>Ga0316204_10010763_pt1 | contig 11664 bp, 11 predicted proteins | sample 6monrhotite_MG_2_FD_205661 | JGI IMG/M metagenome (GOLD analysis project Ga0316204, IMG submission 205661) | Microbial mat bacterial communities from mineral coupon in-situ incubated in ocean water Damariscotta River, Maine, United States -... | ecosystem: Environmental > Aquatic > Marine >...
ACCAACCACCATAGAGACGTCGTCATCGTTCCTTCCTTCTACGTTCTGCGCTTTATGCTCAGCGACTCAATGACGGCCCGCTATTTCTCACCCCAGTCAGCTCTGCATCCTCTGCAGCACTGGCCTCAGCCCCACGGTCCATCTGTCGATTTTGTCCGGCAACATCCCGACGATTGATCACACCACTTGTCGGTGGCACAAAACAATCGCCCACGGCATTGCATACCAGACCCTCTTCATCCCACGGTAGCTGGCGATACAGCGCCAAATCATCAAGGCCTAAAATGGGATATTTAATAATGTCGAAATACGGCGAATAATCAAAATCACTTGGGGTGTATAAGCGCGTGTTGCGTTTATACAGGTGCAAGTCGCCCGCATCATCACGATGTATCACCGGTAACACTGGATAATGCACCTCGGAGAAGACCTCCGCAATCATCGTCGAACAGACTGTTTTTGTTTGCTCGCCCGCGCCGGCCTTAAACAAGCTTGAGCGCCAGCGTCGAGGAAGGATACCGAAGGGAAATAAGAATCGAGCCAAGTCGACTAATTGACGAATATCATACGCTACCCCCAAATGATCCGCCGCCCGGCTGACCACAATTTGTCCATCCTCCGGTGTTAAACTTTGGGGCCGACAAATGCGCAAATGCTCACCCTTATAAACATCTAAGCTGCGAATCACGGTGCCATAACCCAATAAGGGTTCGATCAGCAGCTGATCATTTTCATCGCCGTCATAGTGCAGTTGAATCAAAGCTCGAAGTCCAGGCTCATCTATCTCACTCAAGCGACCAATGTATAGCGCAGAGTGAGTCCAAGAACTGCTGGTGATGGTTTTGATCATATTGGCGACGCGCGTTCGCCCCTCAACCAGCAACACATCACAGGGACGAATCTCATCGCTTAGGCGCTGAAAGTCGCACGGCGGCTCACCATCAAATGGAAACTCATGGTTTAGCCAATCGACAAAATTATTTAATAACCAAGATTTCAGTGCCATTACACTTACTCCGTGGACTGAGCCAGCCTACAAGACCGTCCTACTTAGGTTATCGGAGTCACTTGCGCTTTCTTCAACCTTTTAGCGCGAGCACCGCCACTCACACCAGAATAGGCCATTACTCAACACGGCCTAGTCTGAGGCACCCCCTGGCAACTATATTTTTATAGCTGGGGAGCTTTGACAAGCCGAGTTTTCACCTACCTCGATACCTCGTCCCCCACGCCCCCGCCTAGTATGACTTTTATTAGAAAAATTCGATCCCTAAATCATCAGCCTGAGGGGCTGGTTTTTGTTGTGAACCGCTATCTGTCGGTTCTGTCACCGTATTGCGGCTTGCTGCGGGAGGAGGAGCCTGCGGCGTTGGACTCGCACCTCCAGCATCCTCAGAAATGGGCCTTAAATTCCCCCCCCCAATACCAGGCAGACTAATTTTACCCTGGCTAGGTGCAACCGAGACAGGTGGCCCACCAGGCAGTGCCGGCAAACTAATATTACCTTGCTGCGGTGCCGCTGTTTCACCAAGATCTACCATGGCGGCTGGAGACTCTGACAGCCCAGCGCCTTGGCTCAACGGACTAGGTTCAGGTTCGGACATATCCTCGCCTTGCATCGGTACCAGATTAAACCCACCACCATCCATGTCGACATTGGTGTCCTCAGCCGGAATATACTCGGCCACGTCTTCACGCTGACGATATTCTTCTTCGGTGGCTTTGTTCATCACCACAATACTGATACGCCGGTTAATGGCATTGAGTGGATCTTTTTTATCAAACAATACCGAGGAGGCTAAGCCAATCACTCGGCCTACCTTGTCAGCACTCATGCCACCATCGACCAAGGCCCGCCTTGCGGTATTGGCGCGATCAGATGATAGCTCCCAATTGGTGTATTCTTCCCTCGTTTGTTGTCGTGCCGACGTATGCCCGGTAATGGTAATTCTATTCGGCACCTCTTCGATAAAATGGGCCAATTCAAACAACAATTGCGCTGCGTAATATTTCAGGTCCGCGGTGCCTTTATCAAACATGGGGCGATTATCTTTGTCGATAATCTGAATGCGCAACCCTTCAAGCGTAATATCCATCACCAATTGCTCTTGCAACTGTTTTAGTTCCGGGCTCGCCGCCACCGCTTTTTTTATTTCTTCCATCAAATCATCAAGATGACGACGCTCTTTTAACTGCTCGCTCTCCGCATCCGTTTCACCCGTTGATTTATTCGTCGATTTGTCATCACCGGATTTAAATTGGGCGGAGTCGCCAGGGGTGTAATCCATAGAGCCGCCCAAATCAATCATACTGGTACTGGCCCCACCTGGCCCCATGATCGCTGTCGGGTTGATAAAGTAATCAGAAATACCCTCGCGCTGGGCCTCACTGGTCGACCCCAGCAGCCACATCAACATGAAAAAAGCCATCATCGCTGTCGCAAAATCAGCAAAGGCGACCTTCCACGCGCCCCCATGGGCAGCGTGATGGCCTTCATCAATTTTCTTAACGATTATCGGTTGTTTTTTATCTAGCATGTCCCTGCGAACCCTTATCCTTGGTTCTTAACATGTTCTTCCAATTCTGTGAATGAGGGCCTAAAACTGGAGTACATCGCTTTGCGTCCGAACTCTACTGCGACCTGGGGGTTGTAGCCATTCATTGAGGCGAGCAAGGTCACTTTAATACACTGATAAAATTTAGCTTCTTCGCGATTCAGGTGTTCCATCGAAATAGCCATCGGCCCGACAAAACCATAGGCAAATAAAATACCCAAAAAAGTACCGACGAGAGCCGCAGCAACGTGATGACCAATAACCTCAGGTGGTTGGTCTAGTGAAGCCATGGTAATAACAATCCCCAATACCGCAGCCACGATACCAAAACCAGGTAAGGCTTCAGAGACTTTGTTAATCGCTGTTGGCGCTTGTTCAATTTCCTCGTGATGCGTTTTCAATTCAACATCCATTAAGTTTTCTAACTCAAAAGGATTCATATTGCCGCCGACCATCATGCGTAGATAATCACAGATAAACTCCATCACGTGATGATCTCCCACGACCTTGGGGTATTTTGAGAAAATAGGGCTGGCAGCAGGGTCATCGATATCGGCCTCGATCGCCATCATGCCGTCTTTACGCGCCTTGGTCAGAACGGCGAACATCATGGATAACAAATCGAGATATAGCGCTCGGTTATATTTCGAGCCTTTGAGAATAGCCACAACCCCGCCAAATGACTGTTTAATCACCGGCATCGGATTACTAATGACAAAAGCCCCGAATGCCGCACCACAAATAATCAGCACCTCATAAGGTTGCCACAACGCCCCCATCTGGCCGTGAGATAACACATAACCGCCTGAAACACAGGCACAAACAATAATTACACCAATAATAAATAACATGAGAAAGCATCCCGCCTTTTTGTCCTTCCTTGTCCCTCATATCGGCCACCAACGTCACAACTTAAACCTAACCGATAACAAAATCAGAAATTAACAAACATTAAAAAAATGGGCTTATCGTTAAAGTATTAAGTTTTCTCGCCGAAAGTTTTCTACACAGGATTGTTGTCAGGACTAAAATTGAGTATGGATACGTTCAATGACTTAGCTGAGTGCGTTGCGGCCTTAGCGCCGCAGCCATTACCAGCGCTTAATGCATCACTTGAGCACTATCAAGAGATGCAGGTCAGCGATGGTGACTCGGTCATCAAGCTCACTAATATTGTTTTAACAGACCCCGGATTGATCTGCACACTCATTCGAGCAGCTATCAACGTGCCCAGGAAAAATCTTCAATCCGATATACGAACGGTTGATCATGCCATGCTATTAATGGGCAGCTCCCAGGCAGGCAAAGTGGTAGAAAAAGCCACCGTCATCGAAAGCGTTACTCAAGAGCCTGCACTCACCGAATACAAAAAAATTCTAAGTCGTGTTTATCACAGCGCCTATCAGGCTTATGATTTTGCTCGCAACTTATCCGATTTATCATCCGACGAAGTGTTAACAGCGACCATGCTGCAAGAACTAGGGCGCATGATGCTCTGTGCCTACTATCCTGATCGACTCCTTCCCCTCCTCCGGGCCAGTGCAGAAGAGCAAACCGAAGCCTTGGGCTTTAGCTTTAACGACCTCTCACAAGCGCTAGCTAAAGAATGGCAATTATCTACTTTTATGCAGATGACTCTCGACCCTGAAGCTCGACAAAAAACACGCGTTTGTGCCGTCGATTTAGGGATGCGTGTGGGTTGGGCTGTTGAAAAAGGCTGGGAAAGCAAAGAGGCTGAGGAGCTACTGCTGGATATTGCCGCTGCCTTGCATGAGCGTCCCGAAGCGATACTTGGCGCAATTTGGGATAACGCCGAATTGGCTGCGGATGAAACACCGTATTACGAAGTCGCCCCGGCCATCATTAATTTACCTCCCGTCGCCGGCAAAGAAGCACGCGTTTGGTCAGCACCTGATGGCACGCCGTATACCCGAGCGGATAAACAAACTAAACCACAAAGCGTCGCCAACCTCACCACTGAAGAGAATGAAATTGGCTGCCCCATCGACACCGACTTGCTCAAGACGCAACTGAGCGAGCTTGAAGATTTAATCAACCACAAACCCCAATTAAACCAGCTCATCACCATGACCATGGATGCTTTGCATATAGGCGTCAAATTGGATCGAGCCATGTTTATGATGCTTGATCGCGATAAATCCCATCTTAGAGCACGCTTTGTGATGGGTGCTCAAGACACACCCACACTAAAAACATATGCACAGCCCATGAATGAAAAGACCTTATTTGATGCCCTCATGGCCAAACCTCAAGCCCTGTGGGTAAGGAATGATAATCGCGCCAAAATATGGCCCATGGTACCGGCTGATTTCAGTCAACAAATTAACACCAAGAGCTTCTATATCATGTCATTTTGGTTAAAAGGAAAACCCGTGGGCCTATTTTATGCCGACAGAAATGAGCATGCTTTTGGCTTGGATTTGAAAAGCTACAGCTACTTTCGAAAAGTTTGCAATCTTGCCGCTCAAGGCCTAGGAAAACTCAGTCGATAGCCGCCCTATCATGTCTCGGCAAAGATGATATTCCTCAGCTTCGGCCCCTACGCCCTGACAAATAATTCATTTTGCATTAAGCTTTAGTGTTCAGATGTCTCCATGATTTTATAACCACACACAGATTAGAGGGCGATCAGCATGCTAGAAGATCGAAAACAACCCAGAGCCGATGTAAATGCCTTTGATCTAAATAAACGTTTCCACATAGAAATCTACGACAGAGAGTTTAGCCTCAGCCAAATTCACGATGTATCGATCTCCGGCACAGGCATTCAAATCCATAGCGAAGTTCCACCCGGAACACCCATTAAATTAGTATATGAAACGGATAGTTACGCTATTGCAGTAAAGGGTATGACCGTCTGGTCCAACCCCATACCGCAAGGGCCGGACTCCAACGCCGTGATTCCATCTTATCGAACAGGTATTCAGTTTGATCCGTCGGATAGAAACTGCGCAATGCTGTTTCATGCTCTAAAAGATTTTATGCAGCCAGACAACGGGCAAGCGATGCAAGGCCAGGGCTGGGATACTCTCTAGCAGAAGTGTGGTGCTGCCACTTTAGTTAACTACGAGCAATTTACTCACTACAGAACACTAGAGTCTCCCAAAAAGCGAACCAGATCTTCACGCCGCTTCAAGGTATCGTTATAGCCCAACGCAATCAACTCTCGGCAATAGGCCTGCTCAAATAATAAGTAGCTCAGCAAACTCGTACCATCATCTTTCATTGCACCAATTCCACCCATAAAATAACGCAGCATGCGCGGCATGTGATGTGCGTGCGACTGAGCTATTTTGCTGATATCCCGGCTCGGGCAAATCGTCAATACTTCCACCGGTTTTAACTCCGTACCGTCGACTAAGCGACGCCTTGGAATTAAACCTAGGGTTTTGTTGATACGCTGTAAGCGCTCTAAATCCACATCCATACCATCCAGAAAGATACTATTTAATACATGGCCACCAATATGTGCCATTGAGGGGTATTCATCAATTTTTTCACGGACATAATCATCATCGCCCTCATATTTAACACCGATGACCAACACCTTGTCCGCACCGAGGTGCAAAGCGGGGCTAATCGGTGCGAGTTGGCGCATCGAACCATCACCAAAATATTCCCGGTTCAACTTAACCGCTTCAAAAATGAAAGGGATCGCAGAAGAAGCCATCAAATGGTCTAACGTAATATTGGTCGGGCACCCCACTCGCGTCGCTCGACGCCAAGGCTCAATCGTTTCTCGACTCTGATAAAAAGTAACCGATTGGCCAGAGTTATAACCCGATGCTGTCACACTTAACGCATCCAGTGCGCCAGAGGCCAATACATCGACCAATTGATCGCAGGGCAAATAATGATCCAACAACTCACGCAATGGTTCACGATCAAATAATGAGACAGGGTTATATCGCCCTAAACCGCCGAGCAACATCGACGCTAGCCAGTGCAAGGCATTTTTTGATAAGGCTGGAAAATCCGACCGAAACACTTGATGGACATGAAAATGCCCCCATACACCCTGCAAGCGAGCGACGGCATCTTGAAAGTCTTTAGCATAAATAGACAGAGCGGCGGCATTAATTGCGCCAGCCGAGGTGCCACATATAATCGGGAAAGGGTTTTCTGTTAATGGGGCGCGCATGCGTGCAATCGCCCGAAGCACCCCGACTTGATAGGCTGCCCTCGCACCACCACCCGCAAGAATTAAACCAATCTTGGGTATTGATACTTCTTTCTTGTCACGCAACCATGCCATATCGCCCCCTTGTGTCATCCTAAACAACAAGAACTACTGCTCCTAACAGAAATAGCGGCCTATCAGGTAGTTATAATGAGACTTTACGGCAATTAGATGACAAACACCCCTATAGATTTAGAGACAAAGGCCAACCCAGGTGAGCCCATCGTGCTAACTGTTGCGGAACTTATTTAACTCAAGCACTTCAGCAGGTTTAGGTTTTGCCTTGACGGGCATCGACTGTGCTTGGCCACTTAACGCATTTGCCAAGCCGTGTTCACCATAAACAGAGTCCAACATCATGCGCGAAATATTGACACAGGCCGACATGGGGCTAGGGTGGCGCTTACGCTCCATATCGACACGCCACTGCAAACGCAGTAAACGGGTTCGATAATTAGCGGGAGCACCGGCGATAACACGACGAATGGTTCTCTCCCGCTCTTTCTCAAACGCTTCTGGATCTTTGGATGCCAAACGCACCCAATCATCAAAAGAAAATTCAGACTTAGCCATCTAGACACCTCATTTTTGTTGTAGTAGGTATTAAGTGTCTCTTCCTTTAGAACATGGCCATTATAGCCAGGCATTAACCACAATGTCGATCATTGTTATACATTCTAGGCAGTTGATAGTAGAGCCCGCCATGCTATAGCCGCGAATAATAACTCAGATACAAAACAATTCTGGTAATCATCCGCTCAACATCACAAGCCCGATAACACTTTCAATAAAACCTCAATCACTTCATCAAGTTGCGAGCGATCAATAACCAACGGCGGCGCAAAACGCACCACAGTCTCATGCGTTTCTTTGCTGAGCACACCTTCTTGCATCAAGCGTTCACAGACCTCCCGCGCCGAAACCACCGCTGGATCAAACTCCACACCAATTAACAAGCCTCGGCCTCGTATATCCGTGATGGCCGTCGTTGCAATACTGGCTAACTGCTGACGAAAATAATCACCCAACTCATTGGCCCGTTGCACCAGCTGCTCATCTTCAATCACTTGCAGACCTTCTAGTCCTACCGCCGCTGATAATGGATTTCCACCAAAGGTGCTGCCATGATCCCCTGGCGTAAACACTGACATGACTTCAGCACTCGATAAAAACAACGACACCGGTAACAAGCCACCCCCTAAGGCTTTACCGAGGATTAAACCATCAGGCCTTACATCATCATATTCACTGGCGAGCAGTTTACCGGTCCGGCCTAAGCCGGTTTGGATCTCATCACAAATCAACAATACATTATGCCGCTGGCACAGCTCAGCACAGCGCGCTAGGTAGCCATCAGGTGGCACGATAATGCCCCCTTCGCCTTGAATTGGTTCCACGAGAAATGCAGCCGTGTTCGGTGTAATCGCAGCTTCTAAGGCATCAATATCACCAAAAGGAATCGAACAAAACCCCGCCGGGTAAGGCCCAAAACCTTGTTTGTATTGCGCCTCGGAAGAAAAGCCAACAATCGCGATCGTGCGACCATGAAAATTACCATCGCAGACAATAATCTCTGCCTTGTCTGGCTCAACGCCCTTGATGTCATACGCCCATTTTCGGGCGGCTTTAAGCGCAGTTTCCACCGCTTCAGCCCCCGTATTCATCGGCAAGGCCATCGCTTGACCTGTCATTTCACAGGCTTTTTTTAAAAAGGGTGCTAACAACTCACTGTGAAAGGCCCTTGAAATCACCGCAAGGGTATTAGCCTGTTCGACCAAGGCCTTAACTAAGCGCGGATGACAATGTCCATGACTAACAGCAGAATAGGCACTCATCATATCCATATAGCGCTTACCTGCTTGGTCCCAGACATAGATCCCCTCACCGCGACTCAAGACCACGGGTAACGGATGATAGTTCTGGGCGCAATAAAGGGCTTCTTCGGCAATCAATGGGTTCATTCGCTCACCTCCAGTTAATGGCGCACATGCGCTGTGCAAGGACGGGTCAAAGATTCCACTAAGGCCAATGCCAACTTAGCGGTGCGCTGTTCGATATCCATGACCGGATTAAACTCTACGATTTCAAGCGCCCTCAGCTGTTCATCAGCCACCAGCGGCCGTAGCGCATCCAATAACTCCTGCGCGACCAGACCACCGACGACCGGTGAGCCAACCCCCGGTGCATAAGCGGGATCAATTGCGTCCATGTCGATAGTAATACCGGCACCCAGGGTATTTTGAGTCACGCGCTCATATGCATACTGCATCACCTGTTTTAAGCCTAATCGGCGAACATCATCAATACAGTACACTTCCACACCCAAGGCCGACAAAAAATCGCGCTCCCCCGCTTCAAAACTACGCACGCCTACCAAGCATAAATTTTCTGGCTTTAGCGCGGCATCTGCGCCGGCCAAATGACTAAATAACTCCGGCCCATGCCCTAATAAACAAGACACAGGCATGCCGTGCAGTGCCCCACTGGGGCTGGTATCAAGGGTATGGGCATCCATATGGGCATCCACCCACACCAAGCCCAAGTCACCTTGTGGCGCTAAGGCACGGGCCACACCACTCCAAGTGCCTATCGCACAGGAATGATCCCCGCCAAGCACCGTCACAAAGTCTCCTGCTAGAACAGAGCGCTCAACCCGATGGCTCAGCTCAGTGTACAAATCAAGTAATGAGGAGGTATCAACTACGCTGCCCAGTGACAGTATTTCATCCCAACAATAGGACGAACCTGACTCAAACCAGCCCAATTGCTGGGCTAATTCATATAATACGGCCGGTCCTTTCATGCAGCGCGAATCAGGTGCGCCTTCACACGCAGCAACACCAATCATTCGGTTTGTTTCCAAAGCCTGTGTAGACATCATTCTGCGACCTCCACTCTAGGTATACTAAGTTATCGGCCATACTCGCCATAGTAATAATTCAGGTATACAATGTTGACTTTAAATGCCCGCTATTTTGATGCGCTATACCCGTGGCACTTTGCTAATCCACCTGTTACCTATTCATCCAGTGGGAGCCTCACATGGAAGACAAAAAAACATCAACAAAAGTCACCAAGAAGAAAACTGTGACGAAGAAAAAAGCCGCTGTAAAAAAAGCTGCGCCAAAGAAAAAGGCCGTCGCTAAAAAGGCAGCGGCTCCAGCCGTATCGAAAAAAACTGCTGCGAAAAAATCAACCGTAAAGAAGGCCAAAAAAGTCACTAAACCCATTATCACAATGCATGAGCGTTATCAGTACATTGCTGAAGCAGCCTATTATCGTGCAGAGGCTCGAGGATTTGGGGGTGATGGTGCCAATGACTGGATAGATGCAGAAGCCGAAATCGACGCGCTATACGATACTCAATAGCGGTTTAGAGTATTTCATTTTGAGCCCGCTTGGACCACAGAAATAATCCCAACGGGCTCGATGAGCACATGACTAATATCAACTCACTCATTACTGGCCCCGCCGGTCAGTTAGAAATGCTTTGCGAGGGTTTTAGCCCCGACTCAGCACCAAAAGCAATTACAGTCGTCTGTCATCCACACCCGCTTCATGGCGGTACAATGACAAACAAGGTCGTACATTACCTAGCACGATCATTACGCGATTTAGGCTTAGCCACCATCAGGTTTAATTTCCGAGGTGTCGGTAACAGTAGTGGTAAACATGCCCAAGCCATCGGCGAAACAGACGATTTGCTGGCGGTGATTGATTGGGTTCAAGAACACTACCCCGATACCCCACTCTGGCTAGCCGGCTTTTCATTTGGTGCCTATGTGGCGCTACGGGGTGTCAGTCAGCGACCGATTGAACGACTTATCACCATCGCACCCGCGGTACATTTATATGATTTTTCAACGCTTAATCTGCCCGAGTGCCCATGGCTACTCATCCAAGGGAACGCTGATGAAGTCGTGCCACCAGCAGAAGTCGTCAGTTGGATCAAAGGGTTAGATCGCAAACCCCGAACAATCTACCTCAAAGGCGTCGGCCATTTTTTTCACGGCAAACTTACTCTACTGCGCGAGGTGCTGGTTACAGCGCTAGGTCCAGCCGCGAAAAATCTGCACTAAGCCGCTGCCAAACGGCCCGCCATATCATCAAGCTCAGAACTATGTTGCAGAATTTCATCCAGCACCCGCATCATCTCAACCTCATCAATCCCTAACTCACCCACTAACCCCTCAGGTAGATCTTCAGTCGGTGGTTTGCCCGCTTCATTGTTTTTCAAAACGCAATCAACTAATTGCATAAGATAAACGTAATTTGGGAAATCACCATCATAATCTAAATCATGATGACAACCGACGATCGCCAGCACCTCTTCAGGTAAGTGCCATGCATTAAGCAACCAAACACCTAACTCACCATGATCGGTCCCCAGATAACGCCGCTCCAGCGCTAGATGTGGCGTTTCGGGCTCACCCAACATTAAATCACTCAAGCCTACAAATTCTTCCGGAAAGTAATGGCCTAAAACAAGATAACCAAAGTCGTGCAATAAACCACCGAGGTAACATAAACCTGGGAGAGGACGACGATCTTGGGGCATAAGTTTCGCCAAGGCCTGTAGCAAACTAGCGCTAAACACTGCTTGACGCCAGAACACATCCATCCCAATCGGGCCGTGATAAGCCGTTTTAAACGGCTTCGCCATTGCAACCCCCATGGCTAAATTCATCACCGCATCAAAACCTAGAACACGCGTTACTGCCTCGTAGAGGGAGTTAATTTCTCCTCGACAGCCAAAAAATGGCGAACGGGCGTAACGCATAACTTGGGCAGCCAAACCTGGGTCTAAATCAACAATTTCAACTAAATCAGAGATATCCGCCAACGGGTCAGCACGGAGCTTCATCAATCGAATACCCATTTCAGGCATCGCTGGCAACTCAGTAATCT
>Ga0316204_10010765_pt1 | contig 11660 bp, 4 predicted proteins | sample 6monrhotite_MG_2_FD_205661 | JGI IMG/M metagenome (GOLD analysis project Ga0316204, IMG submission 205661) | Microbial mat bacterial communities from mineral coupon in-situ incubated in ocean water Damariscotta River, Maine, United States -... | ecosystem: Environmental > Aquatic > Marine >...
TCGTGACGACGAGGTGCAGATCGACCGGCTCGCGCCGCAAGGGACCCGCGAAGACGTCGGTGAAGGAGTTGTCGAAGCAGATCGAGGTCGCGATCCCCCACGTGCGCTCAGGGCCCGCGAGCGGGAGAACCTCGGTGCGCTCCGCGGGCAGGAAGTCCGGCACGTAGCCGGCCACGTCGTAGATCAGGTCGCGCACCCAGCCGAAGCGCTCCAAACCGACCATCGTCTCGCCTCCGGGCGCGAGGTGGCGCTTGCGTCCGACGGCCATCCGCTCGCCGTCGCGCCAGAGCACGACCGAGTTCGTGCGGCGCAGCCGCCCCTCGCGCGCGACGTACATCTCGACGCCGGAGAGGAAGCTGGTGCGGGCGTCGAGCAGGCGCTCGCCGCGAAGGCGGCGCCCGCCGGCTCCGCCGAAGAACCCGTCGTGCACCCAGCCTTCCCACCCGTCGAGCCGTCGCATGAGACCGGCCAGCTGCGGCCCCGTCGCACCGCTGAACGGGTGCCACGGATCGATGACGAGCTCCTGGATCTCGGCGTCGAGCCCCGGTTCGGCGATCGGAAAGGGCAGCATCGTCTCGCCCCAGCAGACGAGGTCGGGCGGCGCCTCCCCCTCCGCGGCGAGCTCCTCGAGCGCGACGCGCGTCAGCTCCAGCGACTCACCGAAGAGCTCCTCGCGCGACCCCGTGCTCTGCTTGCGCGCCTGCTCGAACGCGGGCTGGACGAGCAGCAGCCGTGGCCCGGGGACCGTCTCCGGCGCGGGCACGGCGATCGCGAGGACCAGCGCGAGCGCGACCGGCGTGAGCCCGCTGACCCAGCTCGCGCGCGGGGCGCGCCCCCGCGAACGGACGAGGTCCGCGACGAGGCCCGCGAGCGCGGCGGCGACGAAGCCCAGCCCGACCACGCCCCACACGCGCCCGGAGCCCGCGAGTCCCATCGCCCCGCCGAAGTCGTGCCCGAGCCGCAGCCAGGACAGCCCGATCGGCGGGAAGGTCCAGGTCAGCAGGCTCTCGGAGCCGATCCAGGCGAGGGGCGCGGCCAGGGCCAGCGGCCAGCGGCGCGCGAGCCGCAGGCAGAGCCAGCCCGCGAAGATCCCGTAGAAGCCGGCGCCGACGAAGTCCCAGGGCACGGCGAACCAGAAGACGATGCCCATCCAGTTCGTCTGGGCCACGAACAGCGAACCGCCGGCGAGCCACTCGATCCGCTTCTTGAAGCGTCCGGGCCGGCTGGCGGCGAGGGCCCACGGCACGAGGCCGAGGGCGGCGAGCGGCGTGCCGTCCTGAGTCAGCCACCCGGGGCCGCCGGCGGCCAGGAGGGCGAAGCCACCGAACAGGTAGGCGAGGCGGGCGAGCGGCGCGAGGGGCTCGGTTCCGTTCGAGTCGCTGGACTCGTTCGGCGCGTGGGTGTCGTTCGTCATCGGCGGGCAGAGCGCCGAACGCGCGGCGCGCGCGTGACCTTCTCCCAAAACCCGAGCGGAGAGAAGGACCGGGCGCCCGTTTCCGGCGCCCCCGGCGCCGGACTCCCCCGCCTGGCGGGTTCGCGCCGTGCCCAGCGCCCCGCGGCCCTACCGCCGAGGGCGGCGGGGCGACGGACCGCTCAGAGGATCGGCTGGAAGGTCACCGGATCGCCCGGCCGCAGCACGTGCCCGGTCGGGACGATGGCGAGCGCCGTCGCCCGCGCCAGACCCGCGAGGTCCCCGGAACCCTTCCAGCGGACGGACTCCAGCTCGTCGACGCCGTCGGCGCCCTGCGCGACCCGCGCGGGGAGGTTCTGCTCACGATCGAGCTGCCGCGTCTCGCGCCCGATCCAGCGCCCGCGCCGCAGCGGCCGCTGCCACTCCGCCTCGGGCAGTCCGCAGAGCTTGGCGAGGGCGGGCCGCACGAAGACCTCGAGGCCGACCCAGCACGAGACCGGATTGCCGGGCAGCCCGAAGACCAGCTTCTCCCCCTTGCGCCCGAACCAGACCGGCTTGCCGGGCTTGATCGAGACCTTGTGGAACACCTTCTCCACGCCGATGCGCTCGAGCGCCTCCCCCATCAGGTCGTACTTGCCCATCGAGACGCCGCCCGTCGTCACGAGCACGTCGCACTCGTCGAGGGCGGCGCGCAGCGTCGCGGCGAGTCCGTCGAGCTCGTCCCGCACGACGCCCGAGCGGACGACCTCCGCGCCCGCGGCGCGGGCCAGGGCGGCCAGGTGGAGGGTGTTGCCCTCGCGGATCTGCCCGGGTCCGGGCGTCTCCGTCGGCGCCACCAGCTCGTCGCCGCTGGTCAGGATCGCGAGGCGCGGGCGGCGGACGACCGGGACCGGCTCGCAGCCAACCGAGGCGAGCAGCGAGACCATCGCCGGCGCCAGCCGCGTGCCGGCGGGCAAGACCTCGTCTCCGAGGGCCAGGTCCTCACCCTTGGCGCAGATGTGCTGGCGCTCGGCCGGCCGGTCGGCAAGGGAAACGTAATGGGAGCCGTCCGGAGCCTCCTCACGGCGGCTCTTCTCGACCATCACGACCGCGTCGCAGTCGGCCGGCACCTCACCCCCGGTGTAGATGGCGACGGAGGCGCCAGGCGGAACCGGCCCCGCGAACGGCTCGCCGGCGCGCGACTCCCCCAGCAGCTCGAGACGGGCCTCCGCCCCCTCCGCCAGGCCTGCGAAGTCCGAGCGATGCACCGCATAGCCGTCCATGGCAGACTTCTCGAACGGCGGAAGGTCGATGTCCGAGGTCACAGCGCTGGCCAGGACGCGCCCCGCCGCCTCGGCCAGCGGGCACGACTCCGGGCCAGACGGCGTCGGGGTCGCTTGAAGAATGATCGAAACAGCCTCTGCCGGGGTTCGCATTCGAACAGTGTAGCGAGAGCCTCCCGCGGAGCGCGCTGCCCCCTGCCCGGCACCGGCTCGTCTGGCCGAGCCTCCCCTACCCAGCCCCAGCCTCCATGCGATCCCCCGCACGCTCCTTGCCCGCTGCCTTCGTAGTGGCGCCGCTCCTCGCGTTTCCCTTCCTCGCCGGCTGCAAGCAGGAGCAGGCCACCGAGGCGGCGACGCCCGGCTTCTCGCTGAAGCAGGCCGAGCCGACGAAGGTCCGAACGCTGCCCGCCATCCGCCAGGAGATGCAGCGCGCGCTCGAGACGACGACGGCCGTGCAGGCGGAGCGCTTCGTGGCGATCGTGCCGCTCACGACCGGCGTCGTGGCGGAGGTCGACGCCGACATCGGCGACGTCGTCAAGAAGGGGCAGCTCCTCGCGCGCATCGACCAGCGCGAGGAGAACGCAGCGCTCGCGGAGGCCATGATCCTGCAGCAGGAGGCCAAGGACAACGCGGCCCTCGCCGCGGTCGCGCTGCGCGACGCAGACGCCAACATCGAGAAGGCCCGACTCTCGATGCAGCAGGCCAAGGACAACTACGAGCGGAACAAGCAGGCCCAGATCATCTCCGCGCTGGAGATCGATCGACTCCGCGTGGCGATGGAGGTCGCCAAGCAGGACCACGACGCGGCGCTGCTGGCCAGGGACCGCTCCGTGATCGACGAGCGCAGCTCCAAGACGACGATACAGCGCGCGGAGCTCGCGATCGAACGCGCCAAGATCGCGCTGTCCAACACGGAGATGCGCGCGCCATTCGATGGCGTCCTCACCACGCGCACCGTGGTCGTCGGGCTGAACCTGCGCGGACAGCGCGCGGCAGGCACCGGGGAGGGCACGGCGGCGTTCACGATCGTCGACCTGTCGGACCTGCGCGCCACGCTGATGCGGCCGCAGCGCGAGCTCTCTCTGTTCACGGGCCCCGCCGGCGCCAGCGCGGACAACTCGCGCGGCTACAAGGACATCGAAGTCACGGCGACGACCGAGGCCCTCCCCGGACACACGTTCCGGGGCGAGATCACGATCGTCAGCCCGGACATCGACCTGACCTCGGGCTCTTTCGGGGTCCGGATCCAGATGGAGGAGCAGTCGGACCTCGGCGGACAGATGCTGCCCGGGATGCTGCTGCGCATGCGCCTCGTCACCGAGCGCCACGCGCAGGCGCTGACCGTGCCGAAGCGCGCGCTGCGCCGCGAGGGCGACACGGCGCTCCTGTTCGTGGCCACCGAAGGCGTCGCGCGCCGCGTCGAGGTCGAAGAGGGCTTCTCGGGTGAGGACTACGTCGAGGTCACCCCCACCCGCGGCGAGCTCACCGAGGGCATGCAGGTCGTCGTCGTCGGCAACCGCGACCTCGAGGACGGCAAGCCGATCCAGGTCAGCGGCTGGGACGACGCGGAGGAGACGGAGGAGGAGCCTGCCGCCGAGGAAGCCGCTGACGCCCCGGAGCCCGTGGCCGACAGCGCCACGACCGATGCGAGCGCGACCGAAGGAACCGGAGCCGGCGACGCCGGCTCCGAGTGATCGAGGCCGACGCATGAGCACCGAAACACCCGCGGGCGCCGCCCGCGAGAGCGCCTTCGCTTTCGTCACGCAGCGCCCTGTCGCGATCACCATGTTCATGGTCGCGATCGCCGTCTTCGGCATCGTCTCGCTGTCGAAGCTGCCGATGGACCTCCTCCCGGAGATCAGCTATCCGACGATGACGGTTCGGACGAGCTGGCCCGGCGCCGCGCCGGAGGACGTCGAGGATCGCGTCTCCGTGCGCATCCAGGAGTCACTCGCGACGCTGCCGGACCTCGTGCGCGCGAGCTCGGTCAGCCGCGCCGGCTACTCCGACGTCGTCCTCGAGTACTCCTGGGGCACGGACATGACGTTCGCGGTCCAGGACGTGCGCGACAAGCTCGACAGCTTGTTCTTGCCGCAGGGCGCCGAGCGCCCGCTGATCCTGCGCTACGACCCGAACCTCGACCCGATCCTGCGCTTCGGCGTGCGTGACGCACGCGAAGGCTCCGGCGAGGAGGGCTTGATCCACCTGCGCTGGGTCGCCGAGAACCGCATCAAGCGCGATCTCGAGTCGATGGCCGGCGTCGCCGCCGTGCAGGTGCGCGGCGGGCTCGAGGACGAGATCCGCGTGCGCGTCGACCCGTACAAGCTGCAGGCCCACAGCATCGATCCCTCGGAGATCGCGTCGCGCCTGGCCTCGGAGAACCTGAACGCCTCGGGCGGCATGCTGCGCGACGGCTCCACGGATTACTTGGTCCGCACGCTGAACGAGTTCGCGGACCTGGAGGACATCGAGAACCTCCCCATCGTCCAGCGCGGCGACGCCGTGATCCGCATCCGCGACGTCGCCAGCGTGTCGCGCACGTTCCGCAAGCGCGAGGTGATCACGAAGCTGAACGGCAGTGAGGCCGTCGAGATCGCCATCTATCGCGAGGCGGGTTCGAACATCGTCGACGTGGCCGACCGCATGAAGGAGCGGGTGTTCGGCACGGAGGCGCAGCGCGCGCACACGGCTGGACTCGACGACGACGGCAAGCCGCTCGACACCTCCAAGGGCGACGGCCGGCGCTGGGAAGACAGGAGCCTCGAGGACTTCCTCGCCTGGCGCCTGCGCAAGGAGGCCAAGGTCGAGATGCTGTCCGACCAGTCGACCTTCATCCGCGCGGCGATCGACGACGTGCGCCAGGCCGCCCTGCTCGGAGCCCTTTTCGCGGTCGCGGTGATGTGGTTCTTCCTGCGGCGCTTCACCTCGACGGTGATCGTCGCCCTCGCGATCCCCATCTCGGTGGTCGTGACCTTCGCGCCGATGTACCTGCTCGGCGTCTCGCTCAACATTATGTCGCTCGGCGGCCTGGCGCTCGGCGTCGGGATGCTCGTGGACAACGCCATCGTCGTTCTCGAGTCGATCTCGCGGTGCCGCGACGAGGGCGACTCACTCGCTGAGGCAGCCGTGCGCGGCAGCAAGGAGGTCGCGGGCGCGATCGTCGCGTCCACCCTGACCACGGTCGCGGTCTTCGCCCCCATCGTCTTCGTGCACGGCATCGCCGGCCAGATCTTCGGCGACCAAGCCGTCACCGTGGTCTCGTCCTTGCTGGCGTCGCTGCTCGTCGCCGTCCTGTTCATCCCGATGCTGGCCTCCCGACCGTGGCTCGCCGGCGAGTACGGCGGCGCGCTCGCGGCGAAGAGCGGCGCGCGCGCGCCGTGGTCCGGCACGCGCTGGAGCTGGTCGCAGATCGTTCCGAGCCTGCTGATCATCGGGGGACGCACCCTGCTGTGGCTGCTGTGGCTCGCGTCGGTCATCGCCACCGTCGTGCTCGGCGCCGTGTCGTTCGTGTTCAAGGTCGTCACGTGGCCGCTGCGCAAGCTCTTCGACGCGCTGTGGGGCCTCGTCGAGGCGACCTACAAGCCCTTCCTGCGCGGCTCTCTGAATCATCCGCTGCTCGTGCTGATCGTCGTCGGCGCGCTCGGCTACGGCGCGGCGCGGACGCTGCCCAAGCTCGGCGTCGAGCTCCTGCCGGAGATCCACCAGGGCGAATTCACCGCCCACGTGGCCCTCGGCGTCGAGAGCCCTCTCGAGAACACGCAGCAGGTCCTGGGCGCGATCGAACGCCGCACGCGTGAGCTCGATGGCGTCGCGGTGACCGCGCTGACCGTCGGTATCGAGTCCGACACCCTCAGCCGCGACATCGAGGGCGAGAACACCGGCCGCCTGACCGTGCGCCTCGACGAGGCGCACCGCGGCTACGAGGAGGAGGAGCGCGTGCTCCAGCAGGTACGCGCTCTGATCGACGGGCACCCGGAGGTTCGGAGCGTCGACGTCAGCCGGCCGACGCCGTTCGCCCTGGACGCGCCGGTCGCGATCGAGATCCGCGGCTACGACCTCGAGCTCATGGCCGAGACGGCCACCGAGGTCGTCGCGCGGCTGTCCGCGGTCGAAGAGCTGACGAACCTGCGCAGCACGGTGCGCCCCGGTCACCCCGAAGCGCTCGTCGTCTTCGACCGCGAGAAGACGCTCGAGTTCGGCCTCGACCTGTCCGCCGTCTCGAACCTCGTGCGCGACCAGCTGCTCGGGAACGTCTCCACGCAGCTCGTCGAGGGCGACGACCGCATCGACATCCGTGTGCAGGCCGACGAGGAGATCCTCAAGAGCCTCGACGACGTCCTCGCCCTGACCATCAACCCGTCGGCGGCCACGCCGATGCCCCTCAACGCCGTGGCGCGAGTCGAGCTCGTTCGCGGCCCCGCGGAGATCCGCCGCATCGGCAACAGCCGCGCCGTCGTGCTGTCGGCGGAGGGCAAGGGGCTCGACCTCGCCGGGCTGAACGCCCGCATCGAGGGGGCGCTCGCCGACCTGCAGACCCCGGACGACGTGTACGTCGAGCTCGGCGGCCAGAAGCGTGAGCTCGACGAGGGCATGCAGAGCATGCGCTTCGCGCTCTTCCTGGCGATCTTCCTCGTCTACGTCGTGATGGCGAGCCAGTTCGAATCGCTCGTACAGCCCCTGATCATCATGCTGACCGTGCCGCTCGCGGGCACCGGCGTGATCTACGGCCTCTGGTGGCTCGACATTCCGCTCTCCGTCGTCGTGTTCATCGGGTTGATCCTGCTCGCGGGCATCGTCGTCAACAACGCGATCGTGCTCGTGGATCGCATCAACCAGAAGCGCACCGACGGCCTCGAGATGCGCGCAGCGGTCATGGAGGCCGGGCACGCGCGCCTGCGGCCGATCTTCATGACGACGCTCACGACCGCCCTCGGCCTGCTGCCGTTGACCGGCTGGCTGGCGACGGTCCCCATGATCGGAGCGCTCGGCTCCGGCGAGGGCGCCGAGATTCGCGCGCCAATGGCGGTGACCGTCATCTGCGGGCTCGTGACCTCGACGCTGCTCACCCTGATCGTGATCCCCGTGGTCTACTCGCTCGTCGCCCGCCTCATCCCCGTCCGCGAGGCGCAGGACGCGGCGCCGACCGCCCAGGGCACCTCCCCCGCCCCCACCGAGGCCTGATCGATGAGTACGACGCACAGTCGCAGCTGGCTCGGAGGCGCCGTTCGGCGCCCCGTGATGCTCTTCGTCACCATGGCGGCATTGGTCGTCGTCGCGCTGATCGCCTACGCCCGCATCCCGGTGGAGTTGATGCCCTCGGGCATGCGCGACAACGGCCTGCGCATCATCGCATCGAACCCCGGGGCCAGCGCCGAGGAGAACGAGCGCGAGGTCGCGCGCGTCATCGAGGAGCAGGTGCGCACGCTCTCCGGTATCGAGGAGGTCCGCACGAGCGCCTCGGAGGACCGCGTCGTCGTGCGCGTCGAGTACGTGCGCGACGTGGACATGGACGTCGCGAAGGCCGAGTTGCGCGACCGGCTGGAGCGCGCGCGGCCCCAGCTCCCCGACACCGTCGAGCGCATCGTCGTCTGGTCGTGGGACAACGATCAGCTGCCGCTGATGTGGCTCGCGATCCTGCACGACAAATCGGACCGCGCGAACTACCTCGTCGAGGAGGTCGTCAAGCGACGCCTCGAGGCCATCGACGGCGTGAGCCAGGCCGAGTTCTACGGCATGCTCGACGACTCGGTGCACGTGCTCCTCGACGAGGAGCGCGTGATGGCGGCGAACCTGGACATCGGCGCGCTGATCCGCCGGCTGCGCAACGACAACTTCGCCAGCCCCCTGGGCGAGGTCGAGGACGGCGGGCGACGCGTGTTGCTGCGCTCCGACATGCGCTTCGAGTCGCTCGAGGAGCTCGAGCAGTACCCCATCGGCAACGGCCAGACGATCGCCGACGTCGGCCGCGTCGAGAGGATGAAGGGCGTCCGTGACCGGCTGTCGCGCATCGACGGTCAGTACGCCTACTTCGGCTCGATCGGCAAGGAGAGCTCGGCGAACATCGTCGAGACCTCGCGCGAGGTGCAGCGGGTGCTCGAGGAGCTCGAGCAGGACCCGACGCTCTCGGGGCACCTGTCGTTCCTGCCGCTGTTCAGCCAGGGCGAGATGATCGAGGCGTCGATCTCGCAGCTGCGCTCCACGGCGCTGTGGGGCGGCCTGTTCGCCGCCGTGGTTCTCTTCGTCTTCCTGCGGCGCGTGCGGGTCACGCTCGCCGTCGCGCTGTCGATCCCGATCTCCGCCCTGCTCGCGCTGGCCTGGGTCTACTTCACGGGCGGCACCTTCAACATCCTGACGATGACCGGCATCACGCTCGGCATCGGCATGCTCGTCGACAACTCGGTCGTCGTGATCGAGAACATCTCGCGCATGCACAAGAAGGGCAAGAGCACCCTCGATGCCGCGATCGAGGGCGTCAGCGAAGTCGGGCTCGCGGTGCTGCTGGCGACGATGACGACGGTCGTCGTGTTCCTCCCCCTGATCTTCATGTCGGGGAACCCCATCATCCGGATCATGTTCGGGGCGCTCGGGCTGCCGCTCTGCGTGTCGCTGCTGTTCAGCCTGCTCGTCGCGCTCGTCTTCCTGCCGGCCGTCGCGGCTCGCATCATCGGTCCGCGGAGCCCGGCGACCGAGCGGGTCGCCGCGCTCATCGCCCCCATCGGGCGTATCCCCGTGCGCCTGTTCGACCTCTTTCTGCGCGGAGTCCGCGTCGCCCTTCGAGCGCTCGGGCTGGCGGTCCTGCACCTCGAGCGGGTCGTGCTCGCAGTCGTCACGCCGCTGCGGTGGCTGCTCGCCGCTGGCCTCGTCGGCTTCGCCGGCTGGCGCGTGATGGAGCTCACGGGCGGCCTCGCGCCGCTCACAGGCTTCGAGCTCGACGGGGTGGCGCCCAGCGCGACCCGCGAAGCGCTGCACGCCCCCGACGCCCTCGTCCCCCTCGCTGCGATCCTGGCCGCGGGGCTGCTGGCGTTCGGCACGCCCATCTGGCGACGTGCGCTGAAGGGGGCACCTCGCTGGCGCAGCGAGTCGACGCGCTCGAAGCAGCCTGCGAACTCGATCGTGGAGCTCGCCGAGCGCTCGAACACCGCGCTGCTCTCCTGGAGCCTCGACCACCGCGTCCTGGCCACGGGCCTCGCGTTCCTCGCCCTCGCGTCCTGGCAGATCCCGAAGAACAACATGCTCGTCACGCCCTTCGGCGAGGACGAGGACCGCTCGGAGATCTCCCTGCGCATTCGCTTGGAGGACAGCTTCACGCTGGCGCAGGCCAGCGACGAGATCGCGCGCTACGAGGACATCATCGAGGAGCACCACGAGGACCTCGGCCACGACCACGTCTCGGCGCGCTTCGACGCGGACGGCGGCGAGCTCAGCCTCTACTACGACGAGCCGCTGCCGGAGTCCGAGGCGAAGCGAATCCGCAGCGACCTGAAGGCGCTGTTCCCGACGCTGCCTGGCCACGAGCTGCGCTTCTACGGCGAGCAAGAGGTCGATACGCGGAGCCGCTCCGTCGTCGGCTTCCAGCTGCTCGGCCCCGACCCCGAGACGCTCCAGGAGCTCGGCGAGGAGGCCTACCGCCGGCTGCAGTCCGTGCCCGGCCTCTCCGGCATCGAGGTGCCGCTGCAGAACGCGCCGCGCCAGCTGCGCGTGCAGCTCGACGCGGAGAAGGCGTGGCAGCTCGGCGTGACGGCCGACATCGCGCTGCAGAACATCGCCTGGGCGCTGCGCGGCTTCAGCCTGCCCCGCTACCAGGAGCCTGGGCGAGAGCTGCCCTTCTGGATCCGCTACGACCAGGAGGAGGTGACCGGCCTCGGGACGCTACGCGACCTCGCCGTGTTCACGGAGTCCGGCGCGATCGCCCTCTCGTCGGTCGCCGACCTCGAGTTCGCCCGCGGGCCGCGCACGATCTATCGCTACAACGGCCGCGCGGAGTACACGCTGCTGGCGCGGGTCGATGACCCCAACCGTCAGCTCGCGCTCTCCGAGGCGGGCTACGCAGCGCTTCGCGAGATGGAGCTCCCGCGCGGCTACTCCCTCGGGGACGAGACCTCGGTGCGCGCGCGCCAGATCGAGGAAATCCGGGAGATGATGAACGCGCTGCTGTTCAGCATCGTCCTCGTCTTCTTGCTGATGACGATCCTCTTCGAGTCGCTCGTCAAGCCCTTCGCCGTGCTGTTCACGATCCCGTTCGCGATGACCGGCGCCTACTGGACGCTCTACCTCACGGGGACGGCCCTCGACTCCGTCGGCTACATCGGCTTGATCATCCTCGTCGGCGTCGTGGTCAACAACGGCATCGTTCTGATCGATCGCATCGACCGGTTGCATGTGAGCGGCATGCCTCGCAACCAAGCCGTGCTCGAGGGTGGCGCCAGCCGCGTCCGCCCCATCCTCATGACGGCCTGCACGACGATCTTCGGGCTGCTCCCGATGGTGCTCGCCGAGCCGCCCTCCCAGGGCATCGACTACCGCGCGCTCGGCACCTGCGTCGCCGGCGGACTCGCGTTCAGCACGTTCTTCACGCTCTGGGTCGTCCCGCTGGCCTACACGCTGGTCCTGGACTTCTGGGAGTCGTTCAAGACGTACGCGGTGGCCGGGATCGGCGCCGTGGCGAGCGTGGTGCGCGGCCGAGAGCCGTCCCAGGCACCGCGCGGCTAGGGTCGAAAGCCCGGTCACGCGCCCCGCCCCAGCGCGTAGCGGCACCGAATTCCGGGTCTCCACGGTCCGGAATTCCCGCGTGCTGTTCCGTGGAAGTCGTTGCGACCGCAGCGCCCTTGCCACCGAATGGTGTGCGGGCGGGGCCCCCCAGGCCTCGCCCAGTCCACAACAACATCGACACTAGAACTCAGACATGATGAACAGAGCCGCATTCGCACTCGCTGCGCTCGGGCTCCTTGCAGGCGTCACCGCCTGCACGGGAGATGGCACCTCGTCCA
>Ga0316204_10010766_pt1 | contig 11658 bp, 8 predicted proteins | sample 6monrhotite_MG_2_FD_205661 | JGI IMG/M metagenome (GOLD analysis project Ga0316204, IMG submission 205661) | Microbial mat bacterial communities from mineral coupon in-situ incubated in ocean water Damariscotta River, Maine, United States -... | ecosystem: Environmental > Aquatic > Marine >...
TGTGGTTACGACCCAACTACCCGCCCAGGAGCCGCCTCACCACACATCCCGGGCTCACCTCACCCGGCCATTTTCAAGCGCAGCCGCCCGTTCACCCCCGTGGTTTCCGCGGAGTCGCATGAGACTCCTCCAGCGGCGATCATATACCCCCTGATTCCCTTCAGAGTCGCTGCTGGGGACGGCCGATATCCTCGCGTAATTCGCTGATGGATTGATGTCCGCGTTAGTAGTTTTGCACCCGACCCTGAGGTGCAAATGGCTGGCGACGACAACTCCAAGCTCCCCCGGGAAGTCTATGTCCCCGCGGTGCCGCTGCTGAATGAACGCACCGAGGAGGTCATCTCCAAGGTCATGTCCGAGCTCGAGGACGAGTACGGGCTGCTGGGCGCGCCGCCGGTCTCCGACAGCGTCGAGGTCGCCGACCTCTCCAGCGATGAGCGGTCATCGCCGGGCGGGCCTCGCACCGAGGAGATCATCGCGGACGTGGTGGCCGACCTGGACGACAGCCTGCGGGAGATCCGTGAGGCCGTCACGCCCACGCGTCCGGCGGTTCCCGCGCCCGCGGCGTCGCCCGCTCCGTCAGCGCCCCAGTCAGCGCGGTCAGCGCCCGCGATCGACGAGAGCGATCCGCTGGAAGATCTGCTCCGCCGCGGCGGCCTCCATCGCTACCTGAGCTGGCTGCTGGACGCCCCGCGCTTCCTGGACGAGGCGGCGCTGGCCGGCTTCCTCCAGGCGACGGCCCCCGCCGGCCGGGCCCTCAACCCCCAGCGCTCCCTCACGCTGGCGCGGCGCTTCCCCGAGAGCCCCGCGGTGGGCTGGCTGCTGGAGCTGGCCGGCGAGGCGGCCCCCACGAGCCCCGCCGCGCGCATCGCCGCCCTCGCCGTGCACTACCTCACCCGGAGCCTGGAGTCGCAGACCCGCCTCGGCCAGCCGCCCAGGCGCTGGCTCCTCCACGGCCCCATCGGCGATCCCCGGGACGATCTCTCGTGGCTCGTCAACGCCTCCCCCGGGCTGCCTCGGACGCTGCTCCTGCTGGACGTCCTCCCCGGGGCCCCCCTGGAGCTGACGGCGCTGGGCGGCCACGGCCACACCCTGCACCCCGCCACCCGCGACCGGGCCTCACGGGAGACCGCCATGCTGCGCGCCGCGTCCAGCCTGGATCGACTGCGCTGGGTGAGCCTGGGCGCGCCCATCGGCGACAAGACCCTGACGCTGCATCTCCGGGGCGATCTCGACGGCAGCGAGCTGTCCAGGCTGCTCTTCGATCGCGGCAACACACACGGGCTGCGGGTTCTCGGCACCCTGCACGCCGGCCTCGTCGTCAACGTGCTGGCTCTCTACGAGCCCTGAGCCGCGCGGCGTCATCGCCCGCTGACTGTTTCGGGTGATCCGATCGGAGCGGCGCTGCGAACAAGGGGTGCCAACCAAGGAGGCACCCCATGCACGCAATACTCAAGGCGCTCGTTTTCCTCTTCGCCGTGTCGCTCGCGGCGGCACCGGAGGCCCACGCACAGTGGGTCGACGACTGCCGGGACGGTGAGACCTACACCGTCATCATGGACCTCGAGTACGGCGAGGGCTGGAAGGACAGCGAGGAGTACGAAGCCATCTACCTGATGCTCCTGGAGGCGCCGGTGGAGCTGCGGCTGGGGGCCATGCGCCTCTACGCCCGCAAGGTCGCCTCGGTGGACTGGAGCGGCAGCCCCGCCGGCGTGGAGGTCGACTCACACGACACCCTGCTCTTCGGGGATCTCTTCTTCTCCGAGGCCTTCCAGGCCTACCAGCAGCGCATCATCAACCACGAGCTGGCCCACATCTGGGCCTTCAACCACCTCTGCGCCCTGGAGGACTTCGCCCGGATCGGCTGGGAGTCCATCAGCAACGAAGGCCGCAGCGGCACCCGGCGCGCGTCCGCGAGCTTCCCCGAGCGGGATCTGGCCCCCCACGACTACGCCACCTACAGCCCGCAAGAGGACTTCGCCGTCTCCGTGGAGATGTACCTGGAGGATCCCGAGGGCTTCACCAAGCAGAACCCCCAGCGCGGCGCCTGGCTGGCCGAGCACCTCTTCACGCCCAGCGGCTGCCCCACGGAGTTCCTCTGCGATGTGGGCGAGCTCTTCAAGTACGGCGAGAGCAAGGATGATAGCAAGGCTGACTTCATCGGCCCCGAGTATGAGGAGCCCGAGGAGTCCGAGGAGCCCAAGGAGTCTGATGACGAGGATCCCAACGAGCTCGGCGAAGACCCCATCTTCTGATGTAGAGCCGCGCTGATGCAGCCGATCCCCGCGCCGGACGCCGACCTGCTCTTCGACCCGGCGTTCCTCGAAGATCCCGAGGTCTTCGAGGCGCTCCGCGTGGAGGTTCCCTGGAGTCAGGGGGCCATCCGCATGTTCGGCCGGGAGATCCCCGAGCCCCGCCTGAGCTGCTGGATGGGCGACGCCGGCGCCAGCTATCGCTACTCGGGGCGCGAGCTGACGCCCCTGCCCTGGACGCCCGGGGTCGCGGCCGTCAGAGCGGCGGTCGAGGAGGCGACCGGCGCCGCCTTCAACAGCGTGCTGGTCAACCTCTACCGCGACGGGGCGGACGCCATGGGCTGGCACGCCGACGACGAGCGGGAGCTGGGGGCCGCGCCGGCGATCGCCTCCCTGAGCCTGGGGGCGCCGCGCCGGTTCCTGCTCAAGCACAAGCGCGACAAGACCCGCCGGATCGAGCTGTCCCTGGGCGGCGGCAGCCTGCTGCTGATGCGCGGGCCCACGCAGGCCTGCTGGCTGCACAGCGTGCCGCGCACGAAGCGCGCGGTCGGTCCCCGCATCAACCTGACCTTCCGGCGGGTCATCAGCCCGGGCTGACCGCCCCGTCGAGGACGCGCAGGCGAACCTCCAGCGCCCGCAGGCAGCGCTCCACATCCGGGCTCCCCGCCGCGTACGTCCGCGCGACCGCGACCCGCGCCTCCCGGGCGGACGCCCAGCGGGCCGCGGCCTCCAGATCACCCGCGCCGCTCGCGGCGCGCTCGCGGGCGAGCTCGACGTGGGCCATCCCCAGGCTGATCTGCTGAGCGGCGATGTCCGCGCTGTCACTCTCGCGCTCGGCGCACCACGCCTCGCAGTCTCGGAGGATGGCCTCCGCGGCGTCCACCGCCCCGGTGTCCGCCATCGCCGGCGCCAGCTGTATTTGGACGCCGCGCGCGCTCACGGCCACACCGCCTGACGCCAGCGCCTCCTCGAGCAGCCCCACCGCCACATCGCTGCGCCCCTGGAGGCGGGCGACCACGCCGCGCAGGTAGACGTTCATGACCGTGAGGAAGCCCGTTCGGGCGGCGCCCTCCAGCTGGATCCCCTCCAGCCGCGACCTCGCCTCGTCGTAGTCCCCCCGCTCGATGCTGACGGCCACCAGGCACTGATCCGCGCGCGCCCAGAGGTCCACGCGGCCGGACTCGCGGGTCCAGTCCCACAGCTCCCGGTAGAAGATCTCGGCCTCGTCGACCTCACCGCGCTCGATGAGCACGCCGCCGAGGCGCTGCAGCGCGTCCAGGATGACCAGCGCGTTGGCGGCCGCCCGGCCCCGGCCGAGGGCCTCGCGCGCGGAAGCCTCCGCCGTCTCCCAGTCGTGGCGCTGCTTCGCCTCCATGCAGCGCTCCAGCAGCAGCAGGCCCTCCATGGCGTCGTCGCCGACCTCCCGAAAGACCGCCAGCGCCGCCTCGACGTGGCCCGCCATCGCGCGCTGCTCCTCGGCGAGCCGGGCCGCGATGGAGAGGTGGTAGAGGGCGAGCCCCTCGTACCAGCGCGCGCCGACCTCCCGGTGGATCGCCAGCGCCTCGGACGCCAGCGACCGCGCCTCCTCGAACTCGTCCATGTTGAGCTTCAGGGCCACCCGGTTCCCCAGCGCGCGCCCCAGCGCCGCGCGGGCGCCCGACGACCGCGCCAGCGCGATGGCCTCCTCCAGCACCGCGTCCGCCTCGTCCCGCCCGGTCCAGCGCAGGGCGTCCGCCCGGCGTCGCAGCAGCTCGACCACGCGCTCATCACCCAGCGCGCGACGCGACGCCAGCGCGGTCTCCAGCACGTCGAGCCGCGCCGCCATGCGGACCTCCCGCTCGTAGGCGGCGTCCAGCACCAGCGCCAGCCGCGCCGTCCGGACCGGCGCGGCGGCGCCAGCGCGCGCGAAGGCCGCCGTCAGATCGACCCGGCAGCGCTCCAGCGACCGGCCCGCCGCGCGGGCGTCGGGGCCGCGCAGCGCCGCCTTCAGCGCCTCGCCCAGCGCCGCGAAGTGCTCGCCGTGCGCCGCGTGGACCGCGTCCGCGCGCTCGCTCTCACCGAGCTTCGCCAGCGCGTACTCCCGGATGGACTCCAGCAGGCGGAAGCCCTCCCCCTCCCGCCGCAGCAGGGAGTGGCGCTCCAGCGCGGCCACCCGCGCGCCGGCCCCGGGGCCGAGCACCGCCTCCGCGGCGTCGACGTCGAAGCCTCCCCGGAAGGCACCGCAGGCCGCCAGCGCGTCCCGCTCGGCGGCGTCCAGAAGCTCCCAGGACCAGTCGATGGTCGCCCGCAGCGCGGCGTGCCGGCCCTGGATGCGGGTGCTGGTCTTCAGCAGGCGCCAGCGCTGGTCGAGCCGCTCGATGAGCTGCGGGACCGTGAGCATGCCCATGCGGCTGGCGGCCAGCTCGATGGCCAGCGGCAGCCCGTCCAGTCGCTCCAGCAACAGGGCAGACAGATCTGTGTCGTCCCCGCCGGGCTCGAAGCCCGGGCGCACCGTGCGGGCGCGCTCGGTGAACAGCTCCACCGCCTCGGCCTCGCTGAGCGCCCCCAGCGCCAGCACCGACTCCGCCTCCAGCCCCAGCGCGTGCCGGCTGGTGGCGACCCAGCGCGTCTCCGGCGCCATCTCCAGCCACGCCGCCAGCGGCCCGGCCGCGACCTCGACGATCTGCTCCAGGTTGTCCAGCACCACCAGGAGCGCGCCGCGGGCCGCGAGGCCGTGGCCGATCTGCTGGACCTGCGCGTCCTCGGGGAGGCGGGTCCGCAGCGGGATGTCCAGCAGCGCCGCCACGCTCTGCAGCATGTCGCGCGCGTCCCGGGCCGGCGCGAGGTCGCAGAACCACACCCCGCCCTCCGGCGCCGCACGCTGCAGCGTGCGCGCTGCGAAGCGCCTGGACAGGCGGGTCTTACCCAGCCCGCCGGGGCCGAGGATCGTGACCAGTCGGCGCTCGGTGAGGCGCGCCTCCAGCGCCTCCAGCGCGGCGGCGCGGCCGACAAAGCGATCGGTCTCGGGGGAGAGGTTGCTGCGAGCCAGCGTCACCCGGACCGAGGCGTCCGCGTCGGCGGGCAGGAAGCGGTAGCCCACCCCCTTCACGGTCAGCAGGTGATCCGGCGTGTCGGGGTCGACCTCGATCTTCATGCGGAGCCGCCGGATGGCGATGTCTGGCGCCCGGGACTCCACGCGGGGGTTGTAGCCCCACACATCACGCAGGAGCGCGGACCGCTCCACCACCGCCCCCGGCCGATCCGAGAAGTAGTGCAGGAGCTTCGTCTCCGTGGGGGTGAGCGCGACCTGCGCGCCGCCTCTCAGCGCCGCCGGCCGATCCAGATCGACCAGACCGTCTCGCAGCGGGATGATGTTCGCCATATCTGAGAGTACATGACTGAGCGTGCCATCAAAGACTGCGGCTTCATCAAGGTTCCCAGCGAGGGTGATCCCCTCTGGATGACCTGCGAATCCTGCGACAAGTCCGATCACTTCTGGCTCGATGTGGGAGAGGCCGGCGAAGCCCGGGTCCACTGCCGATGCGGCGCCAGCTACACCCACGCCGTGCGCCCCGACGGGGAGAAGTTCCCCGCCGCCGAGCTGAGCTTCACCCCCTTCAAGGAGGGGCCCATGCAGCTCGCGGATCTGGAGCTGGATCCCAAGCGCCTCGCGCTGGTCGCGGGGGTGCTCGCCGCCGTCCTGGCCGGGCTCTACTTCGCCTTCGCCTGAGCCGAGGAGACCGCGCCGACGTGGTTCAGCACCCGCTCGTGGATGCGGTGGATGATGGTGTCGCTGAAGGCCGCCCAGTAGAAGTCGGGGGCCATGTCCACCGTGTACCAGGTGGTGCCCGTCAGCAGGGTGCGGCCGTTCGGCAGGGGCTCCAGCAGGAACTGACCCCTGCGGCTCTTGAGCACGTGGTTGTCCAGGTGCGGCGCGTACACGTCCGGCCAGGGGCTCAGCTCCTCCATCGCCGGCGGGTTCTCCTCGACGTCGAAGGCCAGGCGATGCGGCGGCTCCCAGACCGTGATGGGCTCAACGAAGGCGCCGGTCGAGAACTCGCAGTAGCGGACAGCGCCCACCCCCTCGCCCACGATGCGCGCCCGCTTGGGCCAGGCCATGCCGAGGCGGAAGTACCACTCGGGCAGCACCTCCTCGGGGATGTCCGGGAAGGCCACCACGGACTCCCACACCACCTCCGGCGGGGCGTCCACCTCCACCGATGTGGTCACCGCGTGCACCGGCGGCTCGATGTCCGGCTCCAGCACGGTGATGAGCGGCAGCGCGATCATCGGCACGCTCAGGGCCCGCCGCGCCTCCGCCCGCGCCAGCTCCCGGCCGACCAGCGCGCCCAGGAGGCCCAGCAGCCCCACCAGCGGGCTGGCCATGGCGAGGCAGAGCATGCCCTCCAGCGCGAACAGCAGCAGCAGCCCGGAGCCCGCCGCCGCGGTCGCCAGCCCCACGAGCGCCGTGGTGCCGACGGTCTGACGCATCCGCAGGTTGTAGAGGAGCCCGGCCACCGCGCCCATCACAAAGGGCGTACCGATGAACAAGCCCGAGCCGTACGAGCCCAGCGCCAGCACGCTCAGGCCCACCATCCCGCCCGCGACACCGATCCCGCCCGCGACGCCGACGAGGGCGGCGGCCACCCCGCGCTCCGGCCCCACCAGCGCCCCGGTCCGCGGCGCCCGCGGCTTGCTGGGCAGCGCCGTCAGCGTGAGGATCAGCAGGTAGTTCAGCAGCGGGGCGAAGAACAGGAGCCCCACCGCCGGGTGCAGCCCGGCGTCCCGGGCCCGCCGAACGCTCATGCTGCCGCCGATCCAGGCGAACGGCAGGGTCCACGCCACCAGCCCCACGACGGCCCAACCGGGCATGGCTGAGAGGAAGACCTCGCGCAGGGTGATGAGCGGCATCAGGTAGATCAGCGGATCGACGACCACGCCCGTGAGCGCGAAGATCACCCCCAGATCCACGAGGTACTTGAGGGCCATCAGCCCCACCCCCACCTTCAGGTAGGTGCCTCGCGTGATCGGAGCGGTCAGGCCACCCAGCGTCGCCAGCGGGTTTGATTGCGCGCGCTCAGGTAGATCGGCCATGGTTCTCTCCCATTTGTTGCGCCCTTATTGTGCCAGGGACTGCGCTACACTCACGCCATGCGCCACCTCCTCCTGCCACTGCTCTTCGCCGCAGCCTGCGGCGGCAAGCCCGCGGCCGACGCCGAGGAGCCCCCCGCCCGGGGCTCGAACTTCGAGGACACCGCCGGCGAGGTCACCGACGCGGACGCGGACGGCGACGCCCTCGCCGCGTCCGCCACCCTGCACCGCCTCACCGACGCCCAGTGGCGGGCCTCCGTCGAGACGCTGACCGGGGTGGCCTACGCCGGCGATCTACCCGGCGACTACGTGCTCTACGGCTTCTCCGCGGTGGGCGCGGCGGAGATCGCCGTCTCGCCGCTGGAGCTGGAGCAGTACGAGACAGCCGCCTGGGCGGTCGCCGAGGCGACCCTCACCAGCGACGCGGCGGTGGAGGACTGGCTCGGCTGCGCGTTCATCCCACCGCTGGGCCAGGAGAGCGCCAGCGAGGACACCTGCCTGCGGGCCGGCCTCACCGCCTTCACCGAGCGGGCCTGGCGCCGCCCCGTCACCACCGACGAGCTCGACGCCCTCGTCGATCTGGAGGTGGACCTCTACGCCCTGCTGCGGGATCCGCTGCTGTCGATCCGGGGCGCGATGGCCGCGGTGCTGCTCTCGCCGCACTTCGTCTTCCGCGTCGAGCTGGGCGAGCCGGATCCGAGCACCCCCGGCGACCACACGGCCCGCCGCTACACCGACTACGAGGTGGCCGAGCGGCTCGCCTATCTCCTCACGGGCACCACCCCCGACGACACGCTGCTGGCCGCCGCCGCCGCGGGCGAGCTCACCACCGACGACGGCGTGCGCTACCACGCCTGGCGGCTCCTGGAGGCCGACCTCGCCCGACCGGCGCTGACCGGCTTCTTCGAGGAGTACATGGACCTCGGCGCGCTGGCGACCGTGGACAAGAGCCAGGATCTGTTCCCGGAGCTGACGCCGACCCTGCGGGAGTCGATGCTCTGGGAAGCCCGCAGGCTCTTCCAGTCCGTGACCTTCGAGCGGGACGTGGACTTCCGGCACATCTTCACCACCAACGACGCCTGGATCGACGCCGAGCTGGCCGCCCTCTACCGGGTCGAGCTCGACGGCGAAGGCCGCCAGGGCACCTGGCTGAACCTCCAGGAGGAGCGCGGCGGCATCCTCGGCCGGGCCGCCTTCCTCACCATCAACTCCCACGCCACCATCAACTCCCCGACCCACCGGGGCAAGTTCGTGCGCACCCAGCTGCTCTGCGGCGACGTACCCGCGCCCCCCGCCGGGGTGAACACCTCCCTGGAGGACACCTACACCGACGGCACGCTGCGCGAGCTGCTCGAGGTCCACATGACGGACCCGTCCTGCGCGAGCTGCCACCAGATGATGGATCCCATCGGCTTCGGCCTGGAGCACTTCGACCCCATCGGGCGATGGCGGGCGCTCGACAACGGCTTCCCGGTGGACGCCAGCGGCGATCTGGACGGCGCGCCCTTCTACGGCGCGGCGGAGCTGGGTGACGCGCTGGTCGAGCACCCGGATCTGCTGCACTGCCTGACCCGGCAGCTCTTCCGCCACGGCACGGGTCACCTGGAGCAGCGCAGCGAGGAGCCCACCATCGACGCCATCACCGCCGAGTTCGAGGCCGGCGGCGCGCGCTTCAAGGCGCTGGTCATCGCCCTCGTCACCTCCGAGGGCTTCCGCACCGCCGCCGCCCCCGAGAACGGCGCCTGCGACACCGACGGCGACACCCGCTCCTGCAGCACCGACTGCGGTCAGGGCACGGAGGTCTGCGTCGAGGGCGCCTGGACCGCCTGCGACGCCCCCGCCCCCGCCCAGGAGTCCTGCGACGGCGCGGATCAGGACTGCGACGGCGCGGTCGACGAGGCCGTCACCGAGAGCTGCGAGCTGGGCGGCGACCCGGGCTACCGGATCTGCGGCGACGGCGCCTGGGACACCTGCCGGACCGCCGCCGGCTTCGGCGAGACCTGCGACGGCCTCGACGACGACGACGACGGCCTGGTGGACGAGGAGCTGGAGGTGGCCGTCACCGAGCTGACCTTCGCTGAGCTCACGGAGGCCCACGGCTCCTGTGACCCGACAGCCGACGCCGTCTCCGACGCCTGCCACGCCGCCGCCAACCGCCACTGCGCCGCCACCGGCTGCGCCGCCACCGGCTTCCCGGGCGCGGCTCTGGCCCTGGAGAGCAGCCGCCTCGCCGTCACCTGCCTCGACGACACCGAGGCCTCCGTGGTGAGCGGCAGCTACGCCGAGCTCTCCGCCATCCACGGCGGCTGCACCGAGTCCAACCCCATCGGACCGGACTGCAACGCCGCCATCAACCGCTGGTGCGCCGCCGCCGGCATGACCACCGGCTTCGGCCCCGCCGAGCACTCTGGCGAAACCCTCACGCTGGTCTGCACCCCGCGAGCGGTCGTCTTCGAGACCTCCTACACCGCCCTCGCCGAGCACGTCTCCACCTGCGACGGCACCAGCGAGCGCACGGGCGACCGCTGCAGCGAGGCCTTCCACCGCTGGTGCAGGGCCCAGGGCTACGAGAGCGGCTACGGCCCCCTCGAGAACTCCGGCGACCTCGCCTACGCCGCCTGCCTGGGGGGTGCCGGATGAGCGGTCCCATGAAGCGACGCGCCTTCCTCCGCGGACTCCTGGGCGGCGCCTCCGTCTCCGTGCCGCTGCCCGTCTTCGAGTTCATGCTGGGCGTCAACGGCGACGCCTTCGCCGGCGGCGGCTCCCTGCCCGACCGCTTCGGCCTGTGGTTCTGGGGCAACGGCGTCCGCCCCGAGCAGTGGGTGCCCTCCGGCACCGGCACGAGCTGGAGCCTGAGCGCCGAGATGGCCGGCCTCGCCGGCGTACATTCCTACATCTCACCCGTCACCGGCTGCGAGATCAAGACCGCGACCCACCCCCACCACTCGGGCATGACGGGCATCATGACGGGGATGCCGTACTACCAGCTCGGCACCACCCGCGACACCATCGTCTCCACCTTCGCGGGCCAGTCCGCCGACCAGATCGCCGCCGACTGGTACACCGGCCTCACCCCCTTCCGCTCCCTGGAGGCAGGGGTCACCTGGTTCCGAGGCACGGACGAGGGCACCACCTTCGAGCACCTCTCCCACAACGGCCCCAACTCCCCCAACCCCTCCGAGTACGACCCACAGACGTTCTACGAGCGCCTCTTCGCGACCCCGGTGGACGCCCAGATCGACCTCGCCCGCCAGTCCGTGCTGGACGCCGTCGTCGATCAGATCGGCGGCCTCCAGACCCGCCTCGGCGCCTCGGACCGAGCCCGCCTGGATCAACACCTGGAGAGCATCCGCAGCCTGGAGCAGCGCCTCGCCAGCGGCATCGGGAGCTGCGGCGCGGTGGACCCACCCGGCAGCTACCCGGACGTCGACGGCAACGAGCAGATCGCCGAGAAGAACCTCGCCATGAGCCAGCTCATGGCCCTGGCCCTGGCCTGCGATCTGACCCGGGCCTTCTCCATCCAGTTCAGCACCTGCGGCTCCGGCGCCATCTTCTGGCCGGTGGGCGGCACGTACAGTCAGCACTCCATGTGCCACGAGGAGGCGAGCCCGCAGCCTGTCGTGCACGCCTCGGTGACCTACACGATGGAGCAGCTGGGGGTGTTTCTGGAGACGCTGCGCGACACCCCGGAGGGGGACGGGAATCTATTAGATCGCTGCTCGATCCTCTGTACTTCTGAGCTGAGTGATGGTCAGATTCATAGCAATGATGAGTATCCTATTATCATCGCTGGTCGTGGGAATGGTCGTCTTCGGGGGGGGTATCATTATCGGTCGAGTAGTGATCTGAATACGAGCCATGCTGTGCTTACTGCGCTTCGGGGGGGTGGGGTGGATGTGGGGAGTTTTGGTAGTGATGGCGGGTATGTCAGTAGTGTTATTGGTGAGTTGTTGAGTTAGTTTTATCAGATGGTTGGGTCGGCTGGTTTGTCGGGGTTCGGCTGGTTTGTCGGGGTTCGGCTGGTTTGTCGGGGTTCGGCTGGTTTCGGCTGGTTTGTCGGGGTTCGGCTCGGCGGGTTCGGCTTTGTTTGACGAGAGTTGGTGGTTCTGAGCGATCGGTTTGGGCAGTCGCGGGCTCGTAGTTTGAGCGTCCCGTCGAGGCGCCGTCGTTCTGCCTGTTGTGTTGTTGGACTTCCCGGACGTCATGGGTGGCGCGGTGCCCCTGGGTAGATTCGACGTGTGCTCGCTGCGCTAACGAATCCCCGGCCGATTCGTCAGCGTCAAGTCGACAAGGTCTGGTGGCCGGTGCCGTGCAGCTTGCGTCACACACGCCCGAA
>Ga0316204_10010769_pt1 | contig 11656 bp, 10 predicted proteins | sample 6monrhotite_MG_2_FD_205661 | JGI IMG/M metagenome (GOLD analysis project Ga0316204, IMG submission 205661) | Microbial mat bacterial communities from mineral coupon in-situ incubated in ocean water Damariscotta River, Maine, United States -... | ecosystem: Environmental > Aquatic > Marine >...
CCTTGCGCTTCGGATCATCCGTCGGCGCCGTGACAGGCGGCAATTCGTGAACTGAGGATGGCAAATAAGAGAGGAATTGGCGGGCCGCTTCGAAGGCGTCGGCTTCTGAATCGACGACGGCATCGACTGTGCCATTGCGAGCCTGGATCTGCCAGCCGCCAAGTTCTTCCTTGGTGACATCCTCGCCCAGCGCCCGCGTCACTGGAGGACCCGCGACAAAGACTTGGGACAGCTCTTTGACCAGAACCGAGAAATGGCTCGCGGCCAGACGCCCTGCGCCCATCCCGGCGCATGGTCCAAGCCCGAGGGAGACATATGGCACTTCGGCCATGCCGGAGACAATCAGCTCCCAGCCTGGGGTTTCAGGAATGTACGTACGCGGGTCTTGCTCGAACATCTTGATCGAGCCGCCGCCGCCAGTGCCATCAATCAGCTGGACCAGCGGCATGCGATACTCCTGGCTCTGCTTAAGCGATTGCAAGAGCTTGCCGCGGATCGACGCATCCGCCGCGCCGCCTCGGACGGTGAAATCGTCGCCGAGAATAAACACCGGACGCTGGTTGAGCGTCGCCCGTCCTATCACAGAGTTCGACGCCATGAACGACTCGAGTTCTTCGTCCGACCCGTAAGTCGCCCGGCCTGCAATCTTGCCAATCTCGTGGAAACTCCCCGGATCGGCCAGAAAAGCCACGCGTTCACGGACGGTCAGCTTGCCCCGTCCCTTTTGGCGCGAGACGGGCTCGTCACCTCCCATATGCTCCGCCAGACGTTCGCGGCGGCGCAATTCTTCGATCGATTTTTCCCAGGACATAGTTCTGTTTCGAAGCCTTCCGTAGCGGCGGGTCAAGGCCAAAAACCTGTCTTGGTTTAGAACCCGGTTTCAAGATCGTGCAGTTTACGTAAGCGGCACCCTTGCATCACCCTGTCAGGCCTGCTTTATCAACACCAGGAGCATTATACACAGGGAGGCTTCCTCATGGATCTCGCAGAACTCACAACTAAAGCAGCCGCAGCCGTCGCTGGCGGTGACAGTGGCTTCGCTAAAAAGGTCAAATTCGACTTTGGTGATGCCGGCAGATTGTTCATCGATGGCGCGTCTGGCGTTGCGAACAATGACGATGCAGAAGCTGACGCAACAGTCAAAGTAGACTGGGACGATTTCGGTAAGCTGGCCGCTGGCGAAATGGATCCAACCATGGCGTTCATGCAAGGCAAACTGAAAGTTGTAGGCGACATGTCCGTCGCGATGCAGCTGCAAACCATTATGAGCAAGCTCTCTTAAGCTTGATCAAGTGATGATTTGATTGAAGGCCTCATCCGGCTTAGACGCTGGATGAGGCTTTTCATTATTGGGACGACCCTATGACTGAGCAGACACCAGATCGCCCAGATCGCATTGTCGATGTACCCGGCAATCCGCGCCCCGACGGCGCCCGCATCATCTGGTTCGAAGGGGTCGGCGGACGTCGTCTGCGCGCCTGCCTGGCGCCGGCCACAGCGGAAACCGCGCGCGGCACTTGCATCGTCTGCCCCGGTCGCACGGAATTTATTGAGAAGTATTTTGAAATCGCCCGCGAACTTCAGCAGCGCGGCTTTGCCGTTCTGATCATAGACTGGCCTGGCCAAGGCCTGTCTCAACGCCTGCTGGAAGACCCTCAGAAAGGTCATATTGACCGGTTTGAGACCTTTATGGGCGCCCTGCGCAATGGCCTGGATGCGATGGAAGAGTTGCCGCGGCCGTACGTGTCGCTGGCCCATTCCATGGGCGGCGCCATCGCGCTTGCGGCGATTGGTCAGGGTCTGGTTAAAGTTGAAGCTGCCGCCTTCTGCGCGCCAATGTGGGGCCTGCCGCTGGGACGCGTGCAACGCTATTTCATCTGGGCGATGCGGGTTATGGGACGCGCCGACGATTTTGCTCAAAAACCTGGTCCGCCGGAGAAGTTCGAAGACAATATCGTCACGTATGACAAACCTCATTGGCAGATGAATAGAGATTTGACTGACGCGGCGCCAGAATTGTCGCTTGGCCCTGTAACCTGGGGTTGGCTCGGCGCATCGCTCGACATATTCGGCCGGATTTCAAAGCCCGACGTTTTGCGTGCGATCGACATTCCTGTTTTCGTCGCCAGCGCGGCCGACGAGAAGCTGGTCGACAATCGCTCGCACGCGCAAGTCGCCGCCAACTTGCCGAAATGCGAGCACATCACAGTCGACAATGCGAGGCACGAGATCCTGATGGAAGCGCCGGACAAGCGCGCCGCCTTTTGGGCCGGGTTTGACCGCATGCTGGAGCGCGGGAATATCTAGCGCCTAATCGGCCTTGAATCCGGCATCCTTATGGGCGCCATCACAGAATGGCTTATTGGCTGATTTTCCGCAGCGACAGAGATAGGCTTTGCGTCCTGACCAGGCCTCGCGGCCAGATCCAGCGCGGATGACAAAATTTCCGGAGACTTCGATCGGGCCATCGGGAATGCGTTTGATTTCAAGTTTGCCGCCGCTTTCAATCTCAGCGAGCCCCGTATCGCCAACTGCCCCGGCATCCCGGAAATCCACATCGCGATGTGAGTTGTCGCAGAACGGCTTATTTTTTGACTCCCCGCAGCGACACAAAGCGGCCCGGCGCGAGACGCTGTGCATGTCTGCGCTGGCGCCGTCGACGACAAGATCACCGGAGACGTAAAGCGGGCCATCATTTGCGACGTGGACTTCATTCTCGCCAGGCGCCGACTCTGTTTCCAGTGAGCCATCATCGTTTTGAACCGCGAGCGCCCCAGTGGGACAACGCGCGACTACGGTTTTGACATCGTCCTGGTCGGCGAAATCTGGATCGCACCAGGGGTCGCGTCCAGCCACAAACAAGTCGCCCTTGGCGCGTCCGCATTCGCCGACATGGATGCACAATCGCCGATCCCAAGTGACTGTCTGAGCTTTGCCTTGATACTCAAAAATCGTGGTTTTCGACATGATGTGCTCCGCTGGTTTTTAGGGCTTAATGGGCGTTCGCTTCAGACTGAAGATGCGTATAATTCTGGATACCGATCCGTTCGATCAAGTCGAATTGCGTCTCGATATAATCGACATGCTCTTCTTCATTGTCGAGAATTTTGCCAAACAAGTCGCGGCTGACATAGTCGCGGACTTTCTCGCAATGCTCCATCGCATCGCGCAAAAGCGGGATCGCATCTTCTTCAAGCGCCAGATCGCATTTGAGGATTTCCTCAACACTTTCGCCAATCCGGAGTTTGCCGAGATCCTGCAGATTTGGTAGGCCGCCGAGAAATAGAACACGTTCAATCAGCCAGTCGGCGTGATTCATTTCCTCGATGGATTCCTTGTGCTCATAGTCGCCAAGCTTGCTGACGCCCCAATCTTTCAACATGCGGGCATGCAGGAAATATTGATTGATCGCTGTAAGTTCGTTCTTCAGCGCTTGATTGAGGAATTCGATGACTTTTGCGTCGCCTTTCATGGGGCCACTCCGTAAGATTACCTATTGCAGCCATAGGTAGCCCTGTTCGGTAAGAAATCAAGAAAAAACGCAATAAAAACAGTTGCGTATGATAGTGCGAAGCATTTGCAGGGCGACTGAAAATCAGTCGCAACCAAGCCTCCGAGAAAGCCAATAGAAATCACTGCATTAAGGCAGGCTGACTAGTCCGCCGACGCCGCGATGCGCATCGCGTAAATATCATCCAGTTGCTCATCCATCGCTGCTGCAACCATGATCACCGTATCAATCGACTTCAGAAACCAGTCCTGATTGATCTTGTCGAAATCGTCACTGGGTTTGTGATAATCCGGGTGATCCTCAACGCCGAAATAGAGGTGCGGAATTCCGGCGCGGAAAAACGCCGCATGGTCAGAGAGCAGGGTCCAGTCCTCACGTCCGTCACCTACGTCAAAGCCCATTTGCAGATCCACAGGCGCGCGCGTCGCAATGTCGGTTACCGTCGGCTTCATATCAGGCCAGTGATGGGTTCCTGAGGCCCACAATTTGCCATTGTCGCCGCGGGCCAGCATGTCGAAATTTATGTTGAGCGCGACTGTGTCGAGCGATTGATGCGGCTCTGCAACAAAGGCAATCGATCCACCGAGACGGTCTTCTTCAGCATCAAAGGCCAGGAAAGTTACATTGTACCGGGGCGGGTTTTCCACGAAATATTCGGCTGCTGCGAGAAGTCCGACGGTCCCCGAGGCATTATCATCGGCGCCATTGTGTATTTCGCCATCGATGACACCGACATGATCATAATGCGCCGTGATGATCATCGAGATCTCGCTCGATTCTGTGCCGGCGATTTGAGCAATGATATTTACCCCGCTCTTGGCCGGCGCAGCATCCTCGCCGGTTTCGGGGTCAGCAAAGGTTCCATACATAAAGGGATGCTCATAGCTCTCGCCCGCTGGGGCGACGCCGAGCGCTTCGAACCGCTGTATAATCATCGCGCGTGCGCGGGCGTTTTCTTCCGTGCCGACTTTGCGCCCCTGCATGTCATCAGCGCTCAACGCTTCGAGCATTTCGATCGCTGGCCCCGCATCAAATTGCACAGGCTGATAGCTCGTATCAGGTGCACAGGCCGTCAATGCGAAAGTCAAAACAGCGCTCGCCGTCAATTTCAAATACATCAGGTTGCGTCCTCGCGTTTGAGTTTTGATCAAAACCATTAAGCCATCAGAAAATCGCGTTTGCCAATGCTCACGCCCTGATGGCGCAGCAGGGAGAAGGCAATAGAGGCGTGAAAGTGCAGATTGGGCAGCACGAATGTCGAGAGGTATTGGCGCCCCTCCCAATTCACAGTCATTGGCCCGAGCGGGATTTCCAGAACTTGCATCGCATTCGCGTCCATGGCGGCATCATCGACGCTTTGGACGAACGCATTGGTCGCCTCCAGACGTGCAATAAGCTCATCAATCGTGCGCTCCGTGTCAGGAAAGCTCGGCATCTCCATACCCGCAAGCCGGGCTGCCCCGCGCGCAGCTGTATCTGCAGCCATTTGATATTGCCGCAATAAGGGGTGCATATCGGGGAAAAGACGGGCCGCCAGAAGAACACTTTCTTCGATCTCGCGATCGGCGGCATAGGTTTTGGCCTTCGTCAAAGTCCCAGCCATCGCGGGCAGGATTTGTCCGGCCGATGACTTCATCATGTAAGACGTCATTTCACTCATCAAATGCTCCAAAATTCTCTTGTTTGACGGCACAATGCCGCGTTTGTTGCCGTGTGCCAGAAAAAAATCTGATCCAGTTCGAAAGCCCGTGCGTAAACGTCATCAGAGAGAGCATTCTCTCTTGGCATTGATCGGCGTGAGACGTTTCCTCCCTCCTCGCTTTTCGCCTCGATGCGAATTCACTTCTGGTCCATCGGAGCTATGTGCGCTTCCGCCATATATTCGATGGACCTCATTTCATGCAGTCGGCTCGCCGTGCGCTGAAATTCGAAGCTGCCATCGCCCTCAGGATACAATTGCTCAGGCTCTGCTGCGGCGCTCGCGACCAGTTTGACTTTCGCTTCGTAAAGCGTGTCGATCAGCGTCACAAAGCGCGCCGCTTCGTTGCGTTTGGTCGGTTCCAGGACGGGGATATTTTCAAGCAACACTGTATGGAAAGTCGCGGCGATGGCGCGGAAATCCTCAGCCCAGAGCGGCTGGGCGCAGAGTTCGTCAAACCCAAAGCGCGCCACACCCGCGGCTTCGCGTGTGACGGGAACCTTGCGGCCTTTGACGGTCAGCATGCAGCTTTGCGGCGCGGCGCCAAGCGTCAAGCGCTCAAAGGCCCGGTCGAGGGCTGCGCCTCCCTCTGCAACGCCGTACCAGACGGGCGCTTCGGTTAGGCGCTCGAGACGATAATCACGCTCAGAGGCCAGCTCGAAAATCTCTGACTGGTCTTTCAACAGATCAATGAAGGGCAGGAATAAGTGACGGTTGAGCCCGTGCTTGTAGAGCTCATCCGGATGCCGGTTCGATGTCGCCACGACAGTGACGCCGCGCTTGAACAGATCTTCAAACAGACCCGCCAGAATCATCGCATCGGCGATCTGCGTGACTTGAAACTCGTCAAAGCAGATCAGTTGCGCTTCGGCAGCAAACTGTTTCGCCACTGGGAAAATCGGGTTGGACACATCGCGGCGTTTGCGCGCTTCGTTCAGTCGGTCCTGCACGCGCCCCATGAATTCATGGAAATGAACCCGCATCGCTTTGACTGGGGCTTCGGCATAGAACAAGTCCATCAACATCGATTTGCCGCGGCCAACACCGCCCCAAAGATACAGTCCGCGGGCGGGCTTGGATTTCGAGAACCAGCCGCCTTTGCCGCTCGACTGTAACCGTTTCAGGACATCATCCAGTTTCAGCGCCGCATCGATCTGCGCCGGATCCCGCGTCAGAGCGCCGGACGCGATACGCTGTTCGAGAATATCGGAAACCGTCCCCAAACTCAGCTGCCTCCGAGCGCCTGTGCGACTTGCGTCGAGAAGTTCGACAGCGCCGTCGGATCCATCAGAATGGTCGCCAGAATCCCAGCCAGCGCGCCGCCTAAATGCGCCTCATGGCCAATCGCCTTATTCTCGCGCTGCGACAGGATGGCTGAGCCGACCAGGAACAACACACCGAGCAGAACCGCTGGCATGAAGAAGGGAATTGGGAAGATCATCATCTGCTCGAACGGGCGGAACAGAATGAATGACATAACAATCCCGGACGTTGCGCCGGATGCGCCAAGCGCCCGGTAGGACGGTTTGGTCTTATTCTCCAGCAAGGCCCACCCATTGCCGCCCAGCAAGGCCGCGAAAAAGACCACCAGATAGCCGATCGTGCCCATGGTCTGCTCGATATACCCGCCGAACATGAAGAGCACATACATATTGACGAATAGATGCAGGAAGCCGCCATGCAGAAACCCGCTCGTGACCATGCGGTGCCATTCTTTCTGCTCCAGGATCGGGCCGACATGGAACAGGTTCTTTGCCATGAAAGGCCCATTCGAAAGGGCAAACAGGCTGGCAATGATATTGGCGGCGATCAGTAAAGACGTGACCGGTGTAGCAAGAAACTGATCCATATCTTCGCCCTAGCCTATTGCGGCGCGGTCTGCATCCCGTTTTCTGCGTGCTAAAGCAGTCCCTGATAGAGATCCGGGCGACGGTCACGGAAAAAGCCCCATGCGGCCCGTTCGCGCTCAATCGCGTCGAGGTCGAACTTGGCTGTGATAATGCCCGCCTCGGTACGATCCAGATCCGCCCGGATTTCACCTGTTTCGTCGGCAATAAAGCTGGTGCCATAGAACAGCTGACCGTCTTCATCGCCAATTCGGTTCGCGGCGACGACGGGAATAACATTGCTGACAGCGTGACCTTGCATGGCCCGGCGCCAGCGCGCGGCGGTATCCAGCGTTTCGTCCTGAGGCTCCGCCCCAATCGCTGTTGGGTAGAGCAGAATATCGGCGCCCAGTAGCGCCATGGCCCGCGCCGCTTCCGGAAACCACTGGTCCCAGCATATCCCGACACCAATGCGTCCCTTTTGCGTGTCCCAGACTCGAAAGCCAGTATTGCCGGGTTTGAAGTAGAATTTTTCCTGATAGCCGGGACCATCCGGAATATGGCTCTTTCGATACACGCCCAGCAACGCGCCATCTGCATCAATCATCACCACAGAGTTGAAATATTCCGGTCCGTCTTTCTCGAATATGGAGACCGGGATCACGATGCCGAGTTCCGCCGCCAGACCTTGCATGGCCAGAACGGCCGGATGGTCGCGCCAGCCATAAGCGCTGGCAAAATGAGCCTCGTCCTGAGTTTTGCAGAAATAGTGATCGCAGAACAATTCCGGCAGCAGAATGATGACAGCGCCGCGCCCGGCGGCGTCGCGGACAGACGCTTCAGCGCGCGCGATATTTGCCGCGATATCATCTTTCACGAACGCTAATTGCAGCGCGGCGACGGTCATGTGTCGGCTCATTTCGGATCCTCCAGGCGGGATGGGACTTGCTGGGTCATGCAGTGAAACGCGCCGCCGCCGGATAGAATATTTCGCGCCGGCAATCCAATCACAGTATAGGCGGGCAATGCAGCTTCCAATGCGGCGATTGCCTGCGGCGCATAATTATTTTCATAGACTGGCAGGACAATATGCGAATTGCTGATCACGAAATTCATATGGCTGGCAGGCAAGACCATACCATCGCCGTCTAGGATTTTTCCAGGAGATGGAATTTCGACAATCTCCAGATCAGCAGCCTGCAAATCGGCCTTTATCGCGTCCAGGACCGCATGGTTTGGGTCATCAGGTCCGGAGGGCGATTGGCAGACAACGCGACCAGGGCCAATGAAACGGGCAGAATTATCAACATGGCCGTCTGTATGGTCGTTTTGCAGACCCTCACCGAGCCAGATCACTTGGTCTACACCGAAGCTCTGCTTGAGCGCATATTCGGCCAGCGCCTCGGTCCAGTCGGCATTGCGGTTCGGGTTGAGCAGGCATTGCCGTGTCGTCATCAACCGCCCTTCCCCGTCGAGATCGATCGCACCGCCTTCCAACACGAAGGCATGTTTCTTACGCGCCACCTTTTCGACACTGGCGATGCCGCCTGCTGTCATTGTATCGCCGCTCATGACGAACTTGCCGCCCCAGCCATTGAATTGAAAATCGAGCGCCACGGCATGTCCAGCGCGGCGGGCGAAGATCGGCCCCGTGTCGCGCAGCCAGATATCGCCCGCCGGCAATGTGTGCAGCGAGACGCGGCCACCCGCAATGTCAGCCTCTAGTGCGAACCAGGCGCTGCCATAGGCTTCGCGCGAACCGCAGGCGATGCGAACTGGCGTGACCTGGCAAACGGCTTTGACAAATCCCGCAATCTCGGCCCGCGCACCGTCAAAGGCATCGCCCCACTCGCCGCGCAAATGCGGCCAGCCAACCCAGATCGCAGCCTGCGGCGCCCATTCAGGCGGAACGAAAGTGATTGGCGCAGTCATCGCCGCGCCTTTGCCATAGCTGCACCGAAAGCACAAAGAAAAAGGGCGGCGCACGAAGCACCGCCCTCTCTCAATAAGTTGGACGTCTGGTTTAGAATTCGTACTTCACACCAAACTGAACCTGCCAGAGTGACTGCTGGAGATTTTCCAGGTTCTTGATGCTACCGTCACTGTTCAGGTTGAAATACTCATACTGTCCGTTGACGATCCGCGCCGATACAACGTCACGCTCATACTCATAGCGCGTGCGCTGAATGCGGCCTGCATCTTCGTCGATCAGATTTCCGAGGTTCTCAACATCAAGGAACAACAGCGTCCGGTGACCTTCAGAAACACCTGGCAGCTCTTGCTGAAGGCGAAGATTCACAATCGTTGACCAACGTGAATTGTCGCCGTTCCGCTCGGCAATGCCGCCAGCATACTGAGACAATTCAGAGCTGTTGATATAGTCGAAGAACGCTTGCTGATCAGTCGCGTCGCCACCGAATGAGGTAGGTGCGAAGAGCGGATCGCTTGCGCCTGTCGGAACATAAAGCAGGTGCCCCGCATCATCGACGCGGCTTTCTCGAGCACATCGGCCACCGCCAACGTCAAACACGCAGTTATTGTTCTCAGAGAACGAGTAGCTGTATGGCTGACCAGAACGACGATATCCGAACAGCGTTGCTTTTGTTGGGAAGTTTTCGAAGAACTCTTTTTCCCAATTCAGGCGGAGCTTGAACTGATGCTCTGTCTCGTAGTTCGATGTGCCAATGCGTGGTTGCTGCAGATCAAAGCGAACAGAGTCAGAATAGTTCGAAGTCGCTGTCGACGACGTACCATAACCGATGTCCTGGATGTCCTGATTGGTATAGCTGAAATCAAGATCGATATCGCCAGCAACAGTCTGCCACGCTTTAGACGCAGAGACAGCGAGCAAGAGGCTATGGCCTTTGTCGGCAGAACCGACGGCCAATGCTTCTGGTCCACCAGAACAATCATAAACACCGCGACCATCAGGTGCGACAGAAACTGGATCCTCACAGTTCTGGTTGAACCAGTATGTAGAGTTTTCCAGCTTGTTGTAGAGAACGTCCGCAGACAGCAACCAGTCCTCACCCAAGTATGGAATGTCGGTATTGTACGCGACACCAGCGTTCAGCTTCCAAGTCGTAGGAATTTGGAACGACGTATCGAGTGCGTTGACAGATCCATCCGGGCTTCCGCTTGAAAGCGCATCAAGTGCAGCTTGTGGAATGTACTGGCCGAAAGTCGCGTCTGGCACGGTTGGAACCGCGATGGCTCCAAACAGACTTGTGCCATCAGAAATCACACCATCATTCGAATAGCTGTTTGAGATCCAGACCCCTGGCGAGCCGCCAGAGAAGCGACCAAATCCTGCACGTACTGTCAGGTCATTGGTTGGCGTCCAGACAGCAGAGACACGCGGCAGGATCACATCCAGACCATCAATATCGCCTGCATTCGAATATCCAAAGCGGTTCACGAAGTTCTGGTTTTCGCGAATTTCGCCTTCGCTGCCATAGAAGTCATAACGCAGACCGGCATCGATGGTCAGATCCGGGCGAATATCCCATGTATCCTGAACATATAGCGAGCTGTAGCTGTAGCCCCAGATCGCACGAAGGTCGTTTTCGTCATTGGTGACGGCGTTGTCGTACAACAGACCTGACGCCGTAGCGTTCTGTAGGTCGGCAATGCTGTCAAAGACATAAGAGCCTTCAGAGTTTTGAGCGAACAGGTTGTCGACGTCGACTTCTTCGCGCTCAAAGCCAACTTTGAATGTATGATCACCAGCGACATATTCTGCGACGCCTTTGACTTGGAAGAATTCCTGATCGAGCTCATTCCCGTGACGGAAGCGGTCCGGTCCGATGACCAGATAGTTCTCATCACCGTCGACTTCTCGGAGGAAGACCGCGAATGATGGGAATTCAGCACCGTTCAGCGAGTTCTGACCAGTTGCCTGGGTCGTGCTCGAAACTTTGAACTGAGTGGAGAAATTCGGCGTCCAGTCGGAAAATAAGTGCCCAACAAAACTCTCTACTGTCTCGGAACGATCATACCACGTTGATGAAGCTCCAAGCCGGTTATCACTCGACAGGAAATTGTTTCCGTTTTGCTCGGCAATCAAATTACCTTCATTGCGCAAATAGGTGAACTTGAAACGATGATCGTTGTTGATGTTCCAATCAATGTTCGCAAGAATTTTTTCTTCTTGCGCAGGGGCTTTGTCAAACCCGCCAATATCAAATCCCCAAATATCGGAAACGACTTGACCAATTTGATCGACGTCCGCTTGCGTGATGTCATCAAAAGTATTCAGCGCTCCGGATCCAGCAGGACCATTGTTGAGCGGCGCCGTTTCTTCAAACTTTTCGTACGAACCGAAGAAGAACAGCTTGTCCTCGATGATCGGACCACCAAGCGTAAACCCGTAAGTCTTTTCTTCGAATGTCAGATCGACATCTTCGCCAGCAATTCGGTCTCCAATCAGAGAGTCATCTGTGAAAGAGTAAAACGCTGAACCGTGGAATTCGTTTGTACCTGATTTCGTAACTGCGTTGATCGTGCCGCCTGTGAAGCCGTTAAATTCGACATCATAAGGCGCCGTCTGGATCGAAAGGGATTCGATGGCGTCATATGGAATCGGCGAACGCTGGGTTGGGTAACCGTTGGCGTTCAAGC
>Ga0316204_10010770_pt1 | contig 11656 bp, 2 predicted proteins | sample 6monrhotite_MG_2_FD_205661 | JGI IMG/M metagenome (GOLD analysis project Ga0316204, IMG submission 205661) | Microbial mat bacterial communities from mineral coupon in-situ incubated in ocean water Damariscotta River, Maine, United States -... | ecosystem: Environmental > Aquatic > Marine >...
AAGCATTAGAACTGGGTCCGATCAAAGATCAGTTGCAAGCCATACGGCGTATCACACAAGCACTCAACAGACCGCCTTACACCCAAGAGCGTTCTCGTATTACTGCAATCATATCGGTGATTGAACGCAGTTTTATCTTACTTGAAAAAGACATTAACCATCGTTTGGCAACACCGGATCCTGCTGAGCGGGCTAAGATCCAATGGCAAACACATGGTTTCCATGCAGAACAAAGTTTGATTCAAGACAACGCTGCAGAGCAAGCCGCACTGGAAAAACTCTTGCAAGATCTTTCCGGTGTTTTTACCTTTGATGATAAATCCCCGCAATGCTTTATCAGTTACGCCTGGCCGACACCAGAGAATAAAGCCCAAGAATATTGGGTGCAGCCTTTTTTAAAACGCCTGCGCGCGCAGCTGCGATTAGCGGGTATTCATGCCTTATTAGACATCGAAGATAATATAACGACACGCAATATTCGCAGCTTTGCTACGCAACTTAGCGAGAGTGATTATGCGATCTCCTTTTGCACCGAGTCGCTCAAAGACAAAGATCGTTCACCCAATTATCGAGTAATCCAGCGCGAGCTCAATTTACTGAAACAAAAGCACGAGAGTGACGTCGCAACCTACGGTCAAACGCAGGTGTTATATATGCTGGGTTCAGGGGATCATCATACGGGGTATCCCGAAGAGCTGCGAGAATATCGCACGGTCTATGATTGGCGAGAAAAAGGGTATGCAAAAAGTTTAGAAAGTTTACTGCAGAATCTTTATAGCTTTCATTACCCACGCGAAACGACAGATGTGCATCAATCCCAATGGCAAGAGTTCGATGCGTTATGGACAGGTTTTTATGGGGCTTTCCCAGATCGTAAACAGCCGTTAGCGCCTGCTGCGATTCAAGCGGCACTGGCAAAACCCATGCCGGCCGCAATAGATTATAGCGTGCTCCTCAGCGAATTTAGATCACTTTCCGAAGACCAAGATCCGATTTTATTTGCGCCTTTATTTAACTTACCGCTGCGCTTACCGCATTTTACAGGTCGTGTATCCGCACTACGAGCGATTGCGACCCAATTGGAGAGTGATCAAGTGGGTGTGGTGACTGCCGGTCGTGTCGTGCAACAAAGTATATCCGGCTTAGGTGGTGTAGGTAAGACCACCTTGCTTTTAGAGTATGCCCACCGGGCCTGTGCGCGTGAAGCGGTGGGTGAAGGCACAGATGCCATCGTGCCGAGCGCCTATGATCATATTATCTGGCTGAATGGTAAAGATCCATTGAGCGCTTTTAAGGAACTAGCGCAAGAATGCTTAGGATTAGATCCCAGCAGTTATGACAAAGTGCCGGCTTTGATGCGTGTGATTTATAAGACGCTAATGGCGCGTTATCCGAAAGTCTTATTAATTTTAGATGATGTGCCGGATCAAGCATCGATTCGCCCTTTTATTCCACGCAATACGCCGGACGGGCGATTACATCTGTTAATCAGTAGTCGTAGTCAACATTGGGCATCTAAAACCATTGCATTGGATAGTTTTACACCCGAAGAAGCGAAAGATTATATTCTGGATTTTTTACCCCGTGAAACGCCAGAATCTGCGGATGCTTTGGCCAAGAAGGTGCACTACTTTCCCTTGGCGTTATCGCAGGCAGTGGCCTATATCCATGAAAAGGAGTGTGGCATTGCCGGTTATTTATCTCGTTACGACAGTAAAGCAGGTCAATTGAAATTATTGCAAAGCCCGGCACTGGAAGACTCGCAACAACTATTCTCGCATATAGATGACTGGGATGAGCGTCAAGCGGCCGTTTATACCACATGGCATATCTCGATTGAGGCATTAGAAGTGGCTTTCCCAACAGCCGTGAAATTATTAAATTTGTGTGCTTACTTTGCGTCCATTGATATTCCAACGCGCATTTTCAATCAAGGATTATCACTTGATCCATTAGAGCTCGATGACGTTTTATCTGCTTTAAAGCGCTATTCATTGATTCAACTAGGAACTGGGCAAAGCAGTTTTTCGGTGCATCAGCTGTTGCAAGAAGTGATGCGTTGTCACCATAGAGAAGCACAAGCCATAGAAAAGACGTCGAGTGCAGTCGCCGCTGTGGTTGATGCTGGCATGAGTGGGGCAGCAGGAGCGACTGCAGCAGCTATAACAACAGAAACAACGCCATTAGTGCCTGCGGATTACCTATCGCAGAGTCTGACACTGTTAGATGCAGCGTTTAGCTACGACAAAAATGAAGGTGCTTCAGATAAGATGGCTGAATGGCGAGCAAATGCACCATTATTGCCACATATCGCTGTGCTGCTGAGTTATGCCGAGGGTATGGATGCGATTGCCGTGCAGGTAGGACGGTTAGGAAATAATGCAGGGTGTCTTGCAGGGAATTTGGGTGATGTGCATGAACAGAAACGCCTGCTTGCGCGCGCGCTAAAAATTCAGGAGTCGCATTTTGGTGCGGATCATGTGGAGGTGACGAGAACCTTAGGTAATTTGGGTACTGCTTATGGTGCCTTGGGTGATGTGCATGAAAAGAAACGCCTGCTTGCGCGCGCGCTAAAAATTAAGGAGTCGCATTTTGGTGCGGATTATGTGGAGGTGGCGATCACGCGTATTAATTTAGGTCTTGTAGAACTTCAGTTAGGGAATAAAACAATTGCGGAACATCACTTGGCTTATGCCTTAAAAACATTCCAAGCCTTTTATGCGGATCATCCTGACCATCCGGATATTCAGGTTGCACAGCGTAATTTACAGCTATGTCAATTAATTAATCAATACGAGCTGCCCGATAGCACGCAACCCCATTTAGAAAAAGCACTTCAATTGGCTGTTGTTAACCAGCACCATGAGAATTTAGAACTCCTGCTTGAATACATTGAAAATATCAATGCAATAGATAGTAATCCATTCATTCAAAAAACAGCCTTACACTGGGCCGTGATTAATGAAAATAAAACAGTGATTGAAATGCTTTTAGCTGCAGGGGCATCAGCTGATATACCTGATGCTAATAAAAAAACCGCTTTAGATTATGCTACCTCATGTTCTGATCCGGATATACAGACTTTATTGACAAGCGCACAAGAGCAACAGTTTATTGTTGCTTGTCATGAAGATGATCAAGAGACGGTACAGCGTTGTTTAGAGCAGGGTGTTAGTATTAATGCCGTTGATGAAGATGGAGACACGGGTTTATCACTTGCTGCACTAGCCGGTCATACATCAATTGTCACACAATTATTAGAAAAAGGGGCCATTACTAATCAGGCAAATAAAGATGGGATCACGCCGTTGGCATATGCAGTGACGCAAAAAACTGAAACTTGTGTAAAGTTGTTGTTAGCCCAGCTTGCCGATCAGTTTGATCCTGACATACAAGAATCTTGTTTAGCAATTGCAGCTGGTGATATCACAGAAGATACACTGGATGGTGCATATAGGTATAACCAAGTTCTAATGACGATTGCCCCGGCCTATTCAGGCTTCAAACACAGCTACGCCTGTTATTGCAATTTGAAAGGTGAGGTTGCAAATGCCAATCGTTATTTTCTTGAAACGATAGCCTTAGAACGATCTGCGAATATATTAACGGAATATGCCAATTTTTTGATTCAACGTCGTGAAGCATTAGCAACGCTCGGTATGAGAGACTCACCGGAGTCTTACTTGAAAGAAGCTAGAGCTACTCAAGATGATTCAGAGCTTGCTTATAGTTTGATGGAAGCGTCTGCACTCGATAACGTTTTGTCAGCAGAGCTTAAACATGCAGGAGGTGAAATTACACTGACACCCTGGGTTATGGCCACATGCTTACTTATCAATTTATATCATGAAGCTAAAAATAATGATTCAGCTCTTGAATTATCATCAGAATTGAAATCCTATGTTCCCTCAGATGAAGATGTTCATATGGCACATGTACTTTCCGCACATGCAGCTTGTCTTCTTAATGATTTTGATTATGCAAAAACCTTATTACTTAGAATTGAGAATCCCAGTGATGCTCTCTTAGATAAAATACCGGGATCGAGAGAATTGATTGCCGAAGCAACGGGATCAGCGCAAAGGGTTGTAGAAATTTCAGATGAAGCGTCAAAACTAACTCCTACCGCGAGCCCAGATTTTTATGCCTTTTTACAAACCAGAAAATTATTACCGCAAGATATGCCTTATGATCATTTTGAAGCACACTTTGCGAGTCATGCAAAAAGAACAGAAGTCCAAGAAGCCTACCAAGCATTTATGGCAGGGCAAGTCTCTGGTGCAGCAGCTGCAGGTGCTGGATCATTAGTCACTGCACCACCTGCATCTGCCCAGACAAGCACTCCAGCAGCGGTTGCTGCATCAGCCCAATCTTCAACTGAGGCAACTACTGTTTCACCCGCAACGGTAGGTTTATTTCGAACATCACAACTGGTATCACACTTAGCGCAGTTATTACTACAAACACAAAAACAAATTCCCAACCCCGGCCAAGTCCAATTGATTTTTAAGACAGAAGCTGAAGCAGAAAACTGTCAACGGCAATTACAAGCGGCAATGCAATCACATTCTGCAGGCGCTGACGCAGCAGCACCCACAGACTTTGCGATTGAAACAGTGACACGAATCGATGAAAACGAAGCAGGTGCAAGTGCTGCGAGTGCGGCCGCTGCAGTTCAAGAAAACTATGCAATCACTTTGACTAAAGCAGACTATAACCGAATTCTACGAAACCCACGTGCCTATGATGAATTAGTACAATCTTTCCGAGTGATGCTGGAGCATAGCCCTTAACAATATTATAAGATCAGCAGTGTGAAAACGTATTCAGCATATGCGATCAAATCCAAAAGCCACATCATGCAGCCGAGCTTCATCAGTAGCAGCAGCGCATACAGGCGACGATTCAAATAAAATTGATGGCACAAATTATGAGAAGACGACCTTGTTTTGAGGGCGTGCTGAGGATTGATGAGGCGCACTATGATTTTGATTATCTTAAGCCTAAAAATTAGCAAGCAAATCCCAATTAATCACATTTTACGTATTTTTTGACATAATAAAAAAAATACGTAAAATGTGTTTAAGCGTATTTGACGAAGAGGGAGCAGTATGCCTACAAACTCTTTTATAGGGCGTAAATCAGAGCTTGAACAGCTTGAGCGACAAACTAAAAAGAAAAAAATTGCTAGCCTTATTGTGATTAAAGGGCGTCGCCGTATTGGAAAAAGTCGCTTGATTGAAGAATTCTGTAAGCAATATAAACATCATATATTTGTCGGCTTACCACCTACTGATAAGACAACGAAACAGAGCCAACTTGATGAATTTTCGAGTCAGTTAGGTAATATGTTTGGGCTGCCGGGTATCAAAGCAAATGATTGGAATACACTGTTTTTGTTTCTTGCTAAACAAACAAGTAGAAATAAAGTAGTTATCGTATTAGATGAAATCTCGTGGATGGGTTCTAAAGACCCCGATTTTTTAGGAAAATTGAAAACTGCTTGGGATTTACACTTTAAAAAAAATACGAAATTAATTTTAATTATCTGTGGTTCAGCGTCGAGCTGGATCGATAAAAACATTTTATTAAGTACTGGTTTTATGGGTCGAGTTTCTTATACATTATTACTCGAGGAGTTGCCGTTATCTGATTGTAATATTTTTTGGAATCAGGCTGGCAGTCAATTTTCATCATATGACAAATTTAAATTACTATCTATCATAGGTGGTGTTCCGCGTTACCTTGAAGAAATTCAAACGCAATATTCAGCTGAAGAAAATATACGAAATTTTTGTTTTAAAAAAGGAGGATTGTTAGTCAATGAGTTTGAACAAATATTTTCAGATTTGTTTGGAAAAAGAAGTGAAAAATATAAGAAAATTGTGAGGTTTTTAGTACAAGAGAGTCTTGAGTATGGTGAAATTTGCGAAAAATTGAAAGTTGGTAAATCAGGCTTGATAAGCGATTATTTGAATGATCTTTTTTATTCTGGTTTTGTTAGTCGAGACCATACTTGGAATCCTAAGACTGGGATTAATTCACCATTATTATTTAAATATCGCTTGAAGGATAATTATTTGAGATTTTATCTTAAGTATATTGAACCGAAGCTCCCAGAAATCGAAAGGAATATTTATCAACTTAAATCGCTACAATCATTACCAGGATGGGCTGCAATCATGGGGCTTCAATTTGAAAATCTTGTTTTAAATAACAGACAATTTATACATCGATGCTTGAGGTTGTCGGCTGATGATATTGTTGTTGAGAATCCTTATTTCCAACGTCGGAAAAGTCGTCAACGTGCCTGTCAAATTGATTATATGATTCAAACTAGGACAAATATACTCTATGTATGTGAAATAAAATTTTCTCGTCATTCTTTGAATAAAGAAATTATTCATGAAGTAAAGGATAAAATATCGAGACTTTACATTCCAAGAGGTATATCTACTTGTCCCGTATTAATACATGTAAATGGTGTTAGTGATAGTGTAATTGACAGTGATTACTTCATTGAAGTGATCGATTTTAGCGAAACTTTAATTTAAGTCTATATTGGAAATTATTCTAGAGATAATGTAATGCTGTAAGCGATTGCTATCTCTAAAGATGTATATAACAAAATACTTCAAGACCCACTTGCTTATGACCAATTACTGCAAGCTTTCCATATAATACAGGAGGATAGACCATAACGATAAAACAAATTTTGTAATGTAAAAAGGAGTTTAAGCAATGCGAACAAATCCTAAAGCCTCAACGCCTAGCCCCGATTCAGCAATAGCCGCAGCAGTAGCTGCCAGTGCAGCACCTGAAGCAACAGCTAGCATTTCATCAAAGACACTATTGCAATTACTGCAAGAGCCACCGTTAGTAGCAATCGCCCTTAATTTTGATCCTTTAAAGAAAGCCGCTGAACGTTTAAAACTGCCTGATCATCAATTAGCACAATACCATAAGACCTTAGCTGAAATTGCCGATCATGTAACAGAGATTAATAAAACTATTGAATATGAAAATACAGAACATTCGCTTAGTACTGTAGCAGCAGCAGGTAAAACAGATTCACTCTATATGACGACAATTGCAGACCGTCTTGAAAAACTCCGTGAATCCATACGTCAACTCGATAATCTAGCCTCTTTAAAAAACCGACCTTTGATCACCGCCATCAAACATCGCATCGAACGCTCATTTGCATTGTTAAATCGAGAGGTGCGAAAACGTTTACATAGTGATGCGATAGGACGGCAAGAAGTCCCATGGCAAATGCATGCCTTTCATAGTGAACAAAGTTTAATAGCACAAGATGCTGATCAACAGGCTGTGTTAGATACCTTACTTTCTGATCTCTCAAAAATATTTACCTTCGATGGCAAACCACCGCAATGTTTTATGAGTTATGCCTGGCCAACGACAGCACATCGTTTTCAAGAATCTTGGGTGCCTTTATTTTTAAAAACATTACGTGCTCACTTAAGATCAGCAGGTATTCACGCACTTTTAGATATCGAAGATAATATTGGGGCAGGGCATAGCGAAGATTTTAGTCAAGGGGCAAAAGCCTGTGAATATGGACTCGTATTTTGCACACCGTCTTTAAAAGATCGTCTTGATGCCTTGAATTATTCCAGTGTGCAGCTTGAGCTAAATCTGATAAAAGAAAAGCGTGAACAAGATCGCACTGTCTACAATCAATCTCGCATAATTTATATGTTAGGTGCCGGTCATGAGCACGAATCCTTGCCTGAAGAATGGGTTGATAGAGAATTAATATTCAACTGGCGAGAAAAAAGCTACGCACAAAGCTTACAAGCCTTGCTCAGTAGTTTCTACGCCACGCATTATCCAGAAGCCTCAGAAGATTATAAAGCGCAATGGCTAGCATTCAAATCAAAGTGGGATGCCTTCTATGCTGCTCACCCCGATCGCACAAAAGCATTAACACTTGAACAAGTTCAAGCACAACTCTCCAATCCGACCTATGCATCACGTATCGCTGCTTTAGATAGTGAGATATTGAAAGAACAACAATACGAAGCCTTGCAAGCTTATTATCAACAACAAAGAGAAGATGCCGATGCTCTATTCTCAACGCCGTTGTATCAACTGCCACAGCGCAATCTAAATTTCACCGGACGAGTATCACAGCTTGATCAGATTGCACGTCAATTAGAAAGCAATCCCGTGGGTGTGATCACCCAAAGCGTAGGTGGTTTAGGTGGTGTGGGTAAAAGTAGTTTAGTCTTAGAACATGCGCATACCGCTCGAGTGGGATTATCAGCAGATACAGAGCGTGGTGGTGCAGCCGCAGCTGCCGCTGCCGCAGCAGGAGGCGAGCGAGTTGCTTATGATTATATTGTGTGGTTATCAGCAAGAGAACCATTAACGGCATTCTCTAGCTTTGCGCAAGATGTCTTAGACCTAGATCCGCAAGTGTATAAAAATGATCATGCCATGTTAATGCGCCAAATTTATATCTGCTTATCCCAAGCATATCCCAATGTTTTACTCGTGCTGGATGATGTCAGTAATAAAGATAAAGTTGCCCCTTTTTTACCGAAAGAAAGATATGGTGATGGCAAATTACATATTCTATTAACTTCACGCAGCGCGCATTGGACAGGACATGCGGTGATAGAGCTTGATGTCTTTGATCCAGCGGATGCCAGAGCTTATATCTTAAAGCTCTTAAATCCTGAAGGGCAGGCACCAACAGAGACACCCGAATCAGCCGATGAATTAGCAAAATCTCTGAGCTATTTTCCTCTAGCTTTATCTCAAGCCGTGGCATATATCCAACAAACAGGGTGTGGCATTGCTGGATATTTAACACGTTATGTGGCGACACACGATAACAAGGCAAAACTATTACAAGTCCCTTCAGAACAAACCCCTGAAGCCTTAGCCCAAAATGCACATCAGAAAATGGTCTACACGACTTGGTACTTATCGATAGAATCATTGAGAGCAACACTACCCGAAGCAGAACAACTTTTAAACGTCTGTGCTTACTATGCTCCTGACCCGATACCTAATCGGGTAATCAATCGAGCGTTTACTAAAGATGATTTTGAATTTAATAAAATTCTTAGAGGACTAAGAGATTACTCGTTGATTGCTGTAGAAGAACAAGAAAGCATACAACTGCATCAGTTGTTGCAGGAGGTATTAAGGCAGCATCATCGATTCATAAAAGGATCTTTGTCTAAGAAAAATTACGCATTGAAAGCTTTGATGATGATTGAGAATGTTTTTACCTATGGAGAATTTGAGACAGATAATTATTGCTATGCAGTATGGGAGTATAATAAGCCCTTATTGAAACATATTGAAACTATAACTGAATCTTGCGATGAAATTGTTGATTTAAGATTACTTTCTTCTACTCTCTTAAATAACGCTGGTATGCTTTATCTTGATTTAGGGAACGCAAAAAAATCAAGAATATTTATTAAAAGGTCCTTAAGAATTAACCAGACTCTCTTTTCAGAAAATGATTCTATAATAGGAAGAAATTATAACAATTTAGGTAAAACCTATGCCGCATTAGGAAACTATGACAAACAGATAAATTTTCAAGAAAAATCATTAAAAATACAAATTAAAAACTATGGGCATGATCATTGTTTTGTTGCTGCAATAATGAATAATTTAGCAAATGCTTATGGTGCTCTTGGAGATAATTCTAAAAAACTAGCTTTGTTAGAAAAAGCTATGATTATTATGGAAAAAGAATTTGGTCCTAATCATTTTGAAGTTGCTGGAATTAAAAGTAATATCGGTATTCTTTACAATTCTCTGAGAAGGTATCGTGACAGTTCATTGCTATTGAGGGAGGCTTTAGTTGTTTTTGAAGAGCATTTTGGTACAGACCATGTGGAAGTGGCAAGAGTATTAAATAATTTGGGAGATGCATTAGGATTTATGAATAAATTTTCTGAACAAAAAAAACTTACTAAACGTGCTTTAAAAATTAAAGAAAAACTCTATGGTATTGATCATATTGAAACAGCAAAAAATTTAAATAGTTTGGGAAATGCTTATCGTGGATTAAAAAAATATCGACAACAAATAAAGGTGCAAGAAAAAGCATTAGAAATTCAGCGTCGATCATACACGACTCAACCAATCGAAATTGCGATAACATATTATAACTTGGCAATTGCTTATCTTTTGGTAAATGAAATATGGAATGCATTAAATTATGCGCAATTTAGTTTGGACATTTTTCAAAAATCCTACCAGGATCAAGAACACCAAGACATTAAAGAGTCGAAGAAATTAGTTTTGCATTGTGAATCTAAAAAAACACAATTAATAATGCAAAATATCAGAAAATTGATGACTAGATACAGGTTGACTGATAACTCACAATCAAGCTTGGAAAAAGCCTTACGTAATTCAGTTGTGAATCGTTTTCATACGGATTTAAAATTTTTGCTACAGCAAGTCAAAAATATCAATGCGCAAGATAGCAATCCAGCCAGCCAAAAAACAGCTTTGCATTGGGCCGTCATCAAAGGAAACAAAGAAGCAATATCACTCTTGTTAAAAGCAGATGCGCGATATGATATTCCAGATGCCAGTGGTAAGACGGCATTGGATTATGCAAACGATATTCGTGATCCTGGTTTAATGGGACTGTTTATTGATGATCAAGCACAGCATGAGCCTTCACTGAAGCATACTCCTGTCCCTACACAAGCTTTCTTTGATTATCTAGAAAAAAATAAAATGCTGCCACAAGATATGCCATATCAACACTTCGAAACGCACTTTGTGAGCCATGCCCAAAGAGCAGAATTCCAAGAAGCCTACCACGCATTTATGGCAGAGCAAATGTCTAGCGCCACATTAGCAGGCACAAACTCATTAGCAACAGCAGCATCTGTCCATACAAATGATCCCGTAGCTGCTGTATTAGCGCAGTCTTCAACTGCAGCAGTCACTGCTTCATCTGCAACCGCGGGTATATTTGCTGCATCACAGCAGGTTTCACCTTTAGTGAAGCTATTATTTCAAACAAAAAAACAAATCCCTGAACCAGGCCAAGTCCAATTAATTTTTAAAACACAAACAGAAGCAGAAGATTGCCAACGGCAATTACAAGCAGCAACGCAATCAGCTTCTGCGCCTGCATCAGCAGCAGCTTCACCAACAGACTATGCGATTGAATCAACCAGAATCATTGATGAAGATAAAGCAGGTACAAGTGCTGCAAGCACAGCTGCTGCGGTTAAAGACAGTTATGCGATCATTATTTTTAAAGATGAATATAACCAAATCCTACAAGATACACGTGCTTATGATGATTTATTAGAAAGTATGGCTGTGATGAGTAGGCACACACTTTAACGTAAACACATTGAAAGTTTTATTGTTAAGGATCAATAAAGGAGCTTAATTATCATGCGAGATGATGCTTCACCAACGCTTGGTGGTGCAGCCGCCGCTGCGGCCAGTGCAGCAGATCCTGGACCCGCTGCTGGATATAAAGATCTGGAAGAGCTGATTGCCAAGCACCAATCCAGAGTCGATGCGATTTTTAGTTTGTTGTTAAGGCAGCTTAAGGCCGAAAATCTCGCTGCCGTGTCTCCCAGTTTGTTTATTGTGTATGCGCACAATAGTGCTGCAGATCCAGATTATC
>Ga0316204_10010771_pt1 | contig 11655 bp, 15 predicted proteins | sample 6monrhotite_MG_2_FD_205661 | JGI IMG/M metagenome (GOLD analysis project Ga0316204, IMG submission 205661) | Microbial mat bacterial communities from mineral coupon in-situ incubated in ocean water Damariscotta River, Maine, United States -... | ecosystem: Environmental > Aquatic > Marine >...
GTCTATACAGACTATTGGAGGGGTTATAACGTGCTTGATATTTCCGAGTTTAAACACTATCGAATCAACCACTCAAAGCTGTTCGCAGACAAGCATAATCACATCAATGGGATTGAGAACTTTTGGAGCCAAGCCAAGCGGCACATGCGTAAATTCAATGGCATTCCAAAACAACATTTCTACTACTTTTTGAAGGAATCTGAGTGGCGTTTTAACTACTCTAATCCAAAATAACAATTATCCATGTTAAAACAATGGGTTACAAAGAATAATGCCTAGTTGTCTGGGACAGCCCCATAAAAAAATAACAGTTATAATTTAAAGAAAGACTTAAAATGTGCGATATAAACTTATGTCCTTTATTAAGAGTCTACTTAAGAAACTACCGTTAGGAATCATATTAATGCCGCTGGTTATGGTTATGACACTGCTGCCACCTGAGGCACAGGGCGAATCCATGAATGAATGGACAATTAACATGCAGGATAAGGCAGATAATTATGCGCGGTGGTTGGACAAACCGCCAAAACGAAGGAATATGTATAACGATGCACTGATTATGCGGAAATTCATTTATACCTGTACGATGTTAAAGGCATACTCTTCAAATGACTGGTGTAGCTCATCATCATTAACCATGAGGTGGCTGGGATATGCTAGAAGGCATGGCTTTGATTTAGAAATAAGAGGTTACAAACAGACAGCCTCTGGACACTTCCACTTCCCACAAAAAATTCTTAGAGAAATTAGTCGATCTGCCAATAAAAAACACTAGGGAGGCTCTGAATAAATCTGAATGAAGTAGATTGTAGTTTAAGAAATCGAAATCAAGGCGTAAAACGCGGGTAATAGCGCCACTATTGCGAAAATTTACAACGAAGAGTTTGAATTTTTTGGGAAAAACAAGCCAATTTATGGCTTGTTCAGAGGATCCTTAGCTCCCCATCCTCTCATTCGATAGCAAAACCTTTAGAGCCACGGCGCATGCCAACAGGGCCGGTGCGGGTAATTTCGATGATTCCAAAGGGGCTTATTTTTTCCAGAAAACCATTCAGTTTGTCGGCATTACCAGTTAGCTCAATGATAATGTAGGTATCAGAATCTGCATCCACTACTTTGGCGCGATATTCATCAATAAGGGTATAAACCTCTTTATTGGAATGTGTTTTTACCAATAACATTTCACGTTCAAGGTGCACCATGTGTGAAATATCTTCTGTTTTAATGACAGGGATTAACTTATTGAGCTGTTTCTCAATTTGTTCGATGATGTTTTCATCACCACGTGTTACCAATGTCATGCGGCTAACAGTGTCATCCAATGTCGGTGCCACGCTTAAGCTCTCGATATTGTAACCGCGGGCAGAGAATAGTCCTGCCACACGTGTTAGTACGCCAAATTCATTTTCAACTAATACTGTAATTGTATGTTTCATGATAATACCATCTCATTCAAAGCTGCACCCGCAGGCACCATTGGAAATACATTTTCTTCCTTTGCAATTGCAACATCAACGAATACAAAACGATCTTTTATAGCAAATGCTTTTTCAAGGCCGGCATCAAGTTCGGCAACGGCATCAATACGAATACCCACACCGCCATAGGCTTCTGCAAGCTTCACAAAGTCTGGCAGTGAATCAAAATAAGAGTGTGAAAAACGTGATTCGTGGAACATTTCTTGCCATTGGCGAACCATGCCCATGTAGGCATTGTTAAGTAGTATAACAACAATCGGCTGTTGGTATTGAAAAACCGTTGCCAACTCCTGAATACACATCTGAATGGAAGCATCGCCCGTAAACACCACGACTTGGTCATCAGGTTTTGCCATTTGAGCACCAATTGCCGCTGGCAAGCCGTAACCCATGGTTCCCAAGCCTCCTGAAGTTAACCAGCGATTTGGTTCTTTAAAACCATAGTGCTGTGCAGCCCACATTTGATGTTGCCCAACATCGGTGGTTACAATGGCATTGCCGTTGGTGATTGCATGCACCTTGCGAATCACCGCTTGAGGTTTGATGGCTTCATCGTCTTTTTGCTCGAAGCCTAAAGAATCTTTCGCACGCCATTCATCAATTTGTTTCCACCATAATTTCAATGCTTCGGTATCCGATGATTTATTTTGATGGATTAACTCATCTAATAACTGCTGCAATATAATTCCTACATCACCTACAATGGGTAAGTCTGCATGCACATTTTTGGATACCGATGTTGGGTCAACATCAATATGAATAATTTTTGCATCGGGGGCAAATGCATCCAATCGACCCGTCACACGATCATCAAAACGTGCAGCAACAGAAATTAACAAGTCACAATGGGAAACGGCCATGTTTGCTTCGTATGTACCATGCATACCGAGCATGCCGACAAAATGGCGATCATCAAAAGGAATGCCGCCCAAACCCATCAAGGTATTGGTTACTGGTATATTTAATTGCTGGCTTAATTCAAGCAATAATGCCGCGGAGCCTTTGGCATTCATGATGCCGCCGCCCGTATATAGCATGGGGCGCTTGGCTGTAAGCATAGCTTTAATAGCCTTTCTTACTTGACCTGGGTGACCTTCGGTTTTTGGTTGGTATGAGCGCATGTTTACATGCTCTGGCCATTCGAACTCACAGACAGCAAAGCCAATATCCTTAGGGATATCGACCACCACAGAGCCAGGGCGGCCTGTTGTGGCAAGATGAAACGCCTGACGAATAATCAGTGCCAAATCTTCGACGTTTTTGACTAAAAAATTATGTTTGGTTGCTGAGCGCGTAATGCCGACAATATCTGCCTCTTGAAAGGCATCGCTGCCAATAAGCGTTGATGGTACTTGCCCAGTGAAGCATACATTGGGAATGGAGTCGGAATTAGAGTCTGCCAAACCAGTAATAGCATTGGTTGCACCAGGCCCTGAAGTCACCAAAGAAACACCACACTTTCCAGAAGCCCGGGCATAACCATTGGCTGCATGAAGAGCGGCTTGCTCATGGCGTACGAGGATATGTTTGAAATGATTTTGTTGAAAAATTGCATCGTAAATAGGCAGAACTGCTCCGCCAGGATAACCAAAAATGATCTCCACACCTTCTCGTTTTAGGCATTCTACAAAGATTTCAGCGCCAGTCAGTTTCATTATTCTGCCTTATAAATATGAATGGATTTGGGGTCTGTTTGACCATAAAAATGAGCAACTAGACGACCATAAAAGGTATGCGAGCATAGGTTTCATGCTTAATAAGTCAAGAATGACAACAAAAAGATGATGATGCTTTGCAGGATAGTTGGCAATGGTTAGCTTTGGCGTGAAATAGATATTGAAGTCTTCTTGCATTAGGCGTTGAATGTTGGATACGGTTTGAGTGCAGGCTTCATGGACATCCAGAAAAGAGGTAAATTGTTATGAATCATTTACAAGAAGTTATTGAAAAAGCTTGGGACACCCGCAGCGATTGGGATATGCATAATGTTGATGCAGAAGTGCGAGAAGCGGTCACGCGCGCTATTGATCTTTTAGATAATGGCGGCATTCGTGTCGCAGAAAAAGATGACGATGGTGTTTGGAAAACCAATGAATGGATGAAAAAAGCCGTGTTATTGTTTTTTAAACTGCATGATAATGAAGTGATTCATGGTGGTGACACGGTTTATTATGACAAAGTGCCACAGAAGTTTTCTAATTGGGGCGAAGATATGTTTCGCAAAGGCGGCATGCGTGTTGTTCCGCCTGCGACAGTCCGTAAAGGCTCCTACATTGCATCGAAAGTGGTGTTGATGCCGTCATATGTGAATATTGGTGCATATGTGGATGAAGGAACCATGGTAGACACATGGTCAACGGTGGGTTCATGCGCTCAAATTGGTAAAAATGTACATTTGTCAGGCGGTGTTGGTATTGGTGGTGTACTAGAGCCATTGCAAGCCACACCAACTATTATTGAAGATAATTGTTTTATTGGTGCGCGTTCTGAAATTGTTGAAGGTGTGATTGTTCGTGAAGGCTCTGTTATCTCGATGGGCGTATATATCGGCAAATCAACGCGTATTGTTGACCGTGCAACAGGCAAGGTGTTCTATGGTGAAGTTCCACCGTATTCAGTGGTTGTTTCAGGCTCTATGCCTGGCGCATCAGGCGGCCCGAACTTGTACTGTGCAGTGATTGTAAAAACAGTAGATGAAAAAACCCGTTCCAAGACAGGTATCACCGAACTTCTTCGGGAGTAACAGCCTTTTATTAAAGGATACTAACGGCATCACTAAGCGATGCCGTTAGTATTTTAAGCAGCGTTCAAGTTTCATTAAAATACTTATGTAATATTGATAATACCTCTGCATCTTGGAAAGCTACGACAACCCCAGAATTTTTTTCCTTGATTATCACCCTTCTTTGTTTCACGCATAACCATTGAGCTGCCACATTTAGGGCAGCACGTATCGTTTGTCTTTTCAGCTACAACTTTCTTAACGTGCTTAATATGTTCACGGTTGGTCCTGAACGATCGCGCTAGTCGGCTACTTTCAATTTTATGAATGACTTTATTCATATCCGTAGTAGATAATACAGGGCTTCTTTTTGATTTAATAAAACGAATATAATCACCGCCATACGTTACATTTTCTGGCATTTCTGTTTTAAATGTAGCACCGCCAATAAAGACAATTAGTGAATGGATTTGGCTATCATTGAGAGACAGTAGTGTTGTTAATGTTTTTACATGCTTATAGTTTTGATATAGCGGGTTTTGAAACTTACTAGAATGCTTAAATATCTTTTGAGTCCATGTTTTTTGATTGGCAGTTCCAAATATCCAGCCCTTCATATTTTTTGTTTCAATGACAAAAATACCATATTTTGAGACAATGATATGATCAATTTGTGTTGTTCCATCAGGTGTTGAAAGTGTGATATTTTTTATCAAATGGTAGTCGTGTTGATCGAGCATTACCTTTGATAAAATATTGACAATAAACTCGCCAAGAATGCCTTTGAACCAAGAAGACTTTAGTATGGCGATTAAAATAATAATAGGGATTAAGTAGTAAAGCATGCCCAAAATTTGGTCAATAAACAAAGAAATATGCACTTATACCCGTTGTTTTAGTTTTTTTACTAAGGCTCTTAATGCCCGTCCTCGATGAGAAATGATGGCTTTTTCTTCAGGGCTTGCAGATGCGAATGCCTTGCCCAGTTCTGGGCAGAAAAATAGAGGGTCGTATCCAAAGCCTGAATCACCGACAGCTTTCTCCAATATTGTACCATCCACTTGTCCTTCGCTACTTAATGGCGAGGAGTCATCAGGGTATGCCAAATGTAGTGCGCAAATAAAGTGTGCGCTGCGATTGTCTTTACCATCTAATAATTGTAACAGTTTGCTGTTGTTATTGGCATCGGTTGCAAGCTCTCCTGCAAAGCGCGCCGAATAAATGCCTGGTGCGCCATTGAGGGCATCGACGCATAACCCTGAATCATCGGCGAGAGCAGGAAGGTTGTTAGCGCGTGCAAATGCTTCGGCTTTTTTTTGCGCATTGCCTGCAAAATCAGCAGCATCTTCTTCCACATGTACAAATGCTGTGGCATTGGCAGGAACAATTTCAATGCCCAAATCAGCAAGTATTTTTGAAATCTCCTGGCGCTTTTTGGCATTGTTGGTAGCAATAATGAGTTTTTTCAATATTTTACAGCATCTAATTGCAGTTTTATAAGCTCTGAGAGGCCTTTATCCGGGCTTCGTAAAAAAGAGGGCTGCCTTACTTCGCTACTGATAGAGCGAAGTTTACTGGCTTGACGGCTGCCTCCCATGATACTTTCCAAAGCCCTGTGTAATATTAGGCTGAACAAGAGTAAAGTGACTATTTGTTTTTCAGCCAAGCTTTTAGTTGTTCAGCAGTGCCTGAGCCAGAGCGTTTACGACCATCGCCAGCAATCAAAGTTGGCGTGCCTGAGATAGATAATTTTTTTGCCAATGCAATATTGGCAGCAATTGGTGTTTTACATGTTGCTTTTGCAAGTGTTTTTCCTTCTAGCATCACCTGCAGCATTGCTTCGTGTCGATTCTCTGCACACCAAATAGACTCTGCTTTGCTACGAGAGTTGGGGTGAATGCTTTCTAAAGGGAATAAAAATGTATAAACCTTGATGCCTTTTGCACCTTTTAGTTCGGCCTCTAATTTTGTGCAATACGGGCATTCAGGGTCTGTGAATATTGCGATAGGCATGCCATCCGCATCACCAGATACAATGGCTTGATCTAGCGGTAGAGATGACCAATCGAGGCGGTTAATTTCTTCCAAGCGTTTGGCTGTTAAATCAGTATGTTTGGCAGCATTAAATATGTGTCCACCGGCAATCAGATATTTCCCTGTACGATCGGAATAAAAAATTTGGTTTCCCACTCGTAACTCATAAAGTCCACTTATGGGTGATGGACGAATAGCATCAATGGGTAATGAAGGAATATTTTCACGAATTTGCTTGGCTGTGGCAGGTGCAACATTGGTGCTATCGACTGCCCATGCCGTACCACTGATTAAACTCATTAATATCAATACTACAAAACGCATGCCAGACTCCTTGGATAACTTCTATGGCACAGGATGTCGGTAGTAGACCCAAGCTTCAAGCATCAATTGCCTTTTGTAAGGGCAAGGTCTTTAACATCCGTAGATTTTTGCATGGGTTGGCGTGAAAACAATGCCACAAGTTTATCTGTCCATGCGTGATCCTGCCAATTTTGCATGCCAATGTGTGAAGTCAGCACTTTACCGCGCTGATCGATTAAGATTGTAGTAGGTAAACCACGCACACCCATATGTCCTGATTGTGAGTTGTCGGTCAATAGAGCCGGTAAATTGATATGATTTTGTTGTAAAAATGCCTGAGCAGAAGCCAAATTATTATCCAATGATACAGGTAGGAATTTCACTTGTGGGTGCTTTTCTAGCCACGCTGCCATCTCAGGCATTTCAGCCACACATGGCGGGCACCAGGAAGCCCAGAAATGCACAACAATGGGTTGCCCTTTATACGCTTCGGTAAGACTAAACAGCTCGCCTTTATCATCCATCCATTTAAAGTCGGCAGCCTGTGCGGAGACCAGTAAAAACAGTGGTGCCAGTATGCCTAACCATGCTTTTTTCATCATATGAATAAACCCCATGTGTTTCAATTTTGATAGTGGTCGCAGAAAGTTTGAAAATCTTGCAGTAAACATATACTTTAAGTACATTAAGCCGATGCGCAAGCTTATTTCAATATGGATGACATGCACATTATTGTTTATCAGTAGTATTCCGACTGTTGCGGTGGCAGCAATGTGCGGTGCTACGAATGTTGATTCGACACATATTGAAGAGATGGCTGAAATGCAGTCTACAGAGCACCAAGAAACCAGCATGAGCACAAATCACCATGATATGATGGATAAAGATTGGCAAACATGCCGCATTGAATGCGGCTGTGGCTGCCATCAACATTTAGATAGTCTGCCACATGTATTATCGCCTTATGTAATATCTCAATTACTAGATTTTTCTAGAATGCAAGGTGCTGAAGTCGCTGAGTATTATATATGGTCACAGTATTCCTATGTGCCAGCTGTACAGCTCCCACCTCCTGACCTGAGTTAAACCATGCTTTTATAAGGGTGGCTTTGAGCTTTTGCTTGCGGCTTTTCTTTGCATGGATTCTAAAAACTCAAAATAATTTATTCAGGGGAATACAATGAAACATTGGCAACAATGGGGCTGCGCAATCGCGCTCGCCCTCAATATAACAATTTTAACACCTATCACATCAGCAGCTTATGAGTGCGGTTTATCTTGCTGCGTAGCAGCGGGTGTAGATGGTGTGGGCAGTGCAGAAGGTTTTAATGTCACAATGCAGTATGAGCGCATGGATATGAAGACATTAAAAGAAGGAACGAGTACAAGTAATGCTAATGCAGTGCTCCAAAAGAACTTGGCAGCTAAGGGTATGATGGCAATGTATAGTGTGCCTACTAAGATGGTGATGCAGAAATTTTCAACCAATATTGCTTATCGGATGGATGATAAGAATGCTTTTTTACTGACTGTTCCTTATGTTATAAATGATATGGACATGGATATGGGCATGAACAAAGCAGGCGGTATTCAGGTAACGAAAATGAAAATGAATACTATTTCAGGCTTGGGTGATGCATCGCTCATATATTTACGCGACATGTGGAAGGATACTGAAATTCGGACACGTAAGCGTATTTCATTGGGTGTGGGCATCAAAGCACCGACAGGTCGGCATACATCCCGTGATAGTAATGGTGAACTGGTGCATATGATGATGCAGGCAGGTTCAGGATCTTGGGATGGGATGTTGCTTGCCAATGCTAGCTTTGGTTTTTTAGAGCATGAAGATGGTGGTGCTTTGTGGTTTATAAACCCATCTGTGATCTACCAGTTTAATGGCCGCAATGATTTGGGCTATCAACATGGAAACCGCCTTAATATTGATGTATCCACACGTTACAGAGCCACTTCTAAGTTAAATCTGAAGTTAGACTTTAATGGTGTTTGGACGCAATCAGATTCCAGTAATGGTCAATTAGACAGTGTATCGCCGAGTGGGCGGTTTGCTTATCAGGCTCCCATGATGAGTATGTTAGATAATGTGAATAACACAGGTATTAAATCATTGTTTATAACGCCTGGTATTACATGGTTAGCGACAACTGACTTATCATTCAGTGCTGAATATAAAATACCACTTTCACAAAATGTGACAGGCACACAAATTGTGACAGATCAATGGTATTTTATTCGCGCTAATTTGAAGTTTTAGTCATAAATGAATAATTATGGAGGAAATATGAAAATTTCGACACTTATCTTAAGCCTAGGATTGCTTTTCGGGCTTATTTCATGCGATAAAAACGCAGAAATGAAGCAAGAGCGGCATGCCATGCCTATGCAGCACCTGAGCATGCTGTTGGAGCATGGTATTAGCATGATGGCGCAAGGCGCATCGTTGAAGCTGCAAGGGCAAGCGCATGGTGATGAGATGCTTGCACAAAGCGCAGATTTGCTACGCCGTGCGATGTCTGGCCCTGAAATGGCTGCTATGCATCAAGGTGGACAGGGAGAATCACCTGCGATGCAACATACCCATGATTTGGGGGCGGCAGCCTTTGATTTATTGGAAATGATGATGGAGTTGAAAGCCGATCAAGTTCCGAAGAACGCCAGCATGTTACACCACGCTTTAAATATGGCTGCGCAGGGTGCAGCTATGAAATCCTTGGCTGGCATGGGTATGAGCAAAGAGGTCGATGTTTTTATGCAGGATCATGGCTTGCAAATGCAACGAACATCTATGCAACTATATCAAGAAACCCCCAGTGACACTGCCTACTCAAAAGCCGTATTAAAGGTTATACATTTATTAATGAGTGATGCGTCAAAATCTATGCCGCAGATGCATTAAACAAGCCCTTTTTTCCTTTATGTTGTTTAGTCTGGTTGGAATGAAATTACTCTTTTTAACCTTAATGTGAAATATAAAGGGAAATACACCGACCTATCGGGGTCAATAGTGAGGAATATAAATTACTCCGAATATAGACTCTTCTATTGGGCTTGCTCTCCCGCACAGTGAGAGAACACAGCATTCAAGTCGGAATCCCGTCAATACTCGAGCCTTTCATTTAGGCTCAAGACGGGGTTCCGCTTAATGTGGTCGTTAGGCACAAAAAAATAAATGGAGCTTATTTAAAATGAATCATAATTTTTTAGGATCAAATCCAATTTTCCCAGTTAAAAGTGTGATAGAAACTGCAAGCTTTTATAAAGATGAACTTGGCTTTAATATAAATGGTATATGGGAAAAACCCTCGTATGGAGTTGTTTCGCGAGGTGATGCAGTTATAGAGTTTGGTGAGGGGCGTAAAGAATATGCTGGTAGTGGTATATGCATAGTACGCGTTGAAGATGCAGATACAATTTATAGCGAATGGAAGTTAAAGGGTATTGAGTTTGTTGGTGATTTTGCGGAAAGAGATTATGGAAGTAAAGATTTCCGAGTAAAGGATAACAACGGAAACATACTTATTGTTGGCCATGCTTTAAAAAACAAGGACGAACTATTAGAGCGAGACAAAATTGCTTACAGATAAGGCTCACGTCCTGAATCTTGAAATTACCAGACATGTAGGAAAGATTATTCGATATTCAAGATGAGGCGAAGTTAAAGTGGTTTAACATGCCAGATTAATTTAAAAGGGGTAAATACGTATGTATGATATTTACCATGAAATTGACACCTTAATGGTAGATTTAAAAGAAGAAGGTATGGGGAGTTTTTCAGACGTTCTTTATCATCGAGTTTATAAAGTTTCATGGACATCTAGTAGCGAGCTGTTTGAGGAGTTAGATACCCAAATTATTAAATTTGTAGAGGAATGTGATGGGGAAATAAGTGAATCTATATCCAATCGGCTGTCCGAAATTCAGGATTATATAAAGAAATATTTATAACCGAGAGAGAGAATAGAGACAGGTCTTGTTTCGCGCATTTTGGTTGCAGAAAATCCATGAAACGAGCATTGTTTGAGTATGCTAGAGGTATATTTTGATGAAAGAATCCGCGAAACAAGACCTGACCCCATTGATCATTGATCCTGAGAATTTATATGGATATAAAGATAATATCAGCAGAATATACACCATTTTGGCAATCAGGGTATGCACCAAAAGTGGTGTATACCCTATGTTAGGGCACAAAAATAATCATGGAGCTTATAACTAAATCTGAGAAGCTTATCCAATGGATGGAAGAAAGAGTTTATGGTCTTGAAATATCAGCTGATGAACGAACTCGCATTGCAGCTAGTTGCCATGATGTAGCAATGGAGCATCATAAATCTATCATTTTGCTTGTGTCGCACTCTTTATATGGTTCGGCTTTTGCATTGGTTCGACTTATCTATGAGGCTTATATCAGAGGCGTATGGCTGCATAGATGTGCTTCTAATAAAGAAATCGAGAGATTTAAAAAAGGCAAAATAGATAAAGTCTTTGGGGTTTTAATTACAGAAATAGAGGGTGTTGAAGGATATGAAATAGGCACACTTTCAAATGTAAAAGAAACATCATGGAACAATATGAATAGCTATACTCACAGTGGATTCAATCAAATTGCGAGGCGCATTACAGAAAGCAGTATAGAACCCAATTATGATGAAAAAGAAATTAATCAATGTATTTATTTTGCTACTGTAATTGGGCTAATGTCGGCACTGGAAATAGTATTAATGGCAAAGAATGAAAAACTTGGTTTGGAATTCTTAGAGGCAATTAAGGGCTTTTCAAATGAAATGCCCTAACAATGTAAATCAACCTGACCCTCAGCAGCGGTGTTTGTTTTGTGCTAAAAAAGCCTAGCACAGAAAAAAAGGGTCACAGAAAAAAAGGGTCAGGTTGAGCTTCCCCCGATTTAACGGGCATATTAATTAAGAGACACTTTGTGCCTCAAACTCGACAGGACTAAGATAGCCCAAAAACGGAGACTGTGCATAGGTTTGTGTATCTGCCATTTTCATAATTATACGAAGTCGGTTAGTCGATCTTCGAACTCAATCATAAATCGGTTTAATGCTTGTTTCCAGTTTCTGATGGGCATGGTCCACT
>Ga0316204_10010772_pt1 | contig 11653 bp, 13 predicted proteins | sample 6monrhotite_MG_2_FD_205661 | JGI IMG/M metagenome (GOLD analysis project Ga0316204, IMG submission 205661) | Microbial mat bacterial communities from mineral coupon in-situ incubated in ocean water Damariscotta River, Maine, United States -... | ecosystem: Environmental > Aquatic > Marine >...
AATAAAGTATAATCTTTCAGCTAAATCTTTGTCATTAACAACTAAAGCTCCCATGACAACATCACTATGGCCTCCTAAATATTTAGTAGCTGAATGCATCACAATATCTGCTCCTAAATCTAATGGATTTTGCAAATAAGGTGTGGCAAAAGTATTGTCAACAGCCATTAAAATTTGATGTTTTTTAGCGACATTAGAAACTGCCTGTATATCAATAATATTCATCATTGGGTTTGTTGGAGTTTCAACCCAAATTAGTTTTGTTTTTTCTGAAATGTATTCCTCTATTCTATCTGCATTCTCCATTCCAATAAAATGAAATTTAATACCGTAATTTTCAAATATTTTTGTGAATATTCGATATGAACCGCCATATAAATCATTCGTTGAAATAACTTCATCTCCGGGGCTTAAAAGTTTAATAACACAATCAATTGCTGCTAATCCTGATCCAAAAGCCAAACCAAAATTTCCATTTTCAATACTTGCAAAGGAATTTTCAAGTGCAGTTCTTGTCGGATTTCCGGTTCTTGAATACTCATACCCTTTATGATCTCCAGGAGAAGCTTGAGCATAAGTTGATGTTTGGTAAATTGGCGGCATTACAGCTCCAGTTGAAGGGTCGTGTTGCTGTTTTCCGTGTATTGTTTTTGTATTGAATTTCATAATGATTTAATTTCTAGTTCTGCTTCCTTTCGCGAGCAAATGTAATTATTCTTTACTTAATTTTTTTATTAATTTTCCTACAGTTAATCCTTGCCCAATAATGGAAAAAACAACAATTATATATGTAATTACTAAAAATAAATCTCGGTGCATTTCTTGTGTTAAACTTAATGCTAAGGCTATGGAAATTCCCCCACGCAAACCACCCCAAGTCATAATTAAATTGGTATTAGGAATAAAATCTAATTTTTTAGCATATAGTTTAATTGGTAACATTAATGATACATACCTTGCAAATAATAAAGTTGGTACACACAATAAACCCGCTAAGATGTATTGATTGTTATAGGTTAGCACCAAAATTTCCATCCCTATCATTACAAATAATACCGTATTTAAAAGTATATCAACTAATTCCCAAAATTTATCAACATATTGTTCTGTAATTTCACTCATGGTAGATTCTCTAACCGTATCGTGCCCCACAATTAAACCGGTGGTTACCATAGCTAAAGGTGCCGATAAATGAAAATATTGCGCTAAAACAGTTCCGCCCATAACAGCGGCTATTGTTATAATTACTTCAACATCATAGTCATCAATAGATTTTAATAGCTTATAGGTAATCCAACCTAATAAAAAACCTAGTGCTATACCTCCAACAACTTCAACCAAAAACATTTCAGCAACATGGCCAAAAGTTACTGTGTTCCCTTCTTTAGCAATTTGATATATTGTTAAAAAAACCACCACACCAATTCCATCATTAAATAAAGACTCGCCTACTATTTTTGTTTCTAGTTTTTTGGGTGCTCCCACTTGTTTTAGAATTCCTAAAACGGCAATTGGGTCTGTTGGTGAAATTAAAGCTCCAAATAACAAGCAATAAATAAAATCAACTTCTAAATTAACTAATTTCAATAAATAATAAGAAAACACACCAACCAACAAAGTGGATATAAGTGTGCTAAACGTTGCGAATATTAAAACCGGTTTTCGTTGCACTTTTAATTGTTGAAAATTAGTGTGTAAAGCACCTGCAAATAACAAAAAACTTAACATTACATCTAATAATACTGTTTCAAAATCTATTTGAGCTATCAGCATTTTTTCTTGCTCTAATAGCGCATCATTAAAAAGACTCGTTGCTAACACTAATAGTGTAAAAACAATTGTAATTACCATTAAACCTATTGTAGTTGGCAACTTTAAGAACCTTACATTTATGTAACCAAAAAGTGCTGAAATAACAATTAAAACAGCAATTACTGCAAATACACTCATCTTATATAAATTTTAGTAGTTGTAAAATAATTCCGAGGTGAATACCTTCATGGTAATTGTTAAACACAATTCCATCTTCAATAGTTTCCAATGTAACATCAACGCTTGTAGTGTATTTTGTGTATTTTTTAAATATTCCTTTAGAATAGTCTTCAATTAAAGTTTTAGGAAATGCCATGAATTGCTTTTTTATGATTTCAAATTCACTTTGTGAAACACTATAAGTTGGGGCGGTTCCTTTTTGAAAATTTATAATCATTTCATTAGATACTAAACAATCTAAATCAGATAATTTGTAGCACAACAATTGCTGAGTTACTACTAAGTGTGCAATATTCCAAGCAATACTATTTTTAAATCCATTTGGAATTTTATTCAACTGTTCTATAGTACAATTCTCAATTGCCTTTAGGGTTAATGCCCTAGATTTTAATAAAATATTAAATTGTTGCTGCATTATTTTTGATTTTTTTTAAAAGTCCTCAAATTTAACACAAAAAGGCATTAATTTTACAAAACACATTTATTATAAATAGTATGAAAAAAATTTACCACTTAAAAACTTGTGATACATGCAGAAGAATCTTAAAAGAAATGGATACAACAGACTATACTTTACAAGAAATAAAAACAGAGCCAATTACTGTAAAACAATTGGATGAATTATATAAACTAACTAACAGTTACGAAGTTTTGTTTAGTAGACGAGCCAAAAAATACAAACAAATGGACTTAAAAAATCAAACACTCACTGAACAAGATTTTAGACAGTTAATTTTAGATGAATACACTTTTTTAAAGCGTCCAGTTATTATAGATGGAACCAAAGTTTACGTGGGAAAAACTAAAAAAAGGGTTGATATTTTTTATAAAAGCTAGTGCAGATAGGGTTCTTTTTTTTGAATCTCAATTTGAGTTTTGAGTAATCATTTCATTCTTATTCAAATAAGAGTGTACCCTTACTAATGCATTTTCTCTAATATCTTCCCAAAATAAATTAATATCTCCTTCATGATATCGCTTTTTACCTAAAACAAATATCCTGTATGGAAAATGCGGCAAGCTAGTCCATAAAATTCCATCAGCGACTTTAACTTTTAATGCTTGTTTATATAGTTTCCCATTACTAAATAAGAATCCTTTATGATCTTTTCTACTAGATGTTTTAGCAGTATTCCAAGAAATAGGATTTGAAACTACACTTCCTTTAAACCAATTTGAATATCGTTTTGGATAATGATTCATTTTAAATGTATTCCAAGAAACAAACCCTCCAGTTTCTGTTGGACTTGTCATTAAAGGAATGTTTTTAAATTCATTTTTTTTAATCGCAATTCCCGGAATATAGGCGGCTATTAATTTAGAATGTAATGGTTTTTCATCAAAAAAATCTTTTAACAATTGTACCGCATGTGTAGTTCCTTGACTATGAGCTGCAATAATTATTGGTCTTCCATTATTATACTTTTCTAAATAGGTAATAAACGCATTTTTAATATCTGCATATGCAATATTTAATGCTTTATCTCCACCATTATCATATTCTGAATAAGATCTTAAGTGCGCTTGCCTATAAAACGGAACATATAATTTTCCTGCATTTAAGAAAGCAGAAGCTTGAAAATAAACCGCTTTTTCTAGTACTTTTTCTTGTTGAAGAACATCTTCAATAGGAACATTCCACCTTAGATCTTTCTTTTCAATATTTAACGTAGGATACACATAAAATACATCGGCAACTAAACGGTCCTTAGTGGTTTTCCACTCATTCAATTTATCAGAATATTTATTTGGCAAAACCGCCCATGAAGATGGTTCATTATAATTTGGTTCTGCTGGTGATACTTGAGAAGAAAATGTGGGAACAGTTAGACTTTTGCAACTGCTTATGCTAAGTAAAACAACTATAATAAAGACTTTTAAAAGACTTCTATTATAGTTGCTCATCATTTTATTAAATGAAATAACTATCATTTTTTTGCATACAACATCGGATTTGTATCCTCATCGTTATACATTTTCATTTGCTTATACACTTTCATAAATTTATCGCCTGAAGCAAAATCAGCTAATAAATCATCAATAGCAGTTGATAAATCAACTCGCTGCTCTAAAAGTATGTCTAATTTTGATTGACATTTTGCACGGTGCTCATCTGTAGCCGATTCACGAGTTGCTTCTTCATTCATGTGGTAAATTTTCAACGCTAAAATTGATAATCTATCAATAGCCCAAGCAGGAGTTTCAGAATTAATTTTAGCTCCTTCCTTCACTTTTACATCTTTAAATTTAGTTAAGAAATAGCTATCAATAAATTCAACCATATCTGTTCTATCCTGATTAGAAGCATCTATTTTTCGTTTCAATATAATTGCTTCATTTGGATTAATATCTGGTAATCTAATAATATCTTCATAATGCCATTGCACTGTGTCAATCCAATTTTTACGGTATAATAAATGTTCAAATGTATTTTTATCAAATGGGTTTTCAAATGGTTGATCAACATCATCAATAATATGATATTTTGCGATTACCTCATCAAATAATTTGTTGTATTCTTTTGCGCTCATAATTCTTTTTCTAAAATGTGTAAATATTCAACTGTTGAAGTTGCTTTGTGATTTCTATTTTCGGTTTTATCTGCTTTAAATCGTTGATAATTTATAGTTTTTAAACTGTAATTTCCATAACGTAATAATATATCTCTTACTCCTTTTTCAGTCATTAAACCTTCATTATTATAACTTAAAAAAATGTGCTTAAAGTTAGCATTTTTTATCAAATTTTCGAAGGAATTTTCAACTTCATTTTTTCTACAATAAGAAGACTTATAATAATCTCTTAATCCAGTTTTTCCTTTTGGCTGAAAGGTATCATAGTTAGAAATTGTATTTAACAAATGATAATTTGAACCATATTGTCTTGCATTATAAGGCGGATCTAAATACAAAATATCACCTTTAATTTTTTGAATCAATTCATTACCATCTTCATTAAAAACTTGATGTGAATTTGCGGTAACACTAAAATCAGCTACTTTTAAAAGTAATGATTTTTGTGCTGTCTTTTTTAATTTCTTTAAATAAGCTCCATAAACTGATGCTGTATTTGCAACTTTGTCGGCACTTTCAATTAATGAAGCAACTAATAAATAATACACATCTTCATTGATTTCTTGCGACAATTTCCAAGCTTCTATTTGCTGTCGAATTGCATCAATTTTTTGACCATTAGAAGACGAGAAATACAATCTTTTACTATTTCCGTTTTCGCTATAATTATGAAATATAAAACCTTTAACACCTTCCAAGTTATTTAGAAAATCAATTCTATTTTCAATATTTAAAGCTTTATGATTTCCAATATAATTTCTGTTTAAAACATAACTATAGTGCTCTACATCATTCGCAATAATTTGCTTTACAAAAGGTTTGAAGGTTCTTCCAACAATACCTGTTCCTGCAAATAAATCACAAAAAACAAGATTTGACAAATCCTCTCCAACAGTATCAATTATGGATTTTTTTAAAAATGAAGAAAGTTTATGTTTAGAACCTATATAATTCACGTAACTTTATTTAATTGCCCAAATTACATCTGCTTTTACAATGTTATTTTTATGTGTAAAACTATATAAATTAGAAGTATCAAATTTACATAAATAAGTTGATATTATTTGTTGTAACCAACTAAGCTCCGATTTTAATTTCCAATGTTTATTTTCATCCTCATAATTAACCAATATAATAAAAATTCTATTGCTAAAGTGTTTTCGTTGCTGCTGACTTTGATTTTGATATAACCACTCTATAAGTTCATATTTATGCTCAATTGCATAAGGGACAGATTTTTTAAAACCCTTTGGGAAAACTGTTGTTTTATGATCAAATGGTATTCCTTCTATATAAAAATCGGTGAATTTATCTTTTAAATTAGGATAAGGTTTTACAATTTCATGTTCACAAAAGAAATATTCTACAGCAGTCGCAGACCAAAAATTGAACCAGCGATTTAGTGCATAGTTTTTTAAATCATTGTATTTAGAATTATCTTTAAATTTAGTTTCAACTTCTAACAAAACAGTCTCAAATGAGTTTAATTTGTAAATAAAATTAGTTTGTTTGTCAAAGTCATCTGCTTGTTTTCTTCCCCAGAAATATTCAAATTCTACTCTTTTTTTAAGTTCTTTTTCTAGCAAAAGGTACTTCATAAATTCTATAAAAATTTTCGCTCAATTAAACTAATTAAACGCTCTTCATACTCTTGTTTAGTACTCCAATCATAATCTGGTTTTACCATTTTTTTAATAAAAGTTTTTGCTTCATTTTCACTTTTAAAAGTGTTTAACTGCGATAATACTCGGTTAAAATCGCCTTGATCCCCTTCAAATAAGTGTTTTACAAATGCTATTCTATCATTTAATCCAACTTGTAAATTATTTTTAAACAACGTGTCATTTAAAGACTTTTTATTACTATCTGGAATTTCTTCAACTACTGGGTTTTCTTTTGTTACTCTTTCAAAAAGCTCAGTAGCAACATCTGAAGAAATGGCATCTTTTAATTCTTCTTCTAGCGTGCTTTGAGTAGAAGGAATATCGTGTTCATCATTTTTCGATAAGGTATCTTCAATTCCGAAAATTTGTTCAACCTGCTCTTGAGAAATAACTTCTTTTGGACTCACTTCGCTTTGGGGAGGAAAAGAGATAGATGTTGTTTCTTTTTCAATATTCTCCTTAATTGGTTCAGTTTTATCAACAATTTCTTTTGAAAAAACTTCATTTTCAGCAATATTGTTCATATTTGAATCAACAAATTTTATAACGGTTAATTTTTCATATAATTCTTGTGATTTATGATGTAACTCAACGACATCATCACTATTTTTCATTTCTAAAATACTGTGTGCCAGACTTACTAATTGGGCTTTTAATTTTTTGTGCATAAGTTGAACTATTAAATGATTTTTGATGTATATTTTTTAATAAATTTGTATAAAATCAAAACGAATGTACTACTAATTTTTAGTGCATTTAGATAACATAAAAAAAATACGATAACCTTTCAAGCGTGAAATTACAAAATGTTTCTTGAAAATACAGTAAATCATAACGAACAATTTGGTTGGATTGAAGTTGTTTGCGGATCCATGTTTTCTGGTAAAACAGAAGAGCTAATTCGCAGATTAAAACGTGCTCAGTTTGCCAAACAAAAAATTGAGATTTTCAAACCTGCTATTGATACTCGATATGATGAAGAAATGGTAGTTTCACACGATTCAAATGAAATTAGATCTACGCCCGTACCCTCTTCTTCTAATATCCTAATATTAGCTGCAGGAGTGGATGTTGTTGGAATTGACGAAGCACAATTTTTTGATGATGGTATTATCGCTGTATGTAATGAATTAGCAAATCGTGGAATACGTGTTATTGTTGCGGGTTTAGATATGGATTTTAAAGGTAATCCTTTTGGACCTATGCCTGCGCTAATGGCAACTGCTGAATATGTGACAAAGGTGCATGCCGTTTGTACAAGAACTGGTAATTTGGCACACTACAGCCATAGAACTGCTGCTGGCGATGAGTTGGTATTACTTGGTGAAACTCAAGAATATGAACCTTTGAGCCGTGCTGCTTATTACAAAGCCATAAAAGAAGAAACGCAACAAAAAAAAGTTGACCAAAATACAGATGGAAAATAGTCATGTTACTACACTTGATTTACATTTAAATGCCATTGATTTTAATTTCAATTATTTTAAATCTAAACTTCATAGTACTACAAAAATTTTAGTTGTTATTAAGGCGTTTGGGTATGGAACTAGTGCTATTGAAATTGCCAAACACTTAGAACAAAAAGTTGATTATTTCGCTGTTGCATATGCCAATGAAGGAATAGCTCTTAGAAATGCTGGAATTGAAACTCCAATTTTAGTATTACATCCTCAAAAAAATAACCTTAAAAAAATAATTGATTTTTGCTTAGAACCTAATGTATATTCAATCAATATTTTAAAAGCTTTTATTGAAATTGCTAAAGAAATGAAGGTTCAAAATTATCCTATTCATATAAAATTTAATACAGGTTTAAACAGATTAGGATTTATCGAAAAAAATATTTCTGAAATAGTTTCTTTAATAAAACCTCAAAATGAAGTTGCCATAACTTCTGTTTTTTCACATATTGCTGCCAGTGAAGATTTAAATGAACGAGAATTTACCTTACAACAAATAACTACTTTTAAAAAGGTGTCTTCAACATTAATAAATCAAATACCATCAACTCCTTTCAAACATATGTTAAACACTTCGGGAATAATTAATTATGCTTCTGAAGCGCAATTTGATATGGTTCGCTTAGGTATTGGTTTGTATGGTTTTGGAAATAGTGAAAATGAAACTTCTAAATTAAAAAATGTAGTAGTTTTAAAATCAATTATTTCTCAAATTCATACTATTAAAAAAGGTGAAACTGTTGGATACAATCGTGCTTATAAAGCTACTTCGACTATAAAAACAGCAACTGTTCCCATTGGACACGCCGATGGTATTTCTAGGCAACTTAGCAATGGCGTTGGCTATGTGTATATCAATAATCAAAAAGCTTATATTGTTGGAAATGTTTGCATGGATATGATTATGGTAAATGTTACTGATATTGATTGTAATGAAGGAGATGAAGTTATAGTTTATAAAAATCAAGAACATGTAGAATCTCTGGCAAAAGCTATACAAACAATTCCTTATGAATTATTAACGGCTATTTCGCAACGAGTTGGAAGAGTGTTAAAACAATGTTAATATTATCTGTTTTTTTAGTATCTTCGCTTTTGTATTAACCAATTAAAAAGAACTTAAAATGGGAATGTTAAAAGAATTTAAAGATTTTGCAATGAAGGGAAACCTTGTTGACATTGCAGTTGGTTTTGTAATGGGTGCTGCATTTAAAGCCATAGTTACCTCATTTACAGGAGGAATTGTATCACCTCTAGTTGGTCTTATTTTCAATTCAAATTTCAAAGATTTAAAGTACGTAGTAAAAGACGGTGTAGCCGATGAAGCAGGTAAAGTTGTTGGTGAGGTTGCTGTACTTTATGGTGATTTTATTACTAATGTTATTGACTTTGTTATTGTTGCATTTGTTATGTTTATGGTAATTAAGGGAATAAATAAAACCAAAAAGAAAGAAGAGCCAGCTCCTGAAGCTCCAAAAGGTCCTTCTCAAGAAGATTTATTAACTGAAATTAGAGATTTATTATCTAAAAAGTAAACCAAACTTTATTCAGTAAACTAAAAAGGCTTGCAGATGCAAGCCTTTTTTTATTTCTCTTTTTTAGTTTCGTACAGCTCTGCAATAGTTGGTGCGTTTTTGTTTTCTTTAATTAAAATAAGCTCATCACTTGCTTTTACTTTTCCTGTTTGAAGCACCTTAAAGTAAACCCCACATTTTGTTGAATTCCAAAATTGTTTTACCACTTTTTGAGTCCCAAAAACTAAACCTAATTTCATACAAGGTTGTCTTGACTTGGTAACTTGCAAAACAGCTTCGCCCAATTTATAAGTATTTCCTACTTTTATACTATTTTCTTCCAGATTTGAAACGGTTAAATTTTCACCAAACATTCCAAATCTCCAATCTAAGTTTGGATACAATTTTTTCCAATACGCATAATGATGTTCAGAATATGCATACACAGCTTGATCTATTCCTCCGTGATATTTTCTATCAACTACAGCATCATTAGCTACATCTTCCTCTCCTAGTAAAAGTTCATCCACTGGAAATTTAAAAATGCCTGTTTCAACTATTCTACCTTTATAATCAATGGCTTTTTTTTCTCCAATATTTACTGATACTACTTTCATTTTACTTTAAATTTTGAAAGTTCATTAGCAATTTTTCTGTCGTTCGCAAGTCTTGGAACTTTGTTTTGCCCACCTAATTTTCCAACCGATTTCATATATGCATTAAAACCTCCCTTTTTAATTACTGTAATTTTTAGCGGCTGCAATATTTTTCCTGCAATTAAATCTAAGTAGTACATGTTTTGTTGTTGCATAGAAGCATCAAGATGAGTTGCAAATTCTTCCAAATTTTCTGGTATATTTTCAAATTCAATAAGCCATTCATGATATGGCAACCCTTTAGTAGGAGTAATTTGAGGTGCTACTGTAAATTCAGAAATACCAATTGCAGTATTCACTGTATTCTCCTGCATTGCGTGTTCAACTTCTTTACCAATAACATGTTCTCCAAAAGCTGAAATAAAGTGTTTTATTCTACCTGTTACAATAATTCTAGGCGGATTTACAGAAACAAATTCTACCGTATCTCCAATATTATAACCCCATAGCCCCGCATTTGTATTTAAAATAAGCACATAATTTACACCTACTTTAACATCAGCTAAAGAAAGTCTTTTTGGATTTTCACTAAAGAATTCTTCAGAAGGAATAAATTCATAAAACATTCCATTATCAACCAACAACATCATTCCCTTTTCTGTTTGTGAATCTTGGTATGCAATAAAACCTTCGGAAGCTGGATACAATTCAATTGTATCTACTTTTCTTCCAATTAAATCATCAAACTTATTTCTATAAGGCTCAAAATTTACACCTCCGTAAACAAACAAATTAAAGTTTGGAAAAACTTCGCCAACTTTTTTACCAGTTCTTTCTATAATTTTTTCAAAATACATTTGCACCCAAGAAGGAATTCCACTTATTAGTGTCATATTTTCATTGATTGTCTCATTAACTATGGCGTCAACTTTAGTTTCCCAATCTTCAATGCAGTTTGTTTCCCAACTTGGCAAGCGATTTTTTAGCAAATAATTAGGAATAAAATGTGCAGAAATACCCGAAAGACGACCTGTTTTTATGCCATTTTTTTCACCTAGCTCTGGACTTCCTTGTAAAAAAATCATTTTCCCGTTAACAAAATCGGTTTTGCTAGTTTCAGCAATATACAGTAATAATGAATTTCTAGCCGCGCTAATATGCATTGGCATAGATTCTTTTGTAAGTGGAATATATTTTGCACCAGAAGTTGTACCCGATGTTTTCGCAAAATACAAGGGTTTGCCTTTCCATAATATATCAGGTTTCCCGTCTACAACTTTCTCAACATATGGCTTCAGCGCTTCATAATCTCGAATTGGAACTTGATTTTTAAAATCGGAGTACGAATTAATTTTATTAAAATTATGATCTTTTCCAAAAGCTGTGAGTTCAGCTTCTGAAATTAATTGTTTAAAAATAGTTTGTTGAACTTTTACTGCATTTTTACTCTGCTTGTAAAATTTTCCTGCAATATATTTTGCAAATGGTTTTGCTAAAATTGATTTAATACTCATATTTTATTCAAAATCGATATAATTAGTTGGGTCAACTGGATAGCCTTCATTCCATAACTCGAAGTGCAAATGAGGACCTGTGCTATATTCCCCAGAGTTCCCTGCCGAAGCTATCACTTCTCCAGATTTTACTAAATCTCCTTGATGCTTATGCAGTGTTGAATTGTGTTTATAAATAGAAATAAATCCACCAGCATGTTTTACAATAATTACATTTCCTGTGTTTGCAGTCCACTCGGCAAAAATTACAGTTCCATCAGCGACAGATTTTACAGGAGTTCCCATTTCAACTGCAATATCAACAGCAAAATGTTTAGTTTCTAAATTATAACCATCACTT
>Ga0316204_10010773_pt1 | contig 11652 bp, 12 predicted proteins | sample 6monrhotite_MG_2_FD_205661 | JGI IMG/M metagenome (GOLD analysis project Ga0316204, IMG submission 205661) | Microbial mat bacterial communities from mineral coupon in-situ incubated in ocean water Damariscotta River, Maine, United States -... | ecosystem: Environmental > Aquatic > Marine >...
TTTGAAGACAGGGAATTTTCCGCTCTGAATGCCAATAGGGAAGATTCAAAGACTTACGCCGTTACATTGCTGGGGGAATGGGACCTGGGTGCGGTGAGTATTCACTCCGTAACAGGATATCGTGATTTGGATTTCCATGGTGCGCAAGATACTGATAATACGGCGCTTGAGATAACCAAAAATGAGGCCCCTATCCAGGCAAAGCAGTTCAGTCAGGAATTGCGTCTGGAATCCAATAACGACGGACCGTTTTCTTGGATACTTGGTGGCTTCTATTTTTCTGAAGATCTGAATATTCAGGCTGAAGTTTCTTTGTTTCGTCATTCTGGCGGTGTTGGTGTTGAGGCGAGCCTCGCGTCCAGTCAGAAAACAAATGCAGTTGCCGTATTTGGTGACGGTACCTATGAGTTGACAGACAGATTATCCCTGACCTTGGGTTGGCGTTATAGTTATGAGCAAAAGATATTTAACACGGACCGGATTGACCTCTCTATTAATGGAGGAACTATTGGAGGTGGTCCTTTTGCGGGTACTCATGAGCCTGGAGATGTTATGCGTGATACGCCGCCTTTTGCCGACAAGGCTAGTTTTAAGGATTTCTCTCCCCGGGCTGTGTTGGACTATCAGGTCAATGATGATGTCTTCCTGTTTGCCTCTTACAGTCAGGGTTTTAAAAGTGGTGGTTTTAATACATTCACACCGGCAGAGGAATTTGGACCAGAAAATATTACCTCATATGAAATTGGCTTTAAGTCCGAATGGGCTGATAATAGGTTGCGTCTGAATGGCTCGGCTTTTTATAACGATTATACAGACCTGCAAGCCAGAACTTCAATCGGCGGATTTGGGGCTAGTATAGTTAATATTGGTGTTGCGCGGGTACAGGGTGCAGAGCTGGAAATGTCCTTTGCCGTTACCGAACATCTGACCGTTTCAGGCAATGTGGCGTATCTTGATGCTGAAATTACGTCTGGTTTTATTGACGCGCGTCCTACTGATGCTGGCGACTTTACGACCGCCGGACCTTCAGGTGAGTCACCCCAGGATGTTTCTGGTAATAAGCTTCCCCGCTCACCTGAATGGCAGACTTATTTTAATGTTGCTTATGAAAGACCTGTTGGAGCTGTCATGATGGGCCTGAGTGCCACATATAAATATCAGGATCAGGTGTTCTTTCTGGAAACCAACCAGGATTCAGAAATCTATAATGCTCCATCATGGAGCGAAATTGATCTGAGATTGGAAATTTCCGATCCTGATGATATGTGGGAAGTGGCCATTTATGGTCAGAATATCACTAATAAACGCCGCTTGTCTTTTGCAGCAGCTTTTGGTGGTTTTCCGACTGGTGTATATAGTGAGCCAGCGAAATGGGGCGTTGAAACGGTTTTCCGCTTCTAAGCTCTCAGGTCCTTAGGTAAGGCGTTTGGTTTCAGGTTGTTTGATGTTTGTTAATAATATGTTTGGAGAGTGATATGCGTAAATTTATTTCAAGGGTTTTCGGTCTTTCTGCAGCAATATTTTTAAGCATGAGCAACCTGGGGCTGGCCAATGACACCTTCACGGTATTGCTTGCCAATACCATGAAGGTGGTGGGGCCGGACGGGACGGAGCAAAATTGGTACTTTCATGCGGACGGTACATTCACGAGTTTGGAGAATGTTACAGGGTCCTGGACCATGGAGGGGGATACTTTATGCACGCTCTACGGTGAAAGAACCAAGCCGGGATGTTTTTCTTTGCCTGGAGGTAAAGTTGTCGGTGATAGCTGGGATCAGGTTGTTGGTTCCGGTAAGACGTTAAAGATCATCGTCGTAAAAGGTCGCTAAGCGGGCAGAATTTCTCGTTTTAAATTTAATTTATTTGAATATAGCAAATTTATCAAATTGGAGTATGGACTATGACAATGGATACCGATAAAAGGTTGGCTATTTCTTTGTTTATTATACGCATTACGGTTTTTCTGGTGATGCTTATGTGGACGCTAAGGAAGTATTTTGATCCCGTTCATGCCGGGAAGCTTTTTGCGAAATATTATTCTATTCCGGGACTTAATGAAGTTATGATCTACGGCATTGTCGCGCTGCAAATGCTTTTGATCATTGTTTTCTTGCTCGGGATTGCCAAATTCTGGACTTATGGGTTGGTTATGCTTTTGCATGCTGGTTCAACTTTGGCACCTATGGCGGCGTATTTCGCGCCATATGAGGGACATCATCTATTATTTTTTGCCGCATGGCCCATGTTGGCGGCTTGTGTTGCCTTGTTCCTTTTGCGTGATAACGATAAAATCCTGACATTCAAAATGCCGCAAACGGCAGGGGCTGAAAAATGACTCTTCTCGTTGATAGGGATATCCAGAACAGAGATGTGTTGAGCTGGAGAGGGCTACATCTGCTTCATCACCCGGGGGCGGCCTGTTCAAAAAAAGTGCGTATTTTCTTGAATGTTAAGGGAATAGACTGGGAATCGCATATTGTAGATATCACCAGTGGTGAGAATTACAGTGAATGGTTTTTGGGTATTAATCCTCGCGGTTTAATACCGGTTCTGGTCGATGATGGGGCTGTGCATATTGAGAGCAATGACATTCTTATGTATCTGGAGCGCAAATTTCCCGAACAGCCATTGATTCCGGCAGGGGGCGAATCCCAAATGGAATCGCGGCTTAGGTACGAGAATAGCCTGCATATGGATCTGCGAACCCTGGTGTTCCGTTTTTACTTTCCTGGTAAAAGTCCATCGAAGCCTGAAGGTGCGCTTGAAAAATATCGTGGAACCGGGTCCGGTACGGTTGGTGGTGAAGAGGATAAGGAAAAGTCCGTCCAGATTAATTTCTGGGAAACCGTTAGCAGGGATGGCATTACCGATGAAGCGGCACGGTCATCAGCTTTGAAATTTCGTGAGGCATATACTGATCTGGAAAAGCGTCTGAATGGCAATTCATATTTGCTCGGGGATGATCTGAGTATGTTGGATATTGCCTGGTTTATATATACGGACCGCCTGATACTGGCGGGTTATCCGATATTAGATTTGCATCCTCGAATTGATCAATGGTTCATGAAACTTTCTGCGCGCCCTGAATTTTCCAAAGAAGTTGATACGCCGCCTGAATTTAAAGAAATGATTGCTGCTGCTCGGAATGAACAGGAAAAGGCAGGAAAAACGTTACGTCATATTGCAGGTTTTTAACTATAATTAATTATATTTTTTGGAGCATTGAATGAAATTGCTACGTTACGGGGAAAAGGGTTCAGAAAAACCGGGTATGCTGGATAAGAATGGCAGAATTCGGTCGCTTGCAGGACTGATAAAGGATATTGATATCCTGTTGTTAACAGAAGAAGCCAGAGAAGTTCTTTTGGCAATTGATCCTGAAAAACTGCCAAAGGTAGATTCAGACAGCCGCTTGGGAATGCCAATAGTAGGCATCAGACAGATTATAGCCGTAGCTGGGAATTATCGGGCCCATGTTGAGGAGCGGGGCAATGCTTTGCCTTCTGAACCTATGATTTTTCATAAATCAATTGGATCATTAAGTGGCCCTACGGATGATATTATTTTGCCGCCTGACACCAGTGAAAATGACTGGGAAATAGAACTTGGTATTCTTATTGGCAAGAGGGCGCGCCGAGTATCCGAAGATGAAGCGCTTTCTTATGTGGGTGGTTATTGCCTTGTTAATGACGTTACGGAACGCCATTGGCAGCATCAGCGTATAGGCCAGTTTGGTAAGGGAAAGAGTTTTGACAGTTTCACACCCATAGGGCCATGGCTGTTAACGGCTGAAGAGATTGAAGACCCTCAGACTCTGGACATGTGGCTCGATCTGAATGGCGAAAGGCGTCAGGAAGGTTCCACTGCCCAGATGGTACACGGGGTTGATAAACTTATAAGTTATATCAGTCAGTTCATGACGCTGGAACCGGGTGATTTGATCGTATCGGGGACATGTGCGGGGGTGGGGGCCGCATGTGATCCTCCCGTATTCATGCAGGAGGGCGATAAGCTGGACTTTGGTATATCCAAGCTAGGTGAACAGAGCCATTCCGTACGGCGCGCCTAGTGGGAGCGACCGATAATGTTAGAAAGAAGGTGCCAATATGATTATTAAAAAAGTTAAGGATAGTAATGCGAGCGTAAATGCCGTGGTTGACCGGCCGGAAGAGACTGTTGCCAGTGTCTCTGATTATTATGCGTTACGTGAGAAATGGACAAAAAAAGCCGCCACACCAAAATTAATGCGCAGTGCGGATGCACCGCTCATCATGGATGGTGAACAAAAAATCAAGTTACTGCTTAGCGGGGAGGAGAGCGGTGGACGTTTCATGGTTTCACTTATTACGTTGGAACCGGACACCGGCCCGCCCCTTCATCATCAACCTAATGAAGATGAAATGTTTCTTGTTGTTTATGGAGAAATTGAAGTCACCATTGGCAATGAAACACAAATTGTAGGTCAGGGTGATTTTGCCTATGCGCCGCCAAATACGTCCCATGCTTTTCGTGCAGCAGGTGGGAAGCCCGCTGCAATGTTTTCCATCAATAGTCCTGGCGGGCATGAAAGGGGATTTGAATATTTCACCATGATGGCGGAAAAAGGTGAACCAATAGAAAGGGCTATGGCCGGATTGGAGAATTATGATTTTGTTATCAATGAGTTAGATGATGAAGAAGCCAACGAACGGATTGGGGTCTGATTTGAGTTTTTTGCAAGACCACTATTAAAGGTAGCGCAAATGCAAGTTAAATAATTGAGTATATATATAGGAAAAATAAGATGGGTATTAATGAAGTTAGCACAATGGAACATACAACAATAAACTTTACAAAGGTGCTGACAACATCGGCGATGGTATGGGTAATGTCTTCTGGACTTGCTTGGGCGGAAGAGACCAACAAAGATGAAAGATCATCATTGGAGTTGGATGAGATCGTGGTTACAGCGCAAAAACGTTCAGAGAGTATAACAGATGTTCCAATCTCTGTAACAGCGGTCTCCGGTGAGGTTCTTGCTGCGAGAGGTATTACCGATACGGCTGAGTTGGCTAAAGTTGTGCCTGGGTTTGTCTATCAATCCTCAACCTTTGGCTCACCAATATATTATATCCGCGGCGTTGGCTTCGCGGAAATTACGCAAGCCATCAATCCGGCTGTCAGTATTTATGTTGATCAGATGCCGATACCTTTTTCCGTGATGGCCCGCGGTGCGATTTTGGATTTGCAGGCCGTAGAGGCTCTGAAAGGACCGCAGGGCACATTGTTCGGACAGAATGCCACGGGCGGCGCAATCAACTATATTGCCGCGAAACCTACAGCTGATCTTGCCGCAGGTGTTGACGCGAGTTATGGACGTTTTAACGATTTCAAATTCGGCGGTTTTATCAACGGGGCATTGGGCGAAACACTGAATGCCAGATTGTCTGCGCGCCGTGAAAGCCGCGGCGACTGGCAGCAAAGCTCCAGCCGCGATGACGAGCTTGGTGAACGTGACTTCCTGGTGGGCCGTCTTTTGCTTGACTGGCAGCCTTCAGAAGATTTGAGTTTCCTGCTGAATGTTAACGGCTGGCGCGACAAGTCCGATTCTCAGGCAAACCAGTTTATTGGCTTTAAATTCCTTGTGCCTTGTCCGGGACCAGGGCGTCAGGCGGCATGTGATGCCTTGGTTGCACAGCCCATATCACCATCAAATGCCAGAGCAGCAGATTGGGACCCCGATCGCAGCTTTGCCGTTGATGATCGTTTTTATCAGGTTGCTCTTGAGGCCAACTGGGATGTGAACGAAAATATCACCGTGACATCCTTGACATCATATTCTGACTATAGTTCTGACGCGCCTTTTGATACGGACGGCATGGCTTATACGGATTTGACGGTTTTAGGAGAAACAGAGATTGACTCATTCAATCAGGAACTGCGGGCAAGTGGAGAGCTGGAAAATGGGATGACCTGGATGCTTGGGGGTAATTACCAGAAATCAGATTCCAGTGAAGAGCAATTAAGTGTTCTGGGGTCAACCAACAGCGCAGGCTTTGATGGTCTGGTTTCGCGGAGTGCTCAGGATGTGAAATCAAAAGCTGTTTTTGCCAGCCTTGAAATCCGGATGGGAGAGAAATTTAAAATTCTCACCTCTGCACGATATACGTCAGAAGACCGTGATTTCGCCGGTTGTGCGCAGGATGACGGTAATGGAGGGCTTGCTGGACTGTTGGGCGTTATCTCGAACTTGAGAAATGGTTTCCCACCGCCGCCTGATTTACCACCCGCCTTCATTGCGCCTGGCGGCTGTGCGACGCTTAATTCTGAAACCAACTTGCCATTAGGTGGTTTGGTGACGGATACTTTGTCAGAAGATAACTTTTCCTGGCGGGCCAGTTTGAATTATAAAGCCGATGATGACACGCTGATGTATTTAACCGCAAGTAAAGGCTATAAGTCTGGTTCATTTCCGCTTGTTCCCGGGGTTTTCGATGATCAGTTTATCCCTGCCACACAGGAATCTGTTCTGGCCTATGAAATTGGACTGAAGAAGACACTTGCGGATAATCGTGTCCAGTTTAACAGCGCGCTATATTATTATACCTATAATGATAAGCAGGTTCGCGGCTTTCTGGATGTCGGATTTCCGTTCGGAAATGTCCCGGCTCTTGTGAATGTGCCTAAATCCCGTGCATGGGGTTTTGAGGCCGAAGTGACAGCTCTGGTGTCTGAAGAACTACAGGTAAGTGGTGCCGTTAACTATATTGATACGAAAGTAACCGAAGATTTTAACACGCCCGACCCCTTGGGTGATATTTTCAATATCAATGGCGAAGAATTCCCCATGGCGCCTGAGTGGCAGTTTAGTGGAGATATCGAGTATCGTTTCACTTTCGGTAACGATCTGGGTGGCTTCGTTGGTATTAGCCCAAGTTACAGGTCTTCGACAAAAGCTGCTTTCGGGACCAACCCAATTCTTGGCATTGAGAGCTATTTCTTGCTTGATGTAAGGGCTGGTATTGAATCAGAAGACGGCGTATGGCGGGTTGAGCTCTATGGTAATAACCTGACAAATGAGTTCTATTGGACACAGGTAACGCGTGAAATTGATGCCTTGACCAGAACAGCGGCCATGCCGGTAACATATGGCCTGCGCCTTAATTACAGATATTAATCGGTATGCTCTTAAACTATGACACCGGAAAGATATGCCACTTTTTTTAGCAGGAATTATCTATGACAGTACAACATATGGTTTGGCTCAAGGCCCCTGAGGGGGGCACCCATGCGGACATGGAGAACTTGATGGAAAAAATTCTGCAGATGAGAAGCATTCCTTCGGTTATTGATATCGTGGCTGGTAAAAATTTTAAAAATACCAATCACGGATATGAATATGGTGTCATTATGAGCTATGCAGATAAAGAGGCCCAGCGCCGTTATAACGAACACCCGGATCATGAAAGATTGCGTGATGAGATTAAGGCGATGGGTGTTGGTATGATGGCTCTGGATTTTGAACATTAACCCGTCTGCTGATGGGTAGCGGTCAGACGTTTACATGACTTGCGGCTGTATGATTTCTTCTAAGGATATTGGTATGAATATTTGTGTTTCTGGCACTGGGGACAACCCGGCGCTATGGCTGGAATCTGTGGCGGAGGCGACCCCCGACCGCCCATTCATGCGCACGCCCGGTGAGAAATCTTACAGTTATGGTGACGTTGCTGATATTTCAGGACGTTTTGCAGCCTATCTTGCAACATGTGGTATTGGTGTGGGGGATCGTGTTGCCTCGCAGATAGACAAGTCACCGGAAGGTTTTATGCTTTATTTAGCCTGCCTACGTATCGGGGCAATTTATGTGCCGTTAAATACGGCATATTCCAAGAAAGAGATGGAATATTTTCTGGAGGATTCTGATCCGGCCATGCTGGTCTGCCAACCGAAAACCCTGAAAAAAATAAAGCAGGTCGCAGAACAAGGCGATGTCAGGTCACTTCTCTCGCTGGGGGTTAACAGGGATGGAACTTTCATTGAGAATGCCTTAAAATGCCGTCCTGATGATTTCATACCCTTTAATGGCGAGTCATCGGAAGTTGCCGCGCTGCTTTATACATCCGGGACAACAGGCCGTTCAAAAGGTGCCATGATCACCCGCCGGGCACTGGCTCACTGCGCCAATACCTTGGCTGATGCGTGGCATTTTACATCGGATGATATTTTATTGCATGTTTTGCCGGTATTTCATGGTCACGGTCTTTTTATTGCGGCGAATACCGTGCTTGTTGCCGGTGCGCAAATGATTTTCACCAAACGGTTCGATATCGACGAAGTCATTCGTTACCTGCCGGATGCGACTGTATTCATGGGGGTTCCGACGATGTATATGCGTCTGTTGAAGCACCCCGGATTTTCGGAAAAAGCTTGTGATAATTTGCGGTTGGCCATCTCGGGTTCTGCGCCGATTATGCGGGAAACACTTGATGGGTTTATAGAAAAATCCGGATGTACGATACTTGAACGCTATGGTCTTACCGAAACCCTGATTGTGACCGCCAATCCGTATAACGGAACGGCGATACAGGGATCTGTTGGCTTGCCGGTTAGTGATGTTGAAGTTCGTCTTACGGATATTAAAAGCGATAAAATACTGCATGACGCAAATATGATTGGCAAGATTGAGGTGCGCGGACCAGGACTGTTCAAAGGATACTGGAGAAATCCTGAAAAGACATTGGAAGATATGCGCTCTGATGGATTCTTCGTGACCGGGGACCTTGGAAAATTTGATAAAAACGGTTATCTTTATATTGTGGGACGTGATAAGGATATGGTGATTAGCGGTGGGTATAATGTTTATCCCAAGGAAGTAGAAACGGAGATAGATGCCCTGGAAGGCGTAGTAGAAAGTGCGGTCATCGGTCTGCCGCATCCAGATTTTGGGGAAGCCGTTTCAGCGCTGGTCGTTCTTGAAAAGGAAGCCATACTTGATGAGGCAGCTTTGCTGGAAATATTGACAGAGAGGCTTGCCAAATATAAATGTCCAAAAAAAATAATTTTTCTGCATGAGTTGCAGCGGAACGCCATGGGCAAAGTGCAAAAAAATATACTTAAAAAACAATATGAAGATCTTTATCAGTAAATTATCTGAGAATATATTTTATGAGCTGCCTTGAAATTGAAAATAAAAACGCGATTGCTACGATCACCTTGCGCCGGTCCGATAGCATGAATGCATTTAATGATCCCTTTATCAAAGAGATCATTACAGCATTTGAATCATTGCAGAAGGACGGTGTTCGTGTCGTCATCCTGCGGGCAGAGAAGGGCGTGAAGGTATGGTCTGCGGGCAGGGATGTGGAAAGCCTTCCCGCTGGCGCAGATGACATGGATGGATGGCAGACGCAAATGGTTGCTCTGGGGCGTGTCATCAGAAATTTTCCGGCCCCTGTTATTGCCATGATAGAGGGTAGTGTCTGGGGCTATGGTTGTGAAGTCGTACTCTCTTGTGACCTGATTGTCGCAAATGAAGATGTAACATTCGCCATTACGCCGGCCAAATTAAGCGGAACTTATGTTATAGAAGGCCTGCGCACGATCGTGGGCCGTCTTGGTGAAAACCTTGCCAAGGAGATGCTTTTTTGTGCTAAAAAACTGGATGCCCCCCGGCTTTATGCCCAAGGGGTTATCAATCATGTGATCTCTTCTGGGGATATTGAGAATTACGTTGATGATATGGCACGCAATATATCACAATTGGCACCGTTAACGATCACCTCATTGAAAAAACAGATTTCAGACATTACCAGAACATTTCCATTGCCCCTTGAAATACTTGACGAAAGCGACAGGCTGGCGGTCAGTATATTCAGCTCAAATGATTATCATGAAGGGGTAACGGCTTTTAAAGAAAAACGAAAACCTGAATTTACGGGCCTTTAACTATATATGAAGTAAACAGATTTTCTTTTCAGTTCAGAGGATGAAGTGCTGTGAGCCTACATTGTATGAGCAGGTAGAAGGCCTTGTCGCATAATTTTTTTCAACGCGAAGCAGTTTCAATGGAGGCATGGCATCATGTAGCATTGGTCACAAGATTCCATTCGGTCATTGCGGTTGACCGTAATACTCGTAGAGTTTTTTGTGATATTAAATGTCTTTGTCTATTGAAAAGATTGTATATTGAACCTTGGATTGAAAGAAAAACCAGAGATGACTTATGGGATTTAAAGTGTCGCATTTTTCGTTCTCTTCGTCGAATGGGAACTAGGATATATTTGGTTAATTGTCACAGAGGGGTTGTCACGACTCTTTCTCATGTCCATAGTGATAACCTTTATCGGTTACCTAGGACAGCCCCTTAATATTATTCAAGGGATCGCGCGTTGAAACAGCCTTAATCCCGCAATCACCGTCGCTTCCCGCACCTTGCCGCGCCCTATATCCCCAAACAAGTGCCTCTCATGCAAGGTTTCACCATTACGATTTGCGCAGGCCATATGGACGAGGCCGACGGGTTTTTCTGCGCTGCTGCCGCCGGGGCCGGCGATACCGGTGACGGATACGGCGAGTGTGGCGGATGATTTTTTCAAGGCACCTTTGGCCATGGCGATGGCGGTTTCCTTTGTTACAGCCCCGCCGATGCGGAGTGTTTCGGCGCTGACGCCCAAGACGTCCATTTTGGCGCGGTTGGTATAGGTGATGAAGCCGCGGTCGACCACATCCGACGATCCGGCAATCTCGGTCAGGGCCGCCATGATCAGCCCCCCGGTGCAGGATTCAGCGGTTGCCAGATGAAAGCTCTTGTCCCGTGCCATTTGCAACGTGTCGGCGGCAAGCTGAATAATTTCATCACAGAACATAAATATAAAATCCCATCACAATAAAGGCGGCCATAAATCCGGCGATCACATCATCCATCATCACGCCGTAAGCGTCATGCCTTTGGTCAAAAATCTTGATCGGCCATGGTTTGTAGATGTCAAAAACCCGAAAAGCGACAAAGGCCAAGACAAAGGGGCCGGGCGAGATGGCCATAGTTGACGTCATGGCGGCAATGGGCAGGCAGGCAATCCATTGGCCAGCCACCTCATCAATAACAATCTCGCCGGGATCGGTCTTGCCGGTTTCTTTCATATAGACGCCCGATGCCCAAAGTCCGGCAATGAAGACGATTATGATGGCGACAGACAAGCCCATAGGCCCAAAGCGATCAATGATGATCCAGGCAAAGGGCAGGGCGGCCAAAGATCCCATGGTGCCGGGTGCTTTTGGGGCAAGGCCGGAATAAAACCATGTGGCCAGCAGCAAAGCCGGATGAATTGGTGATTTTGACCATTTATCAACGAACATTATGTGTTTTTCCTTGGGCTTTGATACTATATTATTCCGGCAGCCGGACGGCGGCGATGGCTTGGGCGGCGATGCCCTCTCTGCGTCCGGTAAAGCCGAGACTTTCCGTAGTGGTGGCTTTAATGCTGACCCGTGATGGCTCAAGATTGAGGATGTTGGCAATATTTTGCCTGATTTCCGGGCTGTGCGGCGCAATTTTCGGGGCTTCGCAAATTATGGTCAGGTCAATATTGCTGATGATGCCGCCGTTATCCTTGATCAGTTGCACCGCATGTTTCAGGAATATGTCAGAGCTTGCGTTCTTCCATTGATCAT
>Ga0316204_10010774_pt1 | contig 11651 bp, 6 predicted proteins | sample 6monrhotite_MG_2_FD_205661 | JGI IMG/M metagenome (GOLD analysis project Ga0316204, IMG submission 205661) | Microbial mat bacterial communities from mineral coupon in-situ incubated in ocean water Damariscotta River, Maine, United States -... | ecosystem: Environmental > Aquatic > Marine >...
CCCAACCGCCCAAGTCCATCCTCGAGAACCTCCAGCAGCGCACCGGCCTCGCGCCGAAGGTGCTGCTGCCCGACTCCGACTCCGAGCACGGCGCCTCGCCGGTCGTCGATCCGAAGGCTTCAGCGACCGGGCTGATGCCCCAGGGGCGCGGCAACTACCAGATCATGGGGGAGATCGCGCGCGGCGGGATGAGCGTGATCCTCAAGGGCCACGACACCGACCTCGGCCGCGACGTCGCGGTCAAGGTGCTCGAGGACGAGCTGTCGAAGCGACCGGAGGTCGTGCAGCGCTTCGTCGAGGAGGCGCAGATCGGCGGGCAGCTGCAGCACCCGGGCATCGTGCCGGTGTACGAGCTCGGCCTGATGGGGGACGACCGGCCGTACTTCACGATGAAGCTGATCAAGGGTCGCACGCTCGCGTCCCTGTTCCTCGCCCGCAAGGAGCTGACGGACAACCGCGGCCAGCTGCTCGGCGCCTTCGCCTCGGTCTGCCAGACCGTCGCCTACGCGCACTCGAAGGGCGTCGTGCACCGCGACCTCAAGCCGGCGAACATCATGGTCGGCGCCTTCAGCGAGGTGCAGGTCGTCGACTGGGGACTCGCGAAGGTGCTCTCGCGTGGAGGCGTCGCCGACGAGCGCCGCGCGCAGGAATCGTCGCGCGCGAGCCTGCACTCGGTGATCGAGACCGTGCGCAGCGGCCCCGGCTCGGTCGGCTCGGACTCGATGGTCGGCTCGGTCATGGGGACGCCGGCCTACATGGCGCCCGAACAGGCCCAGGGCGAGATCGAGAAGCTCGACGAGCGAGTCGACGTCTTCTCGCTCGGCGCGATCCTGTGCGAGCTCCTGACCGGCAAGCCGCCCTATGTCGAAACCGAGGAGGAGCGCGTGATCGTCCAGGCGGCGCGTGCGCACCTCGACCCCGCGCGCGAGCGCATCGAGGCCTCCGGCGCGGACCCCGCGCTGATCCGCATCTGCCTCGACTGCCTGACGCCGGCGCGCGCCGCGCGGCCCGCCAACGCCGACGAGGTCGCCAAGGCGATCCAGGACTACCTCAGCTCGACCGAGGAGCGCGCTCAGCAAGCACAGGTCGAGGCAGCCGAGGCGCGCATCAAGGCGGCGGAGGAGCGCCGCGCGCGCAAGCTCAGCCTCGCGCTCGGCGGGACGATCATGGCCGGCCTGCTGATGGCGGGCGGCACCTACCTGTGGCTCGAGCAGAGCCGCGCCGAGCGCGAGGAGAGCGTGCGCATCGCGGTGGAGGAGGACCACGGCGAGGCGATCCGGCTTCTGCAAGCGGGGCGCGCCGACGATGCGCTGGTCTCGGCCGAGCGCGCATTGGCGCTGGCGGAGGCGAGCGACGCCGACGCGATGCTCGTCGAGCGGGCGGAACGATTCGTCGCGCAGGCGCGCCGCGACGTCGAGGCCGCGCGCGATGAAGCGCAGCTCATCGCGGAGGACGCTGCGCTCACGCGACGCCTGATCGACCTGCGTCTGCGCCAGATCGAGGCGATCGGAAACACCGACGTCACCCGGAGGCTCGACGCCGACTTCAGGCAGGCGTTCCTCGACTACGGCGTCGATCTCGAGGCGGACGACCTGACCCCCGCGCTCGAGCGTCTGCGCGACCGCGGCGTCGAGGTGCAGGTGGCGCTCGCGCTGGACGACTGGTCGCGCCTGCGGCGCTATCTCTACGGTAACAGCTCACAGGAGCTCGAGAACCTGTTCCTGCTGGCGATGGACCTCGACGACGACCCGTTTCGACTGCGGCTGCGCGAGGCGATCATGGCGCGGGACCGGGAGGAGCTGATCGCGCTCTCGCAGCCGGAGCGGCTCGACGAGCTGCCGGCCAGCTCGGTCTTCGTCCTGAGCTCGGCGGTCTGGGTCATGTTTCCGGACGATCGCGACGTCGTGTACCGAGCCTACGACCACGCCCTGCCGTTCCATCCCGACGACTACGTGCTGCAGTCCGTCGGCGGGCTGATCCACGGGCTCCGCGGCCAGTACGACGCGGCCCTCGCCTGCCGGACGGCGGCGCTCAGCCAGCGGCCGGACGACCTGCGCGCGCGGCTCGCGATCGCGGAGGGCCTCCTCTTCCTGGGCCGGCTGAAGGACTGCGAGGCCGCGGCGCGCGCCTGCATCCGGCAAGCCCCGGAGAACTTCGACGCCCACTTCATTCTCGCGATGTCGCTGCTCCAGCTGGGTCGTTACGAGGAGGCGCTGCCCTCGGTCGAGCGGGCCTACGAGATCGACCCCAAGCCGAACACGCTGTCCGACGTCCTCGTGAACCGGCACTTCCTCGGGCTGGTCTCGCGCGAGGACGTGGAGGAGATGGCGGAGCGAACAGGAGATCCGACGACCCTCGGCACGCTGGCTTTCGGCCTCGTGACGCACCCCGACCCCGCAGAGCGGAGTCCCGACCTCGTGCTGCGGAGGTTCGACGAGCTTCAGCAGCGCATGAGCGGGCACGAGGACTGGGCCTGGCTCGTTCGCACCCTGGCCTACGCCGAGCTGGGGGAATGGGAGCTCGCGGAGGAGGCGATGGCCGGACGCTACGAGGGCATGACCCTGAACCTGGTGGCGCCACCGGTCCTCGCCTTCGTGCGGGCGGTCGTCTACGCGAACGTCGGCAAGCTGGACGTCGCGCGCGAGTGCCTCGCTCGAGGGGTCGCAGCGGCAGACGAGCTGATCCGCGGCGACGAAATCGCCTGGGAGACCTCGGAGGTCCTGGCCTGGCGCGAGAGGGCGCGCGCCGCGATCGGCGAGTGAGCCGCCGCGCGGCGGCCTCGCCCTACTTCGCGAGCCCGCCGAACGCGCGGATCTCGTCTTCGCGCTCGAGGAGCGCGGCCTCGAGGGCCTCCGCGGCCTTGCGAGTCTGCTCCGGCGTCCCGCCGGCCATCGACTGGCGGAAGGCGTCGTGCGCCGACTTCAGGCCCTCGTCGTCCTTCGGGCCGTCGAGCAGGTAGGCGACCGCGAGGCCACTCTCCTGATAGAGGCGCGCGGAGTTCTCGAACTCCTCGAGCGAGAGCTCGAACGCGAAGACCTCCTCCAGCGGCCGGAAGCCGCCGGCCTTCTGAATCTCCGAGGACGCGAACTGGCGCAGCGACCACGGGTCGTCACCCTCGGAGGCCTCGTAGTTCGGGAGGAAGCGCTCCACGTAGGCGGCGGCGCCATAACGCAGCCAGCGCGGGATGCGCTTCTCGGCCCAGAAAGGAGCGGTGAAGCCGGCGAACTCGCCGCGGTTCTCGATCGCGATCCACTCCCCGATCGTGTTCCACGACGGGTCGATGGCTTCGACGAAGCTCTGTGCGGCGGCCCAGCGCAGATAGAACTTGCCCCACGGATCGGTGCGCGGATCGCTCCTGTCCCAGTAGCAGACGCCCGTGCCCATGTACCGCGGCGGGTCGACGCTGCGGTCGAAGCAGAGGTCCGAGAAGTACGCGCCGTGGATCGAGGAGAAGCCCTCCGACTCGGCCAGGAGCGTCTGCGCGCTGGCCGTGTCGTTGTAGGCGCTCAGGTCGGTGAGCACGATGAAGTGCGGCTTCGTCAGCGGCTCGATCCCGAACAGGCGCACGAGGTGCGGGTAGATCTGATCGGCGTGCCAGCGCGCGCTGTTGGCGGTGTTCCAGTCGCAGGTCGAGTGCGTGACGAAGTGCTCGCCGGTGAGCTCCCACATCTGCTCGACCTCGTCGTGGTACTCGTTGGCGGCCTCGAGATCGAGCCACTCGTCCCCGCACTTCCACTTCATCGCGGACCACTGCTCGAACTCGCTCGGCGCGATCCACGAGCTGTCGTCGGCGCGGAACTGGTGGCCGGCGGCCTGGAGCTTCGCGGTCTCCTGCTGCTCCTCGAGCACCGCGGGGTGAATCCACTGGCCCTCCGGCGTCCGCACCCAGCGCATGCGCAGGAAGGGCAGGTCGGCGAGCGGGACCCACTGGTCGTTCCAAGACGCGAGACCCTTCTCCTTCATGCGGGCCTCCTCTTCGCGCTTGTACTTCGCGAGCTCAACGTAGCTCTCGAACCAGCGGCCGTCGTAGCGCTGGTGGCGCAGTGCCTTGCGCGACACCTCGTCGTCGGGCGCGAGCTCGATGATCCGCTGGTGGACCTTCTTGGCCAGGGAGCGCTTCTTCGCCGTCTCGTAGCCCTCGGCGAGCTCGTGCAGCTTGCCGACGTCACTTCCGGCGGCGCGGATCGCCGCATCGACGTCGTCGTCCTGGCGGACGATGGCGATCGGGGCGGGTGTGGCGACGACCGGGGGCGTGGCGAGAGCGGCGAGGAGGAACGCGGTGATCATGAGCGAGCGGGATTCGAGCGTGGAGTGCGGGGAGAGCCTACCGCAGGGCGCTTCTCACGGCTATCCAGAGGTGCCCGGGTCCGGGTGAGGACGTCGAACGCGACCGTCGCGGCTCGGGTCGACGGACGTCGGCGTCCACGGAAGTCGCAGCGGCAGCTTGGGTTCCGCGCGTCCTTTCCTGCGTTGTACACGAGCGCGGCGCGACCGGTGGGCGCGCCCGATGCCGGGGAGTCGGGGGCTCTCCGGGCGTGGGGGCGCCCGGGGCTCACCGGCGGGCCTGGCCTCGCGAGCGGCCATCGGGCTCCGAGCCCTCTCCGACACCGACCTGACCGCGGAATCCCCCGGCCTGGAATTGGCGGGAAGCCAGGCGGGCTAGACTCGTCCTTCTCCCGACACCCTCCCCGGCAACCCCGCCGGAACCCCGTCTTCCGAGGATCCTGTCCCCCGAAAGACCCCATGAAACGACTGACCGCTCTGATCCCCCTGCTGCTCGCTGCGAGCAGCTTCGCCTTCGTCGGCTGCCAAGCGCAGGACGAGGAGACCATCGACGTGCCCAAGATCTCGGCGGCCTACGAGCGCTACCTGCTCGAGCTGGAGTTCGCTCAGGAGGAGTTCCTGAAGGCGAACCCGATGCCGCAGAAGAAGAACTTCGGCCCCGAGGGCACGCTCTACCTGCACGCGGTCGAGATCATCGGCACGCCGGGCAAGGAACAGCTCTTCGTGCGCTTCAGCTTCCTGAACGAGACGGGCCTGACGATCGAGCGCGCGCGCGTGATCCTCACCCTGAAGGACGAGGACTCTGGCGAGCAGCGCAGCGAGTTTCAGGACTTGCGAATGCCGTTCGGAATGTCCGTCCACCACAACAGCACCTACACCGGCTTCTTCGACGTCCCGCTCGAGGGCATGCATCGTCGGGCGAACTGGAGCTGGACCATCGACGTCGAGGCCGAGCGCGAGGCGCCGCCCGGCTCGCAGGTCCCGGCCGAGGGTCCTGGCGCGGCGCGCCTCGGCGGCAGCGGCCGCGTGAGCGACCAGTAGTCCGCGCGGGATCGACCCCGCGAACGAACCGACGCGGCCCCGCACCTTCTCCGGAAGGCGCGGGGCCGCGGTGCGTTCAAGTCGGCGTGATGAAGGGTGTGGAGGAGGTGGCGGGGCCGCGGGGCTCCAACTCGTCGGATTCGCAGGAGGTCCGTGCCCTGGGCGCCGAGCCCCCCGCCTTGCAGTCGCCCGTGGTCGCGGGCTGCGGCGTCTATCTCTTCCTCTTCCTGTTCCTGCTCGCTGCCGTGTTCAGGCTCGCCGACGGCTTTCGGGACCTCGAATGCCGCCGGTACTACGACCGCACTCACGCCGACGTGGTCGTGCTCGGGCAGGCTGCCTACGAGTTCGCCATTGCCAATGGGCACCTGCCCACAAGCCTCGAAGACATCACGAGCTTCATGAGCGTCCCGGCCGGTTGGAGGCCGAAGGACAAGTGGGGGCGCCGCTACGTCTTCGTCACCTCGACCGACTGCGCCGGCGCGAAGTCGTGCTCGCTAGACTGCGGACTCAGCGGTTCGTTCTGTATCGGAACGCTCGGCGCCGATGGGGAGCCCTGGGGCGGGGACGAGGCCGAGGACCGGTGGCTCTGCGCGGAGCTCGACGCTCAGCTTCACGAACCCTGGCTCCACTCGTGGTCGTTCTGATCCCCGACGAGGCTCCGAGCGCTGCGGCACGGGGACTCTCCGTGCACGCACGCGATGGGCTTCTGATCGTGATGTCCGGGTGCATCGTCGTGCCCCTGCTCGTCGTCACCGTCTTCTTGATCGAGCTGCGCCGACCCCACTCTTGCGGTTCGGTGCGCGAGAAGACGGCGTCGGACCTCCGTGTCATGGCGAACGCTGCCTCCGAGTTCTGCGTCGCCAAGGGCCGCCGTCCCGCAAGCCTCGCGGACATCCACGAGTACCTGAACACCTCCCCGGGAACCCTCGCGCGCGACCGGTGGGGGCGGACCTACCTCTTCGTCAACGACTGCGACTGCGGTCATGCCGGGGACTTCTGCATCGGGACCTTCGGGGCCGACGGGTTCGCGGGCGGCGATGGGGACGCGCGGGACCGCTGGCTCTGCAGCGAATTCGGAGAGCGGCTTCACGGCCCCGGGCTGCACGAATGGGGGGACGGGCGGTGATCGAGCCCGAGCGGGAGCCCCATGGCCGCGCGGCGTCACGCGTGATGGAGGCGACTCCGCTCGTCCTGGTCGTCCTCGTCGCGCTCGCATTCCTGGCGCGCCGCGCCCTCGTCCTGAGCTCACGCTCCTGCCAAGGGCCCGAGTGGTTCCAGCGCACGAAGTGGGGGCTGGTCCTCTACGCGAACACCACGAGCGAGTTCCACTTCGTCGAGGGGCACTGGCCGAGGAGCCTCGACGAGGCGACCCGGTGGCACCCTCGCCCTGTCGATGCGTCGAAGCTCGACGCGTGGGGAAGGCCGTACGTCTTCCTCGCGTTCTATCCGTGCGGCTGCGAGGACGACTGCAGCGGCCAGTGCCGACACGGAATGCCGGTCTGCCTCGGGACCCTCGGCTCGGATGGAGAGCTCGGCGGTACGGGCGAGGCTCGGGATCGGTGGGCCTGCGACGTGAGCACGCTCTCCTCCCCGAAGTGACTCGCGCGCGCCCACCAGGCTCGATCCGTGCAAGCCGTCGGGGATTCGGCGAGGATGGCCCCATGCGCACACGACTCCTGATCGTCCTCTCGCTGCTCCTCTCCCTCCCTCTCCTCGCACACGCTCACGGGCACGGACCCGGCCCCGGCGCTCCGCAGGAGAGCCCCTTCGTCGCCGCGACCGTCGAGCACGACGGCGTGACCTACGGCTATCGCGTCCTCGCGCCCGAGAACGTCGTCGAGGGTGAGACCTACCCGCTGGTCCTCTTCCTGCACGGCGCCGGCGAGCGCGGCGACGACAACCGCGCGCAGCTCGCGCACTTCCCCGAGCGCATGCTCGGCGCGGACTACCGTGAGAGCTTCCCGTGCTACATCGTCGCGCCGCAGTGCCCGAAGGATGCGGACTGGGCGGACGGCGGGCGTGGGCTAGCGCAGGGCGGCGGACTCAGCGACGCGCCGCGCCCCGCGCTCGAGGCCGCGCTGCTCGCGCTCGAGCACGTCGTGCGCACCGAGCCGGTCGACACCGACCGGCTGTACCTGACCGGGCTCTCGATGGGTGGCGCCGGCACGTGGGACCTCGCCGCGCGCCACCCCGAGTGGTTCGCCGCGGCCGTGCCGATCTGCGGGGGCGGCGACGTGCGTCAGGCGTCGCGCCTCGCCGGTCTGCCGCTGTGGGCCTGGCACGGCGCGGACGACACGCTGGTGGATCCCGAGCGCACGCGCGAGATGGTCGCGGCGGTGAAGGCCGCGGGCGGCGAGGTGAAGTACAGCGAGCTCGAGGGCGTCGGACACGGCTCCTGGGTGGCGGCCTACGCGCCGGACGCCGCGCTCGCCTGGATGTTCACGCAGCGCCGCGACGTGTCGCAGCGCCTGGCGCTCTCGGCCAAGGCCTTCGCCGAGGCCTGTGGTCCTGAGGAGCGCGTCGCGTTCCTCGGCGACTCGATCACGCAGGCCGGCAACGCTGCGGGCGGCTACGTCGACACGCTGCGGACGGCGTTGAAGCGCGCGCAGCCCGACGCCGAAGTGATCCCGGCTGGCATCAGCGGCCACAAGGTCCCTGACCTCCTGAAGCGCTACCGGGCGGACGTGATCCAGAAGGGCGCGACGGTCGTCTTCATCTACATCGGCATCAACGACGTCTGGCACTCCGAGTGGGGGAAGGGCACCTCCGAGGAGGAGTTCGAAGCGGGGCTGCGCCTTCTGGTGCAGGAGTTCCGCGAGAGCGGCGCGGACGTCGTGCTCGCCACCCCCAGCGTGATCGGCGAGAAGCCCGTGGGCGAGAACCGGCTCGACGCCGAGCTCGAGGCCTTCGCGGCGATCTCGCGCCGCGTCGCGGCCGAGGAAGGGGCGACCCTCTGCGACCTGCAGCGCGCTTTCCACGACCACCTGCGCCTGCTGACGCCCGCGGACGTCGAGCAGGGCGTGCTGACCAGCGATGGCGTGCACCTGAACGAGGCCGGCAACGCCCTCGTCGCGCTGGAGGCGGCGCGCGCGCTGCGCACGGCGCTGGCGGCCCACGCGAAGTAGCCCGCGGAGCGCGCCGCTCGACCGGTGGGGTCGGCGGCGGCGCTGGCTAGGATGGGCGGTCCCCTCCGGGACCGTCCATGAGCCTCCTTCGACTACGCGGCGCCGCCGAACACAACCTCCGGCGTGTCGACCTCGACCTGCCGCACGGGCAGTGGATCGCCGTGACCGGACCGTCGGGCTCCGGCAAGACGTCGCTCGTCTTCGACACGCTGGTGCGCGAGGGCCAGCATCGCTACCTCGGCGCGCTGTCGGCGCGGGCGCGGCAGTTCTTCGGCAAGCTCGGGCACGCGCGCGTCGACGGGCTGGACGGCCTGCCGCCCGCGATCGCGATCGGCGCGAGCGACGCGCGCGCGAGCGTGCGCTCGACCGTCGGGACGCTGACCGGCGTCCTCGACCTGCTGCGGCTGCTCTACGCGCGGGTCGCCACCGAGCCCGGCGGGGTGGCGCTCTCCCGCAGCCACTTCAGCTTCAACCACCCGCTCGGCGCCTGCGAGGCTTGCGGCGGCAGCGGCGTCGCGGACGAGGTCAGCGAGGCGTCGCTCGTCGCTGACCCCACGAAGTCCATCAAGGGCGGCGCGCTCGCGCCGACGCTCGCGAACGGCTACACGGTCTACTCGCAGGTGACCTTGGAGGTCATGGACACGATCTGCCGCGCGCACGGCTTCGACGTCGACACGCCGTGGCAGGACCTGACGGACGAGCAACGCGGCGTGATCCTGTACGGGACCGACGCCCTCGAGGTGCCCTTCGGCAAGCACAGCATCGAGTCGCGCATGAAGTGGGAGGGCATCACCGCGCGGCCCCGGGAGATGGGCTTCTACAAGGGCCTCGTCCCCGTGATCGAGGAGACGCTCAAGCGCAACCGCAACCCGAACGTCCTGCGCTACGTGCGCTCGGTGCCGTGTCCCTCGTGCGGCGGGGCGCGGCTCGCGCGGGCGGGACGGGAAGCGCGCGTCGGCGCGCGCACGCTGCCCGAGCTGTGCTCCGCGCCTGCGGGCGAGCTGGGGCTGGAGCTCGGCGCGCTGCCCGACTCGCCGGTGCTGCAGGCGCTGCGTCCGGAGCTCGGCCGGCGGCTCGAGCGGCTCGTGCAACTCGGCCTGGGCCACCTCGCGCTCGCGCGCGAGAGCACCACGCTGTCCGGCGGCGAGGCCCAGCGCCTGCGGCTGGCCGCGCAGCTCGCCGCGCCGCTCTCGGGGCTGCTGATCGCGCTCGACGAACCGACGCTCGGCCTGCACCCGAGCGGCCAGCCGGGCATGCGGGCCGTGCTCGACGACCTGCGCGCGCTCGGCAACACGCTCCTCGTCGTCGAGCACGATCCCGACCTCGTGCGCAGCGCCGATCACCTCGTCGCGATCGGTCCGGGCGCGGGGCCGGACGGCGGTCGGGTCGTGTCGAGCGGCGCGCTGCCCGAGCACCCACTCGGCCCTCCGCCGGTCGCGAAGGAACGGCGGCGTCCGGGCACGTCGACGATCGAGCTGCGCGGCGCGACGCTGCACAACCTGCGCGAGGCCGAACTCACGCTGCACCTCGGCACGCTGCAGGTCGTCGCCGGGCCGTCGGGTGCCGGCAAGACGTCGCTCGTCTTCGGCACGCTGCTGCCGGCGCTGGCGGGGGAGGAGGGCGGTCCGTTCGAGGCGCTCGAGGGCGCGACGGGCCACGCCGTGCGGGCGATCGACGCGCGCCCGATCGGTCGCACGCCGCGCAGCACGCCCGCGACCTGGTCGGGGCTGATGGACCTCGTGCGCAAGCGCTTCGCCGCGACCGACGCTGCCGTGTCTGCTGGACTCGGCGCCGGTCACTTCTCGTTCAACAACAAGCACGGCCGCTGCGCGACCTGCGAGGGCCTCGGGACGCAGCGCGTCGGCCTGCATCTGCTGGAGGATCTCGAGCTGACCTGCGCCGCCTGCGGCGGCGGACGCTACGCGCCGGAGGTGCTCGCGGTCACCCTGCGCGACAGGACGATCGCCGAGGTGCTGGCGCTCTCCGTGAGCGAGGCCTGCGCGTACTTCGCGGAGGACCCGCCCGCGGTGGCGATCTGTCGCGCGCTCCAGCGCCTCGGGCTCGGCTACCTGCCGCTGGGCTTCCCCTCGAACAAGCTGAGCCGCGGCGAAGCGCAGCGGGTCAAGCTCGCGACGCTGCTCGGCGACCCTTCGGCCGCACCGACGCTGCTGGCGCTCGACGAGCCCGATCGCGGGCTGCACCCGAGCGACGTCGGGCGCCTCGTCGCGTGCCTCGACGACCTCGTCGACGCGGGCCACACGGTGCTCGCGATCTCGCACCACCGACAGCTGTGGGCGGCGGCCGACGTGCTCGTCGAGGTCGAGGACGGTGTGGCGCGGGAGGCGGCGGCGCCTCCGAGCGCGCCCGCGATCCAGAACCGCGCACCGCGTCCGCCGGCGGCGGCGCCTGAGGCGATCGACCTGCGCGGCGTGCGCACGCACAACCTGAAGAGCGTCGACGTCGCGATCCCGCGCAACTCGCTGACCGCGATCTGCGGGGTGTCAGGCAGCGGCAAGAGCTCGCTCGCCTTCGCGACGCTCACGAGTGAGTCCTCGCAGCGCTTCGCCGAGAGCCTGCCGTTCCAGGTTCGGCGGCAGCTGAAGCGGTTGCCCCGGCCGGTGCTCGACGCGGCGACGGGTCTGGGCCCGGTCATCGCGCTCCGTCAGGGCCAGGCGCGCGCCGGGCGACGCTCGACGGTGGCGACGCAGACGGAGCTGGGGCCGTTGCTGCGGCTGCTCTGGTCGCGCGCGGGCGCGCGCGACGGCGCGCCTTGCGGGCTCTCCGCGGAGCACTTCAGTCCCGATCGCTCGCTCGGCGCGTGTCCCGACTGCGAGGGACTCGGCGTCGTACGGCGCTGCGATCCTGCGCGACTCGTCACGCACCCCGAGCTGGCCCTCGTCGCAGGCGCCCTCGACGGCACGCGCGTCGGCAAGTACCTCGCGGAGCCGGACGGTCAGTTCGTGGCGACCCTACGCGCCGCGGCGCCATCGGTCGACTGGGCGCTCCCCTGGGGCGAGCTCACGCCGTCGGCGCAGTCGCTCGCGCTCGAGGGTGCGGGCGACGAGACCTTCGCAGTGCGCTGGGCGCTCGCTGGAACGAAGCGCGCCGGCGAGGGCAAGGAGGCTCATGAGTTCGACGCGAGCTGGGACGGCTTCCTGGCGCTGGCGGAGCGTGAAGCCGTACGCCGCGTGAACCAGAAGA
>Ga0316204_10010776_pt1 | contig 11650 bp, 12 predicted proteins | sample 6monrhotite_MG_2_FD_205661 | JGI IMG/M metagenome (GOLD analysis project Ga0316204, IMG submission 205661) | Microbial mat bacterial communities from mineral coupon in-situ incubated in ocean water Damariscotta River, Maine, United States -... | ecosystem: Environmental > Aquatic > Marine >...
GTCCTGTGCTACGCTCATACCCAGCGGCCTCTGAGTTGCGCCAGCAATCCAAGCGCGCCGCCAATAATCAGACCCGTCATCAAAGACGAAAGGCCAAAGGGCGGTGTCCAGGAAATGGCATCAATGATTTGAGCGCTCAACGGCGTGATGAAGCCCAAACCAAAAATCAGGGGACCGAAATAGAAAATCGTTTTGACGACTTGTATCATACGCTTCTATCTCAAAAAATGACGCAGGCGTCAACTTTTAAGTCGGTGCTGGACGCTTCCGTTTGAACAAAGCTGGCAGCGCGCTGAGTTTCTGCAGCAAATTCGCAATCGGTGCCGTCCGCTCTATCAGGTCTGCGCGATACGGGCGCTTATATTGCCGGATAGAATAGTCAGCACGAATTTCGTCAGCAGATTTGTGCCAGACATTCTCCCACGGGATGAGCATCATTGGGTGCGTCTCCCGCCCGTGCACCCACGACGTCGTGACAGTGTCCATCAGAATCTTATAACCCGTCGCTGGAGAGAGAGCCCCGACAGCGGCAACGATAGACAGGAATTGCGCTGAGTAATTGTGCCCGAATTGAGCCATTTGAAATCCGGATAAGGCAATCTCGTGGAGCGCCGTTGTCTCGTACCCAGCAGTGATATGCCAAAGGTCATGTGCCTGTAGAATACGTGTATTCAGATAGTCGAGCGGGGCGGGTAGAGCGGCGAGGCCAATTTCGCTGCGGTCCAGGACTTCCAGGTCGAACTTGTTTTCAACGATCAACTGATGGAATTCTGCGCCTATGGAGCCAGCCGGTTGCTGCGCCAGGGTTTGCAGTTTGATTTTTTCAGGGAATTGCGACGCGGCAGCCTCGCTGATGCCGGGATAGGTTTGCGACATAGCTGCGACCCGAGCGACAAACGCGTCAGGCATCTCGCCGCCGAGCGCGGCTGTTCGTTGCGTAATTGCCAGCGCGTCCAGTTTGCCGTCGGCTGCGTCTTCGACCACGCTCCAGAAATGATCCCAGAGCAGAGGCGGCGACGGCTCGCTCGGCTGATTGAGAGTTGCAATAGGGTCGGCCTGAATGGCTTTGTCGAGCCAGGCCTCAGACAGCGCGTCATATACGATCGCCGTTTTGTCTGGCGCGAGAAACGCGGTGTGTGCCAGGAAGGCCGCCATTTCAGCGCGGTCGGTTGCGCTGGCTTTGCGCCCGGCCGCTTTCAAGCGTTTTGCGAGTTCAACGAGGCGCGCAAGTTCAATTGGCGTCTCGACGCGGTCTCGAAATGCTTTTTCGACGTATTTTCTGTCCATTCTTGCCTCCAACGCTGTAACTATAGTGCCAGATGTCGGGGCAAGGCCAAGCTATTTCTGGAACGCAATCGTGACTTCACCAATGCGGATGCCGAAGCGCGAGACATAGGCGCGATTGATCAGAACGTCGTCATCGAGCAGATACATCCAGTCATCGAAGCCAACATTCCAAGTGCTATCACCGACTTTCAAGTCGACTTTATATTTCCAATTGAAGGCATTGCCGACCACGCTTCCAGTTGCATAGCCCGGCACGTCCCCGGCGGTGCCTCGATAGTCGCCATTGCCGAGAATCTCGATTGACCAGACACGAGTGTCACGCTCGCCATCATCATAGATAAAGCGCTCATCCAGTGTCAGGACACCGTCTTCGACAGTGCCTGTAATGTTCACTTTGAAGCTGCGCCGGACTTTGCCGAACCGGTCCTCGAAAACACCGTAGGCCGTTGTCTTGCCGAGGAAATAGTTTTCAAGGACAAGCTGGCGGGGCGCATCGTTGAAATCTACGAGTTCAGGACCGGAGACACACCCCGTTGCGACAGCGGCGCTGGTGGCAACGGCGAGCGTAGGAGCGAAGAGATTTGAGAGTCGGCGCATGAGACAGAGCTTTCTTATTAGCTCTGTCTACGCACCAAACTCAGGAATGGTTCACTCCGGGTTTTTCTTAATACAGCGTCGTGAGCGCCTTGGCGTCGTAATCTGCGAGTTCGTCTGTACGCCCATCCTTGATTTTCTGCGCCCAGAAGGGATCTTGCAGCAAGGCGCGGCCGACCGCTACCAAGTCAAACTCGCCTTTGTCGAGGCGTTCAACAACATCAGAGATGGGGCGTGTTTTCGAATCTTGACCCGCGAATGCGCCGATAAAGTCCGATGACAGACCAACAGAGCCGACCGTGATTGAGGTCAGACCTGTGAGTTTCTTACACCACCCGGCGAGGTTCAGTCCTTCGTCGCCGTCTACTTCCGGGAATTCAGCTTCCCACCAACGACGCTGGCTAGCGTGCAAGGCATCCACACCGGCATCTGCGAACACTTGCAGGAACGCCTCAAGCTCTTTTGGCGACTCGGCAAGGCGTGCGGTGTATTCTTGCTGCTTCCATTGTGAAAAGCGCAAGATGATCGGCATGTCATCGCCAACTTGTTTGCGGCATTCGCGGATGATTTCGCCCGCAAACGTCGCTCTGTCAGCTAATCCGCCACCATATTTGTCTTCGCGGGTATTCATCACATTCCAGAAAAACTCGTCGATCAAGTAGCCATGCGCGCCGTGGATCTCAATTGAGTCGAAGCCGAGACGTTTGGCTTCTCCGGCGGCATTGGCGTAGGCCATGACCATATCCGCAACTTCGCTGTCACTTGGCTCCGGTTGAACTTGCTTACCATGATGGGTTTTCCCCGAAGGGCTGTCTGAGATTGCGTCCGGTGATGGACCCGTCCCCGGCTTGCGCATCATGCCGACATGCCAGAGTTGCGGCGCAATCTTGCCGGGCGTCTTGTGAACGGCATCGACGACACTTTTCCAGCCTGCAAGCGCTGCGTCTTCGTGGAAGTTCGGCACTTTCGGATCATTCGACGCGCCGCCGCGATTGACGGTTGTGCCTTCAGTAATGATCAAACCGACATCGGCGTCGCCGCGGCGCTCATAATAGTCCGCAACATTCTCACCAGGAATACCGCCGGGTGAGAAGGAACGGGTCATGGGGGCCATGACGACTCGGTTGGGGAGCGTGAGGCCGCGAAGCTTGTAAGTGTCGAAAAGTGGGGAAGAGTTAGACATTGAGCCGTCCTTTAACAATCTGGTTGCGTATGTGCGGATTCGTGCTTCCGCCTGCAAGAGTGACGCTGCGGCACTTTTTTGCCGTTTAATTTTCCTAATGTATTCAGACACTATTCAGGCGGTTGGGCTCTAAGTGGAGGTCTGCTTAAGGGAAGAAAGCAATGAAAAAGCCCCTATTTGCCAGCGCGCTTGCGCTCACCGGTGTTGCTGCCTGCACCACACCAGGGATCAATTACGAGGCCCGGCTGATGCCGGAAAGCCTCGCAGCGGCTGAAACACGAACTGTGCAAGTTGATCGATTTCGAGGCCCTGCGGGTCGTTGGTATGCACGGCAGTTCGAAAGCATGATTTCGAATACGGTGTTTGATGGCCAGCAATGGTTCACTCTGGCGGACTTTTCATATGGTGTGCCAGGTGAGACTCCCGCTGGGACATATTCAGGACACGTGGATATCGATGACTATAGCTGGAACGAATACCACCGAACGACCAGCAAGTGCGTCGAATGGGATGGGCTATTCGATTGTGAAACCCGCGTAGATGTTGAAGAGCTTTGCATAGAAGAAAGCGTTTCAGTCAGCGCACACCCGCGCCTCGTCGACGCTGACAATGGTGAAGTTGTCTTTTCTGGATCTTATGGCGGGAGTTCGAGCCGAGAATCCTGTTTTGAGACCGGCGTTTATGACGGAGAGCACAATAAGAAGCTAAAGCGGAAACGTCGCAGCCATGGCCTTTCTGGTTATCGCTCTCTGGGGTTTGCCGGGCTCGATGCCCCCGCAGATTTGGTCCGAGATGCGCTGTATGAGACGCTCCAGCCGATCCGCCGCGATATCGCGCCGCGCAATGCTACGGTTCGAGCAACTTTCATAACCGAAGCACTTGATCCGGTCGCGCGCGCCGATGTGCGCTTTCAGCAAGCGCTCGATCTGTCAAAGAAAGATCCGTTTGCATCTTGTGCGATGTGGACCGGCATGGCCGAGGAGTATCCAAACTCACCAGCCATCATTCACAATCTGGGCGCTTGCGCAGAAGCAACCTCCGATTTTCAGTCGGCTCAAGGTTACTATGCCCAGGCGGCGGAGCTTTCTGTTCAATATAGCGGTGATGGCATCTCAGCCGGAACCGACTTTCTGAAGGCGCTCCGCAAGCTGTCCAATCAGCGGTCTGATCTGGAAGTTCTAGAAGAACTGACGGCGCCGTGGGAACGTGTACCCGTAGTCGAGCCCGCCGAAGAGTCGACGTCCTAGAGGCCGAACACAGCCAGCACAGCGCCAATCGCAGCCACGAGCGTGAAAATCAGCGTCATGCTGACCGCTAACACACGCTGGGTTTTCCCGCCGGAATCGTCCGTTGACTTGGAGGTTGCGGCGTCCGGCAGCAGCCAGCGATTGATGAAAAAGCCCAAAGCTGACACCAGCGCCATGATGCCGGCCACAAGTGCGCCGCCGAGGATGGCCAGCGCGCCCGCGACCAGCAACATGACCGCGATTGGGTCAGAGGCCGACTTGAGCAAAGTGCGGACATGTCCGTCTGCCGGGCCGTCTTTTAGGCGATCATAGGATGTGTTGGGCGCAACGATTGCCGCAATCCAGGCCGCACCAACGGCAATCCCGAGCAGCAGGATCGCACCGCTTTGTCCAAATTCACGAATAGCATCAAGCAAGATTCGCCTCCCGTTTGGGCGAGAATAGCGAGTTCGGATTTGGTTGCGCAAGCAGGAATGACTGAACGTGACTTCGCGATGCACAAGCCGCCTCGCTTTTTCTCACCGTCAGTGGTTTGACAGCACGGCGATCTTTGCCCAATCCAGTCGTGACAGCAATCGAAGTAGACCCCTCACATGCATCTCACAAATCGAGTCCTGGTTACTGGCGGCGCCGGGTTCATTGGCAGCCACATTTGCGAGCGTCTGGTGGAGCGGGGCTATGAAGTTCTTTGCGTCGATAATTTTTTCACGGGCGCGCGCTCCAACATCGCACATTTGCTTGATCACAAGACGTTTGAGCTGCTCCGCCACGATGTCACGATCCCGCTCTTTGTCGAAGTCGATCAAATTTACAATCTCGCCTGTCCGGCCAGTCCAATCCATTACCAGTTCGACCCGGTTCAAACGACAAAGACATCGGTCCACGGCGCGATCAATATGCTCGGCCTGGCAAAGCGAACCAAAGCGCGGATTCTGCAAGCCTCGACATCGGAAGTTTACGGTGACCCGGACGTGCATCCGCAAGTCGAGAGCTATTGGGGTAATGTCAATCCAATCGGGCCACGCTCTTGCTATGATGAAGGCAAGCGCTGTGCCGAGACGCTGTTTTTCGATTATCATCGCCAGCATGACCTCGACATCAAAGTTGGGCGCATTTTCAACACCTATGGTCCGCGCATGCATCCGAATGACGGCCGCGTGGTCTCGAACTTTGTCCTGCAAGCGCTGCGCGGAGAACACATTACGATTTATGGCGATGGCCAACAGACGCGCAGTTTCTGCTATGTCGATGACCTCGTCGAGGGGCTTATCCGCCTGATGGAGAGCGAGGATGGCGTCACTGGCCCAATCAATCTGGGCAATCCAGGCGAGTTCACAATCAAGCAACTCGCCGAGCAAGTCATCGAATTGACGGGCTCTAAATCAGCGCTGGTCAATAAGCCCTTGCCACAGGATGATCCGAAGCAGAGACAACCGGACATCTCGCTCGCCAAGCAAGAGCTTGACTGGGCGCCAACCATCGCCTTGCGCGAGGGTCTGACCAGGACGATTGCCTATTTCGATGAAGTCCTGACGCAAATAGGCTAAACCGCGCCCGCCATAGGCGATTTTTATTGGTTGATTGTTCCGAAACCGGAATGAAGCACCCGCACAAGCAATTGAGACGGATGGATAATGATCCGCACGGTGCTCAATGGCAAATACAACCCAACGCAAATAACAATTGGGGGTTGGGGCCTCACGTTTAGAATAAGCCAGTTCATCCTGCAGCACGCAGGAAGCCTTGCGGCGGTCCGATTGTGATCAGGACCAGCCGCCTCAAGCTTGAGGCCCGGGACCCTCCAACCCTAAGTATGGTTGTTGATCTTTCCTCCTCCCTTCCCGGGCCTCAAGACCCAGAACAGGCGCTGATCAGAGCGATAGACCACCATCCACAAAAATCGTTTGTCCGCAGACATAAGACGCCAGCGGCGACGCCAGAAACAGCACGCCGCCTGCAATCTCCTCGGGTTGTCCGGTGCGGCGAAGCGGGATTGTTCGCAGAGCGCCTTTTAGTCGATCTGGATTTTCGGTTGTGACTTTGGTCAGCTTGGTATCGACCAATCCGGGCGCGACACCATTCACGCGGATACCGTCTCGCGCATAGGCCTGGCCCAGCGACTTGGTCAGGCTGATGGCGCCGGCTTTTGACGCGGCATAGGCCGGGTTGCCAATATTGGCCCGGATGCCAGATACGGAACTGATGATAATGATCGCGCCATTGGCGTCTGCTAACGGCGCGCGGAACTTCTCGCTGCAATGGATCAGACTGTCGAGATTGACGGCCATCACATTGTCCCAGCCCTCTTGCTGAAACTCTGCCTTTTTATAGGCCACAATGCCTTGCGAGAGGACCAGAACATCAAGGCCGTCAAATGCGAGCTGTGCGGCGGCGATAGCGTCTGGTGACCCGACATCCACCTGTTGATAGGTCAATCCGGTCAGATCAGAGCCGTCTTTGGGGGCATAGTCTTCGGCGCTGGGCCGGGTGCCCCAAACAGCGACGTCGGCGCCGCGCAAACGAAAGGCCTGAGCGATTCCATTACCAATCCCGCTCGTGCCGCCAACCACCAGAACGCGTTTTTCCGAAAAATCTGTATCATTCATGGCTCAATCTCCCATTTCCTACTCGAGTAAGCTTGCATCAGCTCCGCACGGTCAATCAAACCCAAAATTTAGGCATGCATTGCGGAATTGCTGACCTCCGGCAAATACTCCTGTTCTAACTGTTTGAAATGCGTATGACTTGCGCGCATGGGCAGATTGATAGCGATATCAAACCGGACCGCTGCGGATCCGGGGGCAAGAGCAGGGGGACTAGCAGTTGCGGTCTGGGAGTCTCTTAAATCGACAGGCGGAGTCTGGTTTGGCTGGTCTGGCGACATTGTCGATCAGCCCAGCCGCAGTTTGCGGACACTGAAAGATGATGGCGTCGAGTTTGTTCTAACCGACCTCTCTCATGAAGAGCATGATCAGTATTACTTGCATTATGCCAACTCGGTCTTGTGGCCGGTATTTCACTATCGGATTGATTTGGCCTCTTTCGATGCCAACGCGTTTCAGGTCTATGCCGCTGTAAACCAGCGGATTGGCGGTCTGGTCGCTGAACGTCTGCGCGAAGGCGACTCTGTCTGGGTGCATGATTATCATTTCCTGCTCATGGGCGACTCGCTCCGACGGGCAGGATGGGACGGGCCAGTTGGGTTTTTCCTGCATATCCCATTCCCGCCACCAGAAGTCTTTCGCGCGCTGCCCGAGCATCTCTGGATTGCGCGCGCCATGTGCCAATATTCCGTGATCGGATTTCAGTCTGAGCAGGATCGCTCGAACTTCACGCGCTATTTGATGGAAGACTGCAAAGCCAAAGACCTCGGCGAGGGACGCTTTGAAGTGTTCAAGACAACTGTCAAAGTCGAAGCATATCCCATCGGCATTGATGCGGCGGGTTTCGAGCAAGCCGCGAAGACCAAACGCGCGGATGAGGCGGCAGAGCGCATTGGTCGTTTTCTTGGTGGTCGATCTCTTGTTATTGGCGTCGACCGCATGGACTATTCCAAAGGCTTGCCGGAACGTTTCGAAGCGGTTGGCCGGTTGTTTGATGACTATCCAGAAACACACGGATCGGTCTCAGTTACGCAAATCGCGCCCCCGTCTCGCAGCAAAGTCGAAGAGTATCGGGAGCTGCGCCAAACGCTCGACCGGCTCGCGGGGCGGATCAATGGAGATTATGGGGACCTTGACTGGATCCCATTGCGGTATCTGGCACGCTCCTATGAGCGTGAAGAATTGGCCGGCCTGTTTCGTATTGCCCGGGTCGGTCTGGTGACGCCGCTGAGAGATGGCATGAACCTGGTCTGCAAAGAGTTCATCATGGCGCAGGATGAGAGTGATCCAGGCGTGCTGATCCTGTCGGAATTTGCTGGCGCTGCGGAACAGCTAAAAGCGGCCATATTGGTCAATCCACATGATACCGGTAAACTTGCCGAAGCAATTCATCACGGACTCACAATGCCGCTTGAAGAGCGCCAAGAGCGTTGGCGCGCCTTGCGAAAAATCGTCATGGAGCAGGATATTGCCTGGTGGCGGCAAAACTTCCTCAAGGATCTGGACGCGCTCCAGTCGAACGCTGAGTAAGCCCTCGGAATGAATTATACGGAACGCTCTTCATTTAGTGCAGTGCCTATTGCCGCGGACACGCATGCATTATTCCTGGATTTTGATGGCACACTTGCGCCGCTGCAGGATGATCCGGATACAGTCGCCTTGCCGCATGGCGGTGATCAAACTCTGTTGCACTTGAGCAAATTACTCGACGGCGCATTGGTCTTGATCAGCGGGCGAGATATTCGCGACCTGTCTCTTCGCACCCCGCAAGCTTTGCGGCGGGCCGGTGGTCATGGATTGGAAGTTTGCCAGCCTGGACAGGCGGCGAACCCGCAAAGCGAAGCGATCTCGCAAGACTTGAGGGAAGCTGCTGAACGCATCGCCGCGTCACTAGACGGCGTTCGAATTGAGCACAAAGGCCCCGTCCTCGCGGTTCATTTTCGGCAAAACCCATCCGCAGAACAGACTCTCCTCAAGAGTTTTCAAGCTCTGGCTGAGCAAACCGACGGGTATAAGTCGCAGCACGGAAAAATGGTCATCGAACTAAAGCCGGAGCGTGCCAATAAGGGCGTCGCGCTCGAGGCGATGATGCAGTCACCGCCGTTTTCCGGGCGCGTACCCATTATGGTTGGCGACGACACCACAGACGAAGATGCTATGCAGGTTGCCAGCAAGCTGGGCGGCTTTGGAATCAAAGTTGGCGACGGCGCAACTTTTGCAGATCACCGGTTCGAAAACACAGCAATCGTTTGGCAATGGCTGAGGAGTATCGTGAATGAGCACGCTTGAGCTTGGGATTATCGGAAATGGAACAGTCGCGGCCCTGGTTGATCCAACCGCGACCATTCAATGGATGTGCCTTCCGCGCCTCGATGGTGAGCCTGTCTTCAATGAGCTGCTCGGCGGCGGCGGCCGGTTCGCCATCGCGCTTGCTGACCAGGTCAGTGCGACACAGACTTATGTGCGTAACACGGCTGTTCTCGAGACCGTCCTGACGGCTGCAGATGGTTCAGCGATCAAGATCACTGATTTCGCCCCGCGATTTGTCGACCGGGGGCGGGTGTTCAGGCCAACATCGGTCATTCGCAGGATCACGCCGCTCGCAGGGATGCCGCGCATCACGGTCTATTTGCGGGCTGAGACCGAACTAGGTGAGCGCTCGGTCATTCGCCGCCGCGGGGTTTCTCATATTCGTTTTCCGAACGAGGAGTTTGACTTTCGCGTGACCACGGATGCGCCGGTCTCCTACATTATGGATGAGCGTGAATTTGTCCTCGACGGCGAGATCAATTTTATCCTTGGTCCGGATGAGTCGCTTTCTGACAGCGCTGAGTCGATCACCACGGATTGGTTGCAACGAACGCTGCATAATTGGCAGCAATGGGCGCGGCGCCTGGCGACACCGCCGGAATGGCAGGATGCCGTTATCCGCGCTGCGATCACACTCAAGCTCTGCGTCTATGAAGAGACTGGCGGGATTGTTGCGGCCCTGACGACCTCTATTCCCGAGCATGAAGGGTCCGAGCGGAACTGGGACTATCGCTATTGCTGGCTGCGCGATGCCTATTTCACGGTTACCGCCCTCAACCGGCTTTCGGCGGTTGGTACGCTGGAGCAATATCTCGGCTATTTGCGCAATACGGTCGCGCTGACCAAAGGTGGGCACATACAACCGGTCTACGGCGTCGCACTTGAGGATGATCTCAGTGAGACTATTGCTGACCGATTGCCAGGGTATCGCGGCATGGGTCCGGTTCGGATCGGCAACCAGGCGGCGGAACATATTCAGCACGATGTTTATGGCCACGTGATTTTGGGAGCCGCGCAGGCATTCTTTGATGATCGCCTGCTGGCCAAAGCGGGGGAGTTGGAGTTCGAACATTTTGAACAAGTCGGCGAGCGCGCCTATCAGGTTTACAACACACCGGATGCCGGGATCTGGGAATTTCGCGGCATCGCTCATGTTCACACCTCATCAGCGATCATGTGCTGGGCGGCGTGTGATCGTCTCGCCAAGATCGCCGAGGCGCTTGATCGGGATGAGCGCGCCAAACATTGGCATGCGCGTGCAGATGAAATTCGCACTACGATTCTGGACCTAGCCTGGAACGAGACTCGAAACGCGTTTACCGGCGCCTTCGGGCGCGAGGACCTTGATGCGTCAGTTTTGCTGATGGCGGAAATCGGCTTCATTGACCCGATGGACCCGCGCTATATCGCGACTGTTGAACGGATTGATCAAGAGTTGCGCGTCGGCAACCATGTCTATCGCTACCGTATCGAAGATGATTTCGGCAAACCCAAGACAGCGTTCACGGCCTGCACCTTCTGGCATATTGATGCCTTGGCGCGCATCGGACGTGTCGACGAAGCCCGAGCGATGTTCGAAGCTGTCCTGGCAACCCGCACCAAACTCGGTCTGCTATCCGAAGATGTCGAAACCGAGACGAGCCAGCTGTGGGGGAATTTTCCGCAAACCTATTCCATGGTTGGGATTATCAATGCCGCATCCCGTCTCAGCCACGACTGGGATCAACTGGTCTAGCGCGCCAGCGCCAATAGAGCATCGATATCGAGCGCCGCTTCCACGCCATCCGCAAGTGCATCGAGTGCCGCCTCGACACGGGCCTCGTATGATGTCTCCTCAGCGGCGGCGGCGCCAAGTGATTGCAGCCAGCTGCGCCGAAATCCATCTGACGTGAACGCACCGTGCAGATATGTGCCGTCGATCCGTCCGTCGGCCGATCTGGCGCCGTCAGGGGCGCCTGCAAGGTTGGCGAAAGGGCGCTCAGTGTCAGGACCGGTCGTCTGGCCTGTATGGATTTCATAGCCGCTCAAGGCCTCTCCGGATCGCGCACAAATACCAGCCACTTGGGCAATTGTCTTGGCTGGCAACATCGTCGATTCGACTTTGAGCAATCCCAAGCCGTTGACCGCGCCAGGGGCGCCGTCATAGCCGTCTGGATCAGATATGGTCTGACCAAGCATTTGATAGCCGCCGCAAATCCCCAGTACGCGTCCGCCGCTTCTGGCGTGCGCAATGATGTCATGGTCCCAGCCTTGCGCGCGCAAGAAGGCCAGATCGCCAATCGTGGATTTTGTTCCGAACAGGATGACCAGGTCAGCGTCACGGGGGAGGGCCTGGCCAGGCGGCACCCATTGAAACTCAACATCGGGCTCCAGACGCAAAGGATCGGCATCATCGAAATTGGCGATGCGCGACAGCATCGGCGCTG
>Ga0316204_10010777_pt1 | contig 11648 bp, 7 predicted proteins | sample 6monrhotite_MG_2_FD_205661 | JGI IMG/M metagenome (GOLD analysis project Ga0316204, IMG submission 205661) | Microbial mat bacterial communities from mineral coupon in-situ incubated in ocean water Damariscotta River, Maine, United States -... | ecosystem: Environmental > Aquatic > Marine >...
ACCAGCCAAGACATAGAGCCTACCGAACGTCCCGATGTGGGTCGGTTGGGGGATGAAGCCACTCACGTTGACGCGACCACGCAAGTTGTTTGGGTCGATCATATCCCGGCTGAATACCATGCAACGGCAGAAACAGCGCCACTCAAAGATCCTCTGATTCCCGCAAATCCGGTCTTTGCGGCCCCCGTTTTGATGGACCCGATCATTGCAGAACATCCGCTGATAAAACCCAAGCCGATTATGGCCCCTCTAGTCGCCTTGTCCCGGCGTGGCGGCATGACAGCACCGAAAACGCGGGCCGTTGCACCTGCGGCACATCGTGGACTTCCGCCCGAACCTACACTAGGCGCCGTTTTGCCTGCGCCCACTCCGCTACCAGCGGCACCGGTGGCCCACCGCTTACCAGCGCCGGAACCGACCCAAAGCCGCAACAAGCCTGCGCTCATCGCTGCAGGGATTGCGGCTGGCGCGTTGATCATTGGCGGGGTTCTGTGGTCACAGCAAGACACACAGGAATTGGCATCGCTTCCTGTCACTGCACAGATTGAGGCCCCGGAACTCACGCCAGAGACACCTGTAGCAGATACCGCTGTTCCGGTCGCAGAACCTCTCTTGGAAACCGGTCCCACCATACCGGATTTTGAGATTGCGCAGTTACGCACTCAGGACATTGACGCATCCCCCACGCCAATTTTTACAGCAGAAGCATCAGCAGACCCGCTTTCGGTGCCAACTGCGGTGATTGCGGCCCCGGCGGATGCCCCGTTGTCGCCTGTACAAGCCCCACCCACCCCACCGGCGGAAGAAACGGCACAAGCTGCGGTTGGTGCGCCTGTCTTACGCGGTCAAGTGCTCAGCCCTGATGAAGCCGCTCGTATTTATGACGTGACAGGTGTCTGGCAACGCGCTCCACGCTTTCTGGCTGTGCCGTCTGGTGCGATCCCGTTGAACTTCCAAACACCCGCAGAAACCACGCCACCCAAGCGGGTGGCTCAGCCTGACGTGCCGCTACTGAACGGTCTGGAAACAGATCTGAGCTTTATCGCGCCGGCAGATCCGCCCGCACCGGACGTCGTCTTTGCGCGGGACGACAACGGGTTCATTCTTGCGACTGAGGAAGGCACCGTCACACCAGAAGGCGCGGTCGTCTTTGCTGGCCTGCCGGATCTGGCCATCACCCCGCGCCCCGAGCTGACGCAAAGTGATCTTGATCGCATGGCTCTGCTGGCCCCTGCCCCTGAAGGTGTGATCGTCATCGCCGGACGCCCGGATGTTGTGCCCGCGTTACGCCCCGCGAATGCGCAACTTCCTGACGCCGATGAAAGCCTGGCCAGCGATGAAGCTGTAAATGCGGCATTGGCGGAAGCCGCGACCACAGACACCACAGCCACATTGGGCGGCGTTGGACTTGCCAGTCTGGAACTGCAGAATTCAGGCACAATCGCGCTTGATACGGAAGTCGTCGAAGATGGTGCTATCATTGACTTGAGGCCCCGTCTGCGTCCGCAGGGCCTGACGGACGGGATCGATCCTGGCACGCCAGACATCACAGATATCCTTGCCGGGATCGCCACCGAAGACGCGACTTTGCGCTTTGACAACAGTACGGCGCTTGCGGTCGTGCTATCACTGCGACCTGACGTGCGCCCCGCGAACTTTGGCACCGTCGTTGCTACTGCCCGCGCCCAACAACCAACGCAACCCGTAGCTACTGCCGCACCTGTGACAGCGGCAGCCCCTGTCGCACCTCAAAACTTTGCGCCGGTCCCCGGCGGTGTGGCACGCGCCGCAACACAAGAGGATGCAATCCGCTTACGTGACATCAACCTGATTGGTGTCTATGGCCGCCCCAATGCCCGCCGTGCGCTGGTACGTTTGAGCAACGGACGCTACGTCCGCGTCGAAGTGGGCAGCGCGTTGGATGGTGGACAGGTGACAGCCATTGGTGATGATGCGCTGAACTATGTGAAGCGTGGGCGGACATATGCGATTGAGTTGCCGTAACTTCGCAACCCGACCTCATATCTTGACGCGGTATCACATGAGGATATTTTTTCAGTTCACGCCCCTCGGAAACTGGCGAAAACTCACTTTCAAATGAGTCGCTGACCGCTAGAGTAGCGGTAGAGGCGAACAAAACCAAAAGAGACACACGACGTCTCACCAGAGCGGGCACCGATGGAATCCTTCCTGTTTCAAGCAACAATCTATTTGGGGGCTGCGGTTATTGCCGTGCCTCTCGCCGCGCGGTTGGGTCTTGGCTCTGTTCTGGGGTATCTTCTGGCAGGGATTGCGATCGGACCTGTGACCGGGCTGGTTGGCACTGAAACGCAAGACCTGCAGCATTTTGCCGAATTCGGCGTCGTGATGATGCTATTCCTGATCGGGCTTGAGATGGACCCGCGTGCGCTGTGGAACATGCGACAGCGTTTGCTTGGACTGGGTGGCCTGCAGATCATACTGACGATGGCGGCAATCAGTGGCGGCAGCATCGCGTTGGGATATGATTTGTCTACTGCCATTGCGATCGGCATGATCTTTGCTTTGTCTTCAACCGCGATCGTGTTGCAGACACTGACCGAAAAAGGACTGATGCGCACCAGCGGTGGGCGGTCCACTTTCTCTGTCCTTCTGGCACAGGATATCGCCGTTATCCCGATGCTGGCTTTGCTACCGTTGCTGGCCGCGCCGGCCCTGCTCAGCCTTGCGGCTGATGGATCAGTAGTCCGTGCAATTGCCGACCATGACGATGGCCATCACGCGCCCCTCAGCCTTGTCGAAGGCCTGCCGGGTTGGGGCGTCACGCTTGTCACGCTGGGCGCGGTCGCCGCAGTAATCTTGGCAGGTACCTTTCTGACCCGGCCACTGTTCCGCTATATCCACCACGCGCGCTTGCGTGAGATGTATACCGCTCTGGCCTTGTTGATGGTGGTCGCAACAGCAGTCTTGATGACGATGGTTGGCCTCTCACCGGCTTTGGGCACGTTTCTTGCTGGTGTTGTCCTTGCCAACTCGGAGTTCCGGCACGAACTGGAAAGCGACCTAGCGCCGTTCAAAGGGCTGCTTTTGGGGCTGTTCTTTATCACTGTAGGTGCCGGCATCAATTTTTCGCTGTTTTTCGGTGATCCGGGGCGGATTTTGGGATTGGCGGTCACTGTGATGGTGATCAAGGGATTGATCCTCTTTAGTCTCGCGTTAATTTTCAAACTGCACAAGAAAGACCGCTGGCTCTTTACTCTCGGTTTGGCCCAAGCCGGTGAATTTGGCTTTGTCCTGATTTCATTTTCTCTGCAGCAAGGGGTGTTGACCGACAGCCTTGCGGGGCAGCTTTTGTTGGTCATCGCCTTGTCGATGCTGATCACGCCACTGCTGTTCATCATTTATGAGATAATCATCAAACGCATAGGAGATGCGGAAGAGACAGAGCATGACGAGGTGGACGAGCAAGGCACAGTGATCATTGCTGGCATTGGCCGTTTTGGGCAGATCGTGAACCGTCTGGTACGGAGTGCAGGATTTGATACCGTCGTGGTCGACAATGACCTCAGCACCGTGCAAATGATGCGCAAGTTTGGATTTCGCGGATTCTTTGGCGATCCCACGCGACCTGACCTTTTGAACGCCGCAGGTCTGGAAGATGCCAAAGTGCTGGTCGTCGCCGTTGATGACCGAGAGGCAAGCAACAAACTGGTGCGCTATGCCCGCAAGAACCGGCCCAATTTGCATATCATCGCCCGCGCCCGTGACCGCGTGCATGTGCATGAACTCTATGATGCGGGTGCAGATGACATTGTGCGCGAAATGTTCGACAGCTCATTGCGCGCGGGCCGCTATGCGCTTGAAAACCTTGGTTTGAGCGAATTTGAAGCCGCTGAAGTGGAACAGGCCTTCTATCAGCACGACCGCACTGCATTGCGCGAATTGGCAGCACTGTGGCGACCGGGCGTGCCGATCACCGACTTGCCGGAATATGTCGCGCGGGCACGCGCACTCAATAGCGGGCTCGAACTGGAATTGACCGCCCGCCAGCAGGCCGGTGAGCGTGAAAAGGAAGGCTCTTAGCCGTCGCTGACCCCGGCCTGTGCAAAAGTGGCCATGCCGGAATGACAGGCGACAGCACCTTTCAGCACACCAATCGCCAATGCAGCACCTGACCCTTCGCCCAGCCGCAGGCCAAGGCGCAACAACGGCTCCTTGCCCAAGGCATCAAGCAAGCGCTGATGTGCGCCCTCTGCGCTGAGATGCCCGGCGACGGCGTGATCCAGTGCACCTTCCACAGCTTTGTGAAGGGCCGCAGCGGCTGCTGAACAAATAAACCCATCAAGGATCACAGGAATGCGGTGATGGCGCGCTGCGGCGATTGCGCCCGCCATTGCCGCCAGTTCACGTCCGCCAAGGCAGCGCAGCGCCTCGAGCGGGTCAGTCGTAGCGTGCAAGGCCAGCCCCCGCGCCACCACATCCGTTTTGCGGGCCAGACCTGCATCATCTACGCCCGTACCCCGCCCAGTCCAATCGGCGGCCTCGCCGCCCAACACTGCCGTCGCAACAGCAGCGGCAGAAGTCGTGTTGCCGATCCCCATTTCGCCTGTCACTAACAAATCCGCATCAGTATCAACGGCGTTCCAGCCTGTCTGCAAAGCCGCAATGAATTCATCTTCCGTCATGGCCGGGGCTGTCGTGAAATCAGCGGTCGGTGTCTCAAGCGAAAGCGGATACACATCCATCTTGGCGCCAAAGGCCTTTGACAGCTGGTTGATCGCCGCGCCCCCGTGTTCAAAGTTTGCGACCATCTGCACAGTGACTTCGGGCGGGAAGGCTGAAACACCTTGCGCGCAAACCCCGTGGTTGCCTGCAAAGATAATCACCTGCGGCGCGGTGATCTGGGGTTGCGCATCACCCCGCCAGCCTGCGTACCAGATCGCCAGATCTTCTAAGCGGCCCAGCGCGCCGGGGGGTTTGGTCAACTGCCCGTTACGCTCCTGCGCGCCCTGAATTGCGGCTTGATCCGGCCCGGGGGCAGCACCCAATGCATCACGGAAGGTCGAAATGGTGGTAAATGGCGCTTGCATCGCATCCTCGCTACGGTCAATCCTGATCCGTGTTTAACGCACGTGACAGCGATGAAAAGGCCCCGAAAGGACGCATTTTGTACAAACACGACAATGCCTTGATCGACAGGGTTGATCTGCCCGCAGCACTGGGATTGCTGACGCGGTTGCCGGTGGTCGTCGATGGCGCACGCGCTGTGGACCGGGGCGCGGCGGCGGCCTGGGCTTATCCTTTGGTTGGTGTCGTGCTGGGCGCTATTCTGGCGGCCGGAACCGCCGTGATGATCTGGATCGGCATTCCGGCGGGCATCATCGCCGGGCTTGTGCTGGCCGGATCGGTCGTCATGACAGGGGCGATGCATGAAGACGGGCTGGCAGACAGTGCCGATGGCCTGTGGGGCGGCTGGGACAAGGCACGCCGTTTGGAGATCATGAAAGACAGCCATATCGGGGTGTACGGCGTTTGTGCCATTGCACTTTCGCTGCTGTTGCGCTGGCTCGCCCTTGTCGTGATTGTGTCAATGGGGGCCTACTGGGTCGCCTTCATCACCGCAGGTGCTGTTAGCCGTGCAGCAATGGTTGTCCTGATGGCCGCCCTGCCCAATGCACGCAGCGGAGGGCTCAGCAAAACTGTGGGCCGTCCATCGCGGAGTGCTGTTTGGTTGGCGGTGGGAATTGCATCTGGTTTCGCGATACTTTGTGGATACCCGGTGGCGATTTTGGTGGCTACCGCTGCTGTCATTGGATGCGGTCTGATCGCGCACGCAAAAATCGCGGGACAGACCGGCGACATTTTAGGCGCAACGCAGCAAATCACCGAGATAACCGTTCTTATCGCAATCGTCGTGATGGTGACCTAGGGAAGGTCGTTGCACGCAAGTGCCGTCGTAAATGAACTACGGTCGACGTGGGGCCCGATCTGACGTGTGACAAGCTGCCCGTCGCGAAGAACAATCGCCATGACGTTCGTCCAATCTGCACTGGCCGTAATCATCTCTGGACCCTGCCCGCAATCCCGGATTCCGCCGCCGATATCAGGTTCGCCGATGCGGTGATTGGTCAAGCCGGGCAGGTCTGCCACAAGGACCAACGCACCGTCCATAAAGCGCCAAACGCGTAGGGTTTTGGCCAGATGCGGACGGTCGATATATGCAAGTTCAATATGCCCATCACCATCAAGATCAGCCACCCCAATCGGGGCAAGCCAACGATTAGTCCTGCCAATATGAGGGGTCGCGGCGATTTTGCCGGTTGTGTCATAAACGGCGAGTTGCGCGCCTTCACTGTCCAGCGTTTCCACTACCACAACCTCTGGCTGGCCATCACCATCAACATCGGCAAGCCGGGGCGCCACATCTTCAAAGACACGGTCTTGCGAGAGCGTAAAGCGCCGCACGCCCTTTTCGGTATAAATGTGCAGCGCGCCCCACTCGATCGCATCGCCCAAAATGCCATGGGCATAGCGATCCGTTGGCGCGGTGTATTCCGCTGACAAAATTGTCTCGGCGCAGGCAGAGGTGGCCATGACAGCCACCAATGCCGCGATACGAATCAAATCTGTTTTTCCGGCATCTGTACGCGCAGGCCGTCCAGAGCATCAGTAACCTTCAACTGGCATGTCAGGCGTGATTTCTTCGGGTCAGGCTCGAACGCGAAATCAAGCATATCCTCTTCCATCGGGTCCTTGGCGGGCAGTTTTTCGACCCATGCGTCGTCGACATAGACGTGGCAGGTCGAACAGGCACAGGCCCCACCGCAATCGGCTTCAATCCCAGGAATTCCATTGTCGCGTGCGCCTTCCATGACGGTCAGCCCGTTGGCGACATCAACAACATGTTCTTTGCCGCCGTATTCGACGTAGGTAATCTTGGCCATTCGTATCGGTCCCTTTGAAGATTGACTGGTTGCGATACTAACTAGTGCACGTTTTTCGTGCTCGCCACCCCCAAATGTAATGTTGTCAGGCGCTAACAAAGTTGTGCACTGTGGACTCTCGCGTCCGAATGCCTACCTTCGTGCCTACGTTGGGTCGGGGAGGCCCAGAACTAGGGAGAAATCTATGAAAAATCTATCCAAGGCCGTGCTTGCGGCCACTCTTGCTGTCGTAGCACCAATGGCGCAGGCGCAAGACGCCGAAGAAGCCAGCTATATCTTGACGACCGCATCAACTGGCGGCACCTATTATCCGGTCGGCGTTGCCCTTTCGACACTGATCAAGGTCAAGCTCGAGCCAAGCCAAAAGATTGGCATGTCCGCGATCAGCTCGGCAGGTTCCGGCGAAAACGTTCGCCTGATCCGCGAAGGCGAAGCGCAATTCGGCATTTTGCAAGGTTTGTTCGGCTATTACGCGGCCACCGGGACCGGTCCGGTAAGCGAACCACAAGAACACCTGCGCTCGGTAACGATGCTGTGGCAGAACGTCGAGCAGTTCGTGATTGCATCAGATGCCGTTACCACCGGCACGATGGCAGACATGGTCGCGATGACAGGCGAGGCGATGGCGCTGGGCTCGCAAAACTCGGGCACGATCGGATCCAACGGAGCATTGATGGCCGGCTTGGGTGTGGACATCAATACAGACTATGAGCTGGTTTTCGGCGGCTATGGCCCATCGGCTGAGGCACTGCAAAACGGCCAGGTGAAAGGCATCAGCACACCGGCTGGTGTACCGACAGGAGCGATCAGCCAGTTGATGGCATCCGCAGGTGATGGTGTAACAATGCTGAACTGGACCGCCGAAGAACTGGCGGCGGCTGATGCTGGCCGTGAACTTTGGACACCTTACCTGATCCCGGCGGGCACCTATCCTGGTCAGGCCGCAGATATCAACACCATCGCACAGCCAAACTTCTTGGCAACGCATGCTGATCTGCCTGAAGAGAACGTCTATCAGATCACCAAGACGATCTATGAAAACTTGCCATTCCTGCAAGCAATCCATCCGGCCACAAAGGCCATGGCGCTGGAAGCCGCGATTGCAGGCCTGCCTGTTCCGCTGCACCCGGGTGCCGCACGATTCTATCAGGAACAGGGCATTGAAATCCCCGCGCGCCTGATTGCTAACTAAGACGACCACGGCCCGCGCCACAAAGGTGCGGGCCGTTTGATATCCAAGGGGACAAATATGTCTGATGAAACCCCTGCCGAAGTCGCCCTTCAGCGCGATTTCACCGGGCCGACCAACACCGCCCTTTCCATTCTTTGCTTTCTGATCGCGGTCGGGCACATCTATGTGGCCTTTGATCCGTTCATCTCCGAATTCCAGCGCAACGCCTATCACTTTGCAGGTTTTGCGTTTCTGGCAGCAGTGTTGCACCCGCTGATCAAGGGCCAGACCCGCAGCAAACCGATGCTAACCTTTGATCTGACACTTGGTGTGCTGGTTGCTGCGGCTGCAATATACATGCCCTTTGCCGAGCAAGGGATTTACGACCGTGGTGTCAAATTCGCGCCGCTTGACTGGGTTGCCGCTGTAATCTGTGTGGTGGGGGCAATTGAATTGACCCGCCGCCTGACGGGATGGGTGATCCCCAGCCTGATTATCATTGCGATTTCCTACGTTGGCTGGTGGGGCCAGCTGATTGGCGGGGTGTTCTCTTTTCCTGGTCTCAGTTGGGAATCTATCGCGTTTCGGTCCATCTATGGTGATGACGCGATGTTCGGCACCATTGCGCGGATTTCATCAACCTTTGTCTTTCTGTTCATCATCTTTGGCGCCTTCCTGCTGCGCTCTGGCGCAGGGGATTTTGTCATCAACATCGCACGCGCCATCGCGGGTCGTCTCGTGGGCGGACCGGGGATTGTCGCAGTCATCGCCTCTGGTCTGACCGGAACGATCTCGGGTTCTGCGGTTGCGAACACGGCCTCAACAGGGGTGATTACGATCCCTTTGATGAAAAAAGCCGGGTTCCCGCCGAAATTCGCTGGCGGCGTTGAAGCCGCTTCATCCACGGGCGGGCAACTGATGCCGCCGATCATGGGCGCCGGTGCTTTCGTGATGGCCAGCTTTACCCAGATCCCTTACGAAACCATCGTCGCGGTCGCGGCTCTCCCTGCCCTGCTCTACTTTCTGTCAGTTGTTTTCTTCGTCCGCATCGAAGCGCGCCGTCTGAATCTGAAACCGATGGAGAACGATGGCGAGACGATTGGATCGGCCTTCAAGAAAGGCGGGGCCAGTTTTGTTATCCCGATTGCCGGATTGATTGCGATGCTGGTGTCCGGCTTTACTCCGGCCTATGCGGCCGTTTTTGGCATCCTAGCCGTCATCGCATCAAGCTGGCTGACCCAGAACCCTATGGGCCCCCGCGCTGTGTTCGAGGCGCTGGTGATGGGCACGAAGGGCATGATCATGACCGCGGTGTTGCTCTGTGCTGTGGGGCTGGTCGTCAACGTGATTGCAACCGCCGGGATCGGCAACACATTCAGCCTGATGATTGCCGATTGGGCGGGGGGCAACCTGCTGATCGCTATCGTGATGGTGGCCATTGCCAGCCTCGTGCTGGGCATGGGGCTGCCCGTCACGGCGGCCTATATCGTGTTGGCAACGCTTTCGGCGCCTGCTCTTGCCGGCATGATAGCGGACCGCTTTGTGATTGAGGCTTTGGCCGCTGGCACTCTGGGTGACGCCGCCAATGCGGTGCTGATGTTCGGCATTCCAGACCCCTCCGTACTGGCAGGGCCGCTGACGGCAGAGGACGCAAGCACCATCATACGCGCTTTACCTTTAGAAATCGCGGCCCCCTTACGCGATCTGGTTGTCCCACAAGACGTCACGGTAGCAGCCATTCTGTCAGCACATATGATTATCTTCTGGCTCAGTCAGGACAGCAACGTCACACCACCTGTCGCATTGGCCGCCTTTACCGCCGCCGCGATTGCGAAAGCGCCGGCGATGGCCACAGGTTTCGCCAGTTGGAAGCTGGCCAAGGGGCTTTATATTGTGCCTCTCATGATGGCCTACACGCCATTTCTGTCCGGAGATTGGGGCGTGATGCTGATGATCTTTGGCTTCGGTGTAGTCGGGATTTATGGATTGGCCGGGGCCTTACAAGGATGCATGGAAGCGCCGCTTGGCCCGGTCCTGCGTATCGTTGCGGGCGTCGCGGGTGCCGGATGCATCTGGCCTGCGCCCCTTTGGGTTCATCTTGTTGCGGCCGCTGTTGTGATCATATTGTTGGTGTACAACGCCCGACTGCAACGCAGTGCCGCGCTTGCGTGAAAAGGATGGCATGACGCACAAAGGAACCTGTCTTCGTGGCAGAGTGACCATCAGCGTTTAGGGTGACTTACCCGCAATGAACGCCTGCCACTGTCATGCCTGCCGCAAGCATTCAGGGCACTATCAACGCACCGACGGGCCACCGGAGAATGAACGGAAACAGAATAAAAAAGGCGGCCCCTTAGGGCCGCCTTTCTTCTGTTCAGTTAAGCGTGTTTACTGCTCGAGGACCAGCGCAACAAAGCGTGGATCACCACCGCGCCGCACCAACAACAAGAGCGATTTACGCCCGGCGTCAGTTGCCGCTTCGATGCGTGCTTCAAGATCAGAGAGAGATGTCACAGCTTCCTGCCCGGCTTCAGTGATCACATCACCCTCGAGCAAGCCTTTGGATGCCGCCTCGGATGTCGGATCAATACCCGTGATCACAAGACCTGTGTCTACGGTCAACGAGAACTGATCTGTCAATTCCGGTGTAATCTCTGACAGTGTCAGTCCAAGAATTTCAGATTGCTCTGGCTCAGCCTGATCGGATGAGGCGGGGAACGCGACCGCTTCTGATGTCTCACGACGCCCTAACACGACAATCAAGTCTTCCATGTCGCCATCGCGCAGGACTGCCACAGGCACCTCTTTGCCAACGGGTGAGTTCCCGACGATCCGCACCAGTTCGCGCGTGTCGGCAATCTCATTGCTATCAAAGTTCAGGATCACATCCCCCGCCAGCATTCCGGCGTTCTCGGCAGGACCAGGGGGCACGTCTGTGACCAAGGCACCGCGGGCCAGATCAAGACCCTCAATGGCATCAACCATATCCGGAGTCACGTCCTGAATACGGACACCCAACCAACCGCGACGTGTTTCACCAAACTCAATCAGTTGGTCCACGACGTTAGTGACAACAGCCGACGACATGGCAAAACCGATCCCGATCGACCCACCGTTTGGCGACAGGATGGCCGTGTTCACGCCAATGACTTCGCCGTCCATGTTAAAAAGTGGCCCACCAGAGTTTCCGCGGTTAATCGCGGCATCAGTCTGGATATAATCGTCATAGGTGCCAGAGAGTGCACGGTTGCGGGCGGACACGATACCAGCAGAAACCGAGAAGCCCTGCCCCAACGGATTACCCATCGCCATAACCCAGTCACCAACACGTGCGCCCTCGGCGTTGCTGTCGCCAAATTCCACGAAAGGCAGATTATCCAGATCAACTTTCAAGACTGCGATATCTGTATTTGGGTCCGTACCGATCAATTCAGCTGGAACGCCCGGTTCATCGCCCGGAAAAAATTCGATCAGAATCTCATCAGCGCCTTCAATCACGTGATTGTTCGTGACGATGAAACCATCTTCAGAGATAACAAACCCTGATCCCAACG
>Ga0316204_10010778_pt1 | contig 11647 bp, 8 predicted proteins | sample 6monrhotite_MG_2_FD_205661 | JGI IMG/M metagenome (GOLD analysis project Ga0316204, IMG submission 205661) | Microbial mat bacterial communities from mineral coupon in-situ incubated in ocean water Damariscotta River, Maine, United States -... | ecosystem: Environmental > Aquatic > Marine >...
TGCCGGGACATCGAGGCCTATAATCAGTTTCTGGAAAAGTTCCTGTTTGCGCAGCAGGCGGTGAATTCTGCGCAGACCAATGTTGTCCTGCGCCGGATCAAGACAAACGGCGCCCTGCGGGGCAGGTGATTAACGGCCCAACGGCCCTTCGCTGCGGCCCCAGCGGACCGCAGACCAAAGCCGTTCATGTATCACGTAAGTGACGGTCCCCAGGGCCGTGCTTGCCAATGCGAGTCCCCCGGCTGCGCGCATGGACCCGGTTGTAATGAACCCCAGGATGGCCATCACGACGAGGCCCAGAACCTGCCAGGTGAAGGTCTTGGCAAAGGTGCGCGCGCGGTTTTCCATGAATGTGCTCCGACTTGTTTGAGGTGCAGGGACAAGAGAGCGATATAGCGCGCAGAAGTTCGAGACAATCAGGACAATTGTGTAATAAAAGAACAAACGGTGATAAAAAACACATATCGTGAAATTGATACTCAGCGTTGTCGACCGCTTGGCGTCAAGGTGCCGGAACGTCACGCCAAATCCGGTTGTTGAACCATTTCAGAACGCTAGATTACCTCTCAATACACCAAAAGGATGCCCCGATGAAACTGACGGTCAATGGACGCGCCTTCGAGTTGGATGTTGAGGACGACATGCCGCTTTTGTGGGTGTTGCGTGATGAATTGGGGATCACGGGGCCAAAGTACGGATGTGGCATTGCCCAGTGCGGCGCCTGCACCGTCCATATGGACGGCATAGCGGTGCGGTCCTGTCAGATGGCCGTGGCGGACGTTGATGGTGACATCACCACGATAGAGGGGCTTGGCACCCCGGATGCGCTCCACGTGGTTCAGGCCGCCTGGATCGAACATCAAGTGGCGCAATGTGGCTACTGCCAATCGGGGCAGATCATGCAGGCGGCGTCCTTCCTTGATCTCAACCCGGACCCTACCGACGACCAGATCGACGCCGCAATGAGCGGCAATCTGTGTCGCTGCGGCACCTATCCCCGCATCCGCGCTGCGGTCAGGACCGCCGCGATGCGGATGCAGGAGGTCTGATTATGGGGCGCGCAAGAACAATTGCCCGTCGCAGCTTTCTTATCGGGTCGGCGGCGATTGCCGGCGGGGTCGCCTTTGGCACCTACATGTACAGGCGTAACATCGACAACCCGCTGCTGGCGGGTCTTGAACCGGGCGACGTGGCCTTGACCCCCTTTGTCAAGATCACCACGCGCGGCATCACCCTTATCACCCCGCGCACGGACATGGGGCAGGGGGCCTATTCGGTTCAGGCCCACCTGATCGCAGAGGAACTGGATGTTGATCTGGCCGAAGTGACCCTTGAGCCGGGGCCGCCCTCAGCCGCTTACTATAACAGCAAGGCGGCGGCCGAAGCCTTGCCCATTGCCGCGACCCGCGAAGGCTGGGTTGGCGATGCAGCCGCAGGGGTCGCGGATGTGGTGGGCAAACTTGCCATGCTGCAACTGACCGGCGGATCAAGCACCGTGCCGGACATGTACGACCGTCTGCGTGTCGCCGGAGCGGTTGCGCGGGAAACACTTGTTGCCGCTGCGGTTCTGGAAACGGGGCTGAGGCGGGATCAGCTGAAAACGGAAAACGGTGCCGTTGTCCTGCCAGACGGCAGCCGCTTGACCTATCTCAGTCTTGCGGGTGCTGCGGCCAGTCTCACGCCGCCGGAAAACGTGCCGTTGCGTGATCCGTCGCAATGGCGGCATCTTGGCAAGCCGCATATGCGTACGGATATGGTGGCGAAATCCACGGGCACCCAGACCTATGGTATTGATGTAACGATGGACGGCATGGTCTTTGCCGCCGTACGGACAAACCCCGCCCTTGGCGGCGGCATCAGGGCATATGACGCAACCGAGGCAGAAGCGATGCGCGGCGTGATGTCGGTCATTCCGATCACCGGCGGCATTGCGGTGGTTGCCGACAACACCTGGCGGGCGTTTCGGGCCGCCGACGCGGTGGTATGCGATTGGGGGCCTGCGCCCTACATTGGTGACACGCGGGCCCAGTTTGAGGCGGCAAACGCCAGCTTTGACGGCCGCCGCAACAGCAGGCTGCGCAATGACGGCGATGTGAAGACCACGTTGGCCGGGTCGCGACCTGTCGAGGTAGAATACCGCGTTCCCTATCTCGCGCATGCAGCACTTGAACCGGTGAACGCGGTGGTGTTGCTGACGGAGGACCGGCTCGACGTCTGGGCGGGGACGCAGATCCCCGGCTACGCGCGGATGCACGCGGCCAGTGTTGCGGGACTGGACACCGAACAGGTGCATGTGCATGCGCAGGTTCTGGGCGGCAGCTTTGGTCGCAGGCTTGAGGACGACTTTATCCGGCAGGCCACCGAGATTGCAGTTGCCATGCCGGGGGTGCCGATCAAGATGACGTGGTCACGCGAAGAAGATTTCAGCCATACCATCCCCCGTCCCCTTGCAATCGGGCGTGGGCGCGGGGCGGTTGCGGAAGGTCGGGTGACGGTATTCGATCTGGACATCGCGGCACAATCGGTCACCGCGTCCTCGGTTTCCCGGTTTGGGTTGCCCTATGTCGGGCCGGACGTGGTGATCGTGGCGGGGGCCTGGGATCAACCCTTTGCCATACCCAACTACCGGGTGACCGGGTACCGGGTGCCGGAAATGGTCCCGGTCAGCAGTTGGCGGTCGGTCGGGGCCTCCGGCAACGGTTTCCTGCACGAAAGCCTGTTCGACGAATTATGTCATGAAGCGGGCGCGGACCCGCTGGCGGAACGGCTGCGGTTGTGCACACATATGCCATCGCGCAAGGTGCTCGAAGCAGTCGGAGAGATGTCGAACTGGGGCAGCGCGCCGGTGGCCGGGCGTGGTCGCGGGCTGGCTTTCACACTGTCGTTTGGTGTGCCCGTGGCTGAGGTGGTCGAGGTGAGCCATACCCCCGACGGCCTGCGTATCGACAAGGTTTTTGTCGCGGCTGACGTGGGCAGGATCCTTGACCCCGTGAACTTTGAAGCCCAACTCACGGGGGGCGTCATCTGGGGGCTGGGACATGCGATGAACTGCGAACTGACCTACCGGGACGGTGGTGCCGAACAGGACAACTATCACCTTTACGAAGGTATGCGGTTCTATCAGACGCCGGAAATCGAGGTGCGTGGATTGGAGGTCGGCGATCAGATCAGGGGGATCGGTGAACCTGCGGTACCTCCAGCGGCACCGGCGTTGGGCAATGCGATTTTTGCCGCAACCGGCCAACGGATCCGCGAACTGCCCTTTGCCAACCACATTGATTTCCTGTGATGCGCCTGCTCCTTGCCCTGCTGCTGATGGGATCGGCGGCCGCTGCTCAAGACACCACGATCAGCCGCCAGGACGGGCTAGCTGCATGGGACCGGATCTATGCCGTGGCAAGCCATCCCCGCTGTTCAAATTGCCACGTGGGTGAGGAGGGTGTGCCGATGTGGGATGGGCTGGGCTATGGTACGGGGGTCGTGCACGGCATGAACATCAAGGCGGACGTCTCCCGCATCGGGGCCGATACGATCCCCTGCCGCACCTGTCATATCACCGCGCCGTCAAAAAACGGGGTGCCCCATGCCGCACCGATGATCGGCGACGCCTGGCGTTTGCCACCGGTTGAATTGGCTTGGCTTGGCAAGCCGTCCGATGTGCTTTGCGCGCAATTGCGCGACCCTGACCGCAATGACGGGAATGATGTCACCAGCCTGATCGACCATCTGCGTGCGTCCCCCTTCGTGGCCTGGGGCTTTGCGCCCGGTGCCGGACGGCTCGCCCCGCCCGGCAGCGTTGAGACGCTCGCCGAGGATCTGCTGATCTGGGGCGCGGCCGACGTGCCCTGCGAATGAGCGGCCTCAGTAGGATTGGTTCAACTCATCGCTTGGCGGAATTTCGGTTTCGCGGCGTTGAATGTAGGCGCGCAGCTCTTCGTCCCCTGAGACATCCAGCGTTGGTTCCTGATACTCCGACAACAGTTTGCGCGCATGGGTCAGGGCGCGGGCGGTGATCTCGACGCTGCCATCCGCTTGCCATTGCTCGATCGAATTGTTGTCAAAGAGCTCCGGCATGAAATAGGCGGTCTGAAAGTTCTCTTGGGTATGCGGGTGGCCGAGGTAGTGACCGCCCGGACCCACGTCCGGGATTGCAGCGAGTGCCGTTTCAAAGTCACCGAAGTCCGGCCCCAGTGCCATGCGGTGCGCCATTGCACATTGTTCCGCATCGACGATGAATTTTGCAACCGAACAGTGCATCCCCGCCTCGTTCCACCCGGCGGAATGCCAAATGTAATTGGCGCCCGCGTGCATGACGGCGGACAGGGTCGTGGCACTTTCATACCCCGCCTGCGCGTCAAATGTCTTGGCCCCGCCAAGCGTATTGGACGTGCGCCAGGGGACGTCGTAGAAACGCGCCATCTGACCGATCATGAAATTCATCAGCGAAATTTCCGGCGTTCCGGCCATCGGTGCGCCGGATTTCATGCTGACCGTGCTTAGGTAATGGCCATAGATCGCTGGCGCGCCGGTGCGGATGACCTGCGTATAGGCCAGCGCAGACAGGGCTTCGGCATTCAACTGCGCCACAGAGGCCGCGACGGAGGCAGGCGTATTTGCCCCGCCCAGCACAAACGGAGAGCACAAGACAGGTTGGTTGGCGCGGCAAAACGCCCGCATCGCGCCCAGCATGGTTTCATCCCACACCAGCGGCGAATTGCCGTTGCAATTGCCCGTCACCACGGGATGCGTGTCGATGAACTCGGCACCAAACAGGATGCGGCACATGTCAATGACGTCTTCGGCATTTCTGGGGCTGGTGGTCATGCCCATAAAGGTCTTGTCGGAATATTTCATCGACGAATAGGTGATACGCAGGTGGCGTTGGCTGATCGGGTGATCGTAGGGTTCGACGATGTGGTGCGCCGATGAATGCAGTGCAGGGGACATATGGGCGAGTTTGTGAAACATCGCCAGATCATCCAGCGTCGGGTTACGCCGAACATCATCAAGATCACGCAGGAAAGGCGCCCCCGTCATCGGAACAAAGATCGCCTTATCTCCGCCAAGGGCCACGTTTTTTGCGGGATCACGGGCATGATAGGTGAACCGCGACGGGATGGATGTGATCAATTCGCGGACCAACCCCCGATCCAGATAGACCCGGTCGCCCACAACCTTTGCCCCGGCCTTCTGCCAATCGGCCAATGCAATGTCGTCACGAAACACCACCCCGACATTTTCCAGAATGTCCATCGATGCGGCGTCGATGCGCTCGATCTGACTTCCTGTCATGATTTCGCAGGTTGGTATCTTGTTGTGCACGCCGGGCAGCATTTCAAAATTCGGCGCTGAGCGCAGGGCGCGACGGGCTGCACGTCCGCCGGAACGAAGCGAAGTGGTCATTTCGGGTTTCCTTTGTAGGTGCTCCGATGGTGGCAGGTTTTGCAAAACGATGCTTGTTCACCCGCGAAGTGTTTTTCGCAAATCGTGGCGCTTGAGGCTTGACTGCGCAGGGCGCGCATTGTCCGGTGTGGCATGGAAATACTGCATGTCACCCGCCCCGTCGCTGTCTCTGATCTTCAAGAGGTTCCTTTTCCGTCTGTTGATGCGGCGGCCCCACTGGGGGTGTTGACCCGATGCCCGGTTGCGGCGCAAACGCCGCTGGTGTCCGCGCCGATGCTTGCCGACAGAGCAGGGGTGGCGGATGTGCATGTAAAAGACGAACGCAACCGGATGGGCCTTGGCAGTTTCAAGGCGCTGGGCGCGGCCTATGTCATCGCCCATGACGCGCAACAGGGGCGCGCGCAGGGCAGGACATATGTCACCGCAAGTGCGGGGAATCATGGCCTGTCTGTCGCTGCGGGGGCGGCAGCCTTTGGGGCCAAGGCCGTGGTCTTTATTGCCGAAACGGTCCCGGAAAGTTTCGCGGCGCGTTTGGCCGCACAGGGCGCGCAGGTTGTGCGTGAGGGCGCATTTTACGAAGCGTCGATGGCGGCGGCGCAACAGGCCGCTGACCAGAACGGGTGGCAACTTCTGTCCGACAGTTCCTGGCCCGGATACATGGCCATCCCCCATCGTCTGATGGAGGGTTATCTGGCTATGATGGATGAGGTGATCCGCCAGATGCCTGCGCCACCCAGCCACATCTTCCTGCAGGCGGGTGTTGGGGGGCTGGCGGGCGCCTGCGCCGCCCTGGCCCGTCAGGCATGGGGCGATGCGCCGCGTATCATTGTGGTGGAACCGGTGGTGGCGGCGGCATTGCACGGCTCCATTGCGGCAGGGGCTCCGGTTCAAAGCGGTGGACCGGCTAGTCAGATGGGGCGGCTGGACTGCAAGATGCCGTCGCTCATTGCGCTCAAGGGGCTGGCACGGGACGCCGATTGTTATGCGCTGATCTCCGAGGCGGAAGGGGCCGAGGGGGCCGGACAGGCCGAGGCTGCGGGGCTGCGCTCAACACCATCAGGCGCTGCGGGGATTGCCGCATTGCTTGCGTTGACAGATCCGGACAAGGCCGCATTGGGCATCACCGCCGCATCGGTCGTCTTGTGTATCCTGAGTGAGGAGGCGGAAGGCTAACCCACGCCCTCCAATGCCGCGTCAATACGCGATTCCATCATCGTCCAGCGGATCTGCTTCACCGCTTTGCGGGCATCCTGAAACGCGGTTCTGGCCTGATCTTCTTTTCGCGATGCCCTGAGCGCCATACCCTTGCCATGCTGGGCCTGCGCAACGACGCCGTACATCTGCGCCTCTTGCCCCAGCCTGAGGGCCGCGTCGAAATGGGCCACCGCCTTTGATTTCGCAAAAGGTGCATTGCGCAACAGGAAAATTGCGTTGCGGGCCAGTGTCTTGAGGTCCGGTTTTTCATCCCCCGTCGCCAGCAGCAAAAACAGCGTGCCAAGGGAAATATGTGACATTGCGGCGGCATGGGCGTTACCGTTCGCCAGCGCCCGTTCAATCGCCGCGTTGATCCATGCAACACCGCCCGACAGGTCGCCTCCGAGGGCCTTGGCAAGGCCCACCGGACCATCCACAATGTTTTCGATGCCCCTGAAGTCAAGAGCCTCGCCACGCGAAAAAATGTCGTTCAGTATTTTCGCGCCCCCTTCGACATCTCCGTTGAGCACCATCGAAAGTCCTTTGAGACCCAGACAGACCAACCGGTCAACAAGTCCGCCGCCGGTTTCGGCCCCAGCAGAAGCATATTCGATCGCACGATCAAAATTTTCCGAATAGGCCTCGTTAAACGCCACACAGATCGCACCCCAGCCGATGGCACCGGAAAAGTTCATTTCCTTGCCCTTTTCAAAAAGCGCAAACCCGTTTTCGAGCGCAAAGTCGATGTCGCCCCTGATCGAGTGGCTCCAGTTCTGGTAAAAGTCACAATAGGTTCGATAGTAGGGCTGCGGATCGTCGCCCCAGGTTTCGTGAATGCGGGCGGCCAGGCGCTGGGTGTCGTCCCAGGATGTCCTGTCCGGTCTGGAGTTGTTCAGAACCATCAGCCCCAGACACCCGTCCGTGATGGCGTCCGGGTTGCTGGTTTGCTCTCCGATTTCGATTGCGGCGTCAAACAGCGTACGCGCCTTTTCGAATTGAAAGTCCTGGCAGTAGGCCACCCCGACAAGGCCAAGAATGCGCGCATAGCGGCGGCTTTCTGTGGCGGCTTCGATGCGGTTCCGCTCGCTTTCAAACAAGCGTATCGTGCGCCCAAATTCGGCATGCCATTGCTGGACCTCGAACCAGTCCGCAAAAAGGTTCGCCGCCTGTTCAGGGGCCAATGCCATGTTCCGCTGCGTAATCAGGTCATGGGCGCGGGCAAAGAATGTCTCGGCCACGGTCAGGGAAAACAGGTTGAGACTGCGCTGACCGGCTGCAATCAGATGCGGCACCGCGCGTTCGGGCTGGTTCGACTTGTCGCAGTGGTGGGCGAGACTTTCGGCGGCCTCTTCAGGCCTGTTGGAATGGCGGTGTTCGATCTCATCCGCGATACGGGCATGAAGGCCCTCGCGTTCGACGCGCAGCATCGTGTCATAGATAGCGTCCTGCACCAGCGCATGTTTGAATTCGAAGCCGGACCTCATGGGCCGGATCAGATCCCCGTCAACGGCCTCGCTGAGCAAAAGGGTCGAAAGCGGCGGTTCTTTTTGCGCCACCTCCGCCGCGATCTGGGCGTCAAAGCGCCGGCCAATCGCCGAGGCGGCCTGAAGCATCAAGCGGCATTCCGGTCCGAGTTTGTCAAAGCGGTCCATCACCATGTTTTGCAGGTTGGTGGGCAGGATGATGTCCTTGCCTGCGTCATCGCCCTCTGAACGGTCTTCTTGTTGCTGGACAAGGAATTTCGCGATTTCCTCCGCATACAGCGGATTGCCATCCGCCTTTGCGACCGCAAGGGCCGCCATCTCGCTGGCTCTGGACGAGCCGGACATTACCTCGTTAATCAACGCAGCGACCGCATCTTTGCTGATCGGCTGCGGCTTGATGTGGGTCACAGCCGTATTGTCCATCCAGCTGCTTTGAAATCCCGGCCGGCAGGTGCCAATCAACAACAGCGGCAGTGCGCGATTGTTTTCAACCAGCTCTTGCAGGATGAGCAACGTACCGGGGTCCGCCCAATGCAGGTCTTCGATCACCAGAACGACCACATCCTGACGGCATGCAAATGAGATCAGGTCGATGACAACCTTGCGAATACGCGCCCCGATCATGTCCGGGCTTTCGCCCCGTCCCGCGTCATGTTCCCCGATCTTGCCCAGAAGGGTCATCAGATAATGACGGGTATATTCGGCGTCGGCCCCTGTAATGCCGATCATTCGATTGATCTGGGCCTCGGTTTCCGCCGGTGTCGACTGCGGGTCCAGCTGCAATGTGCTGCGCACCAGATCGGCAAAGGGCAGGAAGGGCACAGTGGCCCCATCCGCCCGGCACTCGCCCTTGAGCAGACGCACCCCGTCGCCGGGCAGCCGCAGTCCGAATTCGTAGAGCAGTCGGGATTTGCCGATCCCCGGCTCTCCTTCGATCACGGCAACGGCGGTTTTACCGGATTGCGCGTCTTGCAGGGCCGCATCCATCAGCGCGATTTCTGCCTCACGGTCGACAAAAGTCGAAAGACCCCGCGATCTTGACGCATCGAAACGCGACACCCCGGTCCGAACCTGTTGCAGATCGTAAACCTGTAGTGCGCGTGTCTTTCCCTTCATTTGCCGGGTTCCGAGGTCCGTCGCTTCAACCTGTCCCTCGACCAGCGTGTAAAGGTCTTTGCTGATCAGGATCTGACCCGGTTCAGCCAGACCTTCCAACCGGGAGGCAACATTGGCGGTATCGCCGATAATCGTGACATGGGCCTTGGCCGAGCCGCCCACATCGCCCACGACCAATGGGCCACAATGCAAACCGATGCGCACCTCTGGCGCGGTGCCGTAGGCACGCGCCATTTCCTCTTTGGCCTCACGCATGCCGCTTTGTATCTGCAACGCTGCACTACAGGCGCGCAGGGGTCCGTCTTCCAGCCCTTCTGTCACGCTGAACAGCGCCATGATCCCGTCGCCGCGAAATTCTCCGACGGTGCCACTGTGGGCATGGACGGCTTCCTGCATTCTTGCGGAAACCTTCTGGATCATCTCGAAAGCGGATTCTTCGCCGATACGCTCCGCAAAGGCGGTAAAGCCCGCCACATCGGCAAACAGCACTGTGCCGCTGCGCTTCTGGCTGTTGACGGTTCCGGCGTTCATGTGTGGTCATCCTCCCGCCGACCCATAGTCACTTTCTGCGGGTGTATTGGCAAGGCTCAGCCGTGCACCCGAGCCTATTCTCTATTGCCTTTTGTCATAGGCCGCACGTCTGGCCTTTTTTGCAGCCGCATAGATTGCAACACGCGCCCGGTTGATCGCGCCCAGCGGGAAATGCTCGCGCGCCGAATGCCCCGGAGAATAGGACAGGGCATATTCGATTTCGGGCGGTGCCGCGATTTCCTGATCGGAGGGGATGCAGATTTCGGCAAGCGGATGAAAGCTCGCCCCATGCTTTTCCCAGTCAATGCCCGGATCTTCGATGGGTTGGGTCTTGGCGTTGTTCTGCATGATGATGCCGAATGTGAAACGCCCCGTCCCGCCGGACAATTGTTTCTTGAGAGCAGCTCTGCGGCCATTGGGTCCGATGATCCGGGGGTGGGACAGGTTTGGCGTTGCCGGAACGGACTTGTATTTCACCACATGTTCACCGAACCGGTAAGGCGTTGTGCTCCAGTAGGGCGTGGACAGCGGCGCATTTGGTTTGTTCAACGCCATGCGCAGCACCAACAGGATCATCTGGGGGTGTGTCAGCAGATACCACCCCAATCGCAGTTTGCCGATCACGCTGACCTTGGCGTCCAGAAAAATCCGGTTGAACGGGACATACTGCGACATGCTGCCCATGATGAAGGTCGGGCAATCGAGCATGATAAAGTCCTGAAACGGCACCCCATCGTCATCTTTTGGGGCGCTGTCCATCGGCACATCATGTACCTTGACCGCAAATCCGTGGGTGTCGCGTTTGTTGTCCTTCTGGACGGCACCATTGGAAAACCGGATGGTCGCGTCATATGTTTCGGGGTTGGCAAACAAACCGACGCGAAACGGCGGCGACAGATCGTCAAGTACGCGAAACGTGCCCCGCACATCGGCAACCCCCTTGCCATGTTCGGACCGTTGCGTCGGGTAGGGGGAGCGGGCCACGAAATCGACATTGATGTCGACCATTTCGGCCAGCATTTCCGGTTCTGATCTTGTGGCGCTGTCACTCATGTGGGGTCCACCACGCCAAGAGCGATCATGTTCAGCGTGTTGATGCTTGGGACAAAGAAATATTCCCCGCCACGGGTCTCTACAAACTGTGGAATCGCATTCATCACCCAGGGGCAATCATCGCCCTCGGGGTCGGTCTGGATCATGAATTTCGCATCATTTTTGGGATGATACCCCAACAGCGGACAGGTATCGTTGCCGACTTTGAAATCGAGGCCATAATTGATCCACTGCTGAAGAACAAATTCGAACTGGCGGAAGATATTGGCGCACATGGCGATAAAGATCACGCCCCGCTCTGCTGTGTCATCGCGGTTTTCGGGGGCAAACGCGCCATAGGGCAGGCCCCGGCGCAGGATCCGGCGTCGGTTGGTCAGGGCGGAGCCATCCCAGGTGCGGGGATCGTCCGAACTGCGCCGCGGGTCCAGCATATCGCGCATGTTGCCGCGCCGGATATGGGCCGAAATCGGACAGCGGATGCCCTTGGGGTCATCACGATACTTGAAGTCGATCAGCGTCTGGTTATAGGCGTCCAGCCGGGCCTGTTCGGCAAGGGTGCGGTGCCCGGATTTGGCGCGGATTGCGGGGATGTCGAACCATTCCGCTTCGAACTGCATCATATCGGCAAAGGTCGGTGCCGCCATCAGGGGCACGCCATTGGGCCAGCGCCCGACCATTTTTGCACGCAGAGTGATATTGGCCTCTTTCTCGGGCACATGATTGTAGGCGGCATAGGCTCCGGCCTGCTGGTCGATGTACTCGTGAAATCTGCCGACGTTCTCATGCAGCTTGCGAAAGGCCAGAAACGTGCCGTTGTGCATGAAGCGCGGCGGTTGGGTGGCAAAGGGCAGCTCCTGGCTTTCATC
>Ga0316204_10010780_pt1 | contig 11646 bp, 10 predicted proteins | sample 6monrhotite_MG_2_FD_205661 | JGI IMG/M metagenome (GOLD analysis project Ga0316204, IMG submission 205661) | Microbial mat bacterial communities from mineral coupon in-situ incubated in ocean water Damariscotta River, Maine, United States -... | ecosystem: Environmental > Aquatic > Marine >...
GGCCGGATATATGAGAGCAATGATTTTCTCTCACATCAATGATTAATATCTTGCAAACGGCGTGGGTCCATATATGTAGGCAAGGGGCGTGAGCAGGATGCGTAAGCTTTGAAATTCCTCGCAATAGTCCAGCTATTACTCGTCATTTCGGCTTTCTTAAGGAACCTACTGTTGGTGCCAGAACAAAAATATGACGCGCACTAAATACCTAAATCCCAAACGCTTTGGGTACATAACGGTACAACCCTGCTATTGGTTTGTGCCATTAAGCCTAACAGGGTCATTACATTGGCCTGCATTTTGGCTTGGTAAATCAATAAAGAATGCAGTGCCCTCTCCCGGTTTTGTTGTATAGCTCAAGACACCACCCAACTGCTCGACGAGTTCCTTGGTAATGGCCAGACCAAGCCCCGAGCCACCCACATTACGGGTTAATGTCGCTTGTTCCTGTGTGAATTTTTTAAATAGAAACGGTTGGTAGTCCTTGTGAATACCAGGCCCATGATCAATCACCGCTAACCGGAAATACGACTGGTTCAGTGACAGACTGACTTCTACCGAGTCATTATTGTCTGAAAATTTAATGGCATTGGACAGTAAATTGTTCAACACTTGATTCAGCCGCCCTTCATCAGTATCCACCCAACCTTCAGCCAGCTCGGTGTGCACGCTCAGTACAACATTATACTGACTGGCCAGCCCTTGGTTTAATTCGATATTCTGTTGTATAAACGACACCAGTTCGACGGCTTTAATTTGAAATTTCACTTTACCGGTTTCCAGTTTCGCCATATCCAGAATATCGTTAATTATCTCCAATAACCGGTCCGTATTGCGATACGCGATGTCCAGCATCGGCGCTATTTTTTCATTCACATCCCCCACCACGCCGCCGTTAATCAAGCCAAGTGAGCCTCGAATGGAGGTTAAGGGCGTGCGTAACTCATGTGATACGGTAGATATAAAGTCCTGTTTCATGGAGTCAACCCTGACCTGCTCACTAATATCCATGATCGAACCCGACACACGTGCCGGTACGCCGTGTATGTTTTGATAAATACTGCCGCGTATTCGAAACCAGATATAACTTTCGGTACAGGACATAATGCGACAAGCTTTATCGAAATGTCCCTGTGTGACTGAGCCAGAGTGCATAAAGGTCGCCAGCATTTCCCGTTCGTGAGGATGCACCCGTGCCAGAAGCTGACTTATTGGTATTACGGTAATGCTTTCATCGTACCCAAGCAACATGTTAAATCGCGCAGAACACCACAATTCTGATTTTTCAAGATCACATTCCCATAACCCGTCATTGGTGCCACTCACGGCCCTGTCAAAGCGTTCCTTCGACAAACGTAACGCATCTTCCGCATCTTGCAGCTCACTTAAATCGATAAACGTAACCACCGTTCCAACCACTTCATTGTTATAATTCATTGGCGCACAGGTATAGGCAACCGGCACACTTTGCCCGTCCTTGCGCCAAAACACCTCGTTCAACACGCGCTGTGACTGACCCGTCGACATCACTTTGGTTATCGGCAATGACTCTTTAGGATATGGACTGCCTTTGTGGCAACTGTGGTGTATTAAATCATGGATATCCGAACTCAATATTTCCTGCTCGGTGTAACCCAGTAACCGGCATGCGGCATAATTTACAAACGTCACGCAACCATTTACGTCCAGACCGAAAATACCCTCGTCAGTTGATTTCAGAATGGATTTGTTGCGCTCAAATATTTCAAGCGCCTTCATACGCTCGCGCGAATTCAGAATCAAGTGACTGAGAGCCGGTAGATACCCGGCCAGTTTTCCTGAATGTGTATCAACCTGGCCGTTACACAGTATTAATATCCCCACCACGGAACCCTGATGAAATAATGGAATGCCTGAAAATGAAGTAATATCGCACTGCCAGTTATTGTCACGATTTAGAAACGGATCACGAAGCACGCTGTTGGAGCACACTTGTTTTCCACCCTCGACAACCTGCTTGAGAATTCCTGCGGATTCGTTGAGTTTGATGTTACTGGGGTTTTTGCGTAACAATATTTCGCTTTCAGGCTCCGACAGCTGAAAATGTGACATGGCGAGAATACTCAGCGTCACCTCATCTGTTCCATCACGGAGGCATTCAACAATCATTGCAATCTGGCAATCAACAACGCTCATTATTGCTCTGGTTGCCTGATAAAACGCACATTGATGCTGCGTATTAGACATTAATATGGATTGCGTTCGAGCAATTCCATCCAACATACTATTATTACACTTGAGAGAGTTTGTTTGTTCCACTATCTCCTGCTTTTGCTCGGCTAATCGCTGTCCTGCGCCGTTGAGGGCGTCAAAAAGCTGCTTAATTTCATAGGAGCTTGCTTTGCCATCGACAAGTGCCGGACAAGCGCTATCTAGCCCCCTCGCCGTTTCAACGACCCTGCGAATATCACGTGTTGGCCCACGTAATACATATATTAAACAAACAACATTAATAAAAACCGCAATAACGGCCCCAATCGCATTTTCAACGATGATTGACTTGCCTCGTGCCGCAATCGAGTCCAACGAAACAACAATGTTTAACCATCCCAACATACTCGACGTTTGGATCGGGTACCAGATTGTTAATACAGACGGCCCCAGCGACGATAGCGGTTGCTCACGGTGTTGTAATTGATCAGGCAACGGCTCCGGTTTATCGGCAAACAGCACCTGGGCTTCATTATTATTGTTTTTTTCAACATGCCCAAGCACATCGCCATTGGTGTTAACCACCTTAAGTGACACGATTTCGGGAAACACCACGGATGTGAGCAGCGTTTCTTCCAACACATCCAGCTTATCGGATACTACAAGATAATTGAGAGTAGACGTGAGGTTACGACCAAGCGCCAGCCCATTATTCAGCAGGTCGCTTGACAATGCGTTTTGCTGTTGCCGTATGTTGACGACTGTTGCAACAAAAATAACAAATAGTAATACTATTACTGTGACGATTGCAATTTGTGTCAGAAGTCGAAATCTGTATATAAGGGATAACATTACTGAGGCTGAATGAAATACTTTTCCAGATTTAGTTTCACTAATGGCTCGTAGTCACGCGCATAATCAGCCACAATCGGCTCAGGTAACAGTATCGCTGTTAGAATTGTTTTGCCTGTTTCGGTATTAGCCAGTGCAATGATGGACTGTTGCACCTTCATCGCCACGTCACTCGGTACTCGTGGATGAAATACGATGGGGTGAGACGGTGTACTGGGTGCTTTATAGATTACCTGTAATTGGCGCTGCACTTCAGGGCGCTCGCGACGCAAGGTGCGATATACTCCACCGCTTGCGGCAGTTTTATTACGCATGACAAACCGGAAAGAATTACTGTGTGTTTTTGTATAAATCGGCGTATATTCAATCCCCTCTTTTTCAGCCAACAGCGCTCGCATATAAAGTGAAGCCGCGAATGCGTTCGGTGAAGGAAAAGCAATTTGTTGCCCCTGTAAATCCTGTAGAGTTTTGAATGCACTGTTACTTTTGGCAACCAGTATCCCCGTCAACTTGCGTTTGCCATCGCGAATCAATGGTACATATCCTTGCGCGGTATTAGCCATAACAGCATGATAGGGATTCATGTACGCAAAATCCGGTTTACCTTCGAGAACGCCAATTTCAAAGTCTGGGATGGATTCATAGATTTTCAGTTGAAAACGCACCCCTGTCTCTTTCTCTATGGCCTGTAATAACGGCGTCCAGTCCCGATGCACCGCTATACCGGTAAACTGCGGCACAACAGACCAGCTGTAAACTTCGCTTGCCTGAGCCGTTGAAAACAGAAAAAATAGCATCCCGATTAAGGTTCTTCGAAAACAATGATTAATTGCAAACAGCATGGCGCTTTACCCTTATGTCTATGTGAACACGCGGCTTAATAAACTCAACAAACGAATACTGGTCTATCGGTAACTTAACAGGTAAACATTAGGTATATTAATGAGATAGCATCGCCATTATGAATAGCAGGAATCCCTAGTGGTTCTCCGGAAATTCTGGAATAAAGTCAACAGGGTGGAGTGAATTCTACTGAAAAATCATCGCTATTTAGCCACGCCTGCAATTAAAAAAACTAAATATAATCATGCATCTGGCTTTTATTGACGCCATCTACTCAAGTCAAAAATCGAGCTAACATCGGCTACCGACACACCTTTAACCCCCTTATTTTTTTATACACTTTTGATATGGTGAAAACGGCGATATTTCCAAAATACCTTTAAGAGCGGTAGGTTATGCCTGCTTGAATGATGTTTTAATGCATCGACCCGTGCGGTGTAAAAACCAGACCCAACGAATAGCCACGGGAATAACCCCCCAATAGTAACCCTATTTAAATTAAGCTTTTGTTCAGCCTAATAAAAATAGTCGCATGGCTAATTATTTGCGTAAATATCGAAAACATGGCGAAAGTGCCACTGCGCCTAATCCATAAACTCAGGTAACTCTGGTGCAGGAAATAACCTCAGACGTTCAGGCCGGTTTTCTAATTTACATGCCGCATTATAGCAAAGAGGTACATTCCATCGAGGAACGACGTGAATATTTGCTGGGCTTTGTATACAGCGCACTGCGCATCAGAGATCTAATGCATGGCATATTGGGACAGGGGCAACCGGAAATTGACTTTGAAATCTATGATGGTGAATCGGTTTCCAGGCAGACTTTATTATACGACAGCAACTCAATTGCATACACAGGCAAGGCCACCAATGATCAAATGTTTCACTCCTCGAAAACGTTAGGCATAGGCGGACACACCTGGACAATCCACTACAATTCCAATGAAGCATTTAACAATGCCACCAGAACATCGCAACCAATGCTGATTGCGGAAGAACTCGCCCCACAAAATACCCGTCAGGATAAAGACAAATTGACTGAACTCGAAGCGCTCAGGGATAGCGGTGAAATATTTTCGGTGGAACTGACACTGACTCACTGGAGCCGGGATAACGACATCAAAATTACCGCAGCATTACGTGATATAACCGAGCGTCGCAAGATGGATAAACTTAAAAGTGAATTTATTTCCACCGTAAGTCACGAATTGCGCACCCCATTGACTGCCATATTCGGATCATTAGGTATTTTAGTCAGCGGAAAAATCTGCAGTCTCGAAAAACCCGCGCAGGATATCATTGACATTGCGTACCGAAGCTGTGAACGCCTAACTCGCCTGGTTAACGATATACTCGATATCGAAAAAATTGCATCGGACAAGATGCGCTTTGAATTACAGTTACATAGTGTCATTGAGTTAGTCAGCCAAGCCGTTTCGGAACACGAAAGCGTTGCTGCTCAGGGCAATATTGCGTTACAGATTGTGGAATCGCATTCCGCGTTAGTGCTTGTGGACGCCGATCGATTCATGCAACTTATGACAAATTTATTAAGTAATGCCATCAAGTTTTCAACACAAAACAGCACGGTGGAAATTTGCATAATCAAGTGTCGCCAGGGGGTGCGTATTGCTGTTTCTAATTACGGCCCGGGAATTCCCATAAATTTCCACGAGCGCATATTTACTCCGTTTTCCCAGGCTGACTCATCGGATGCCCGTAAGCACAGCGGGACCGGGCTCGGCCTAAGCATTGCAAAGGCAATCGTCGAAAGAATGTCAGGGGAAATTGGCTTTACCTCTGAACCAAATGATCTCACCACTTTCTTTTTCACCTTGCCCGCGAGACAACAAACCTCACAGTCCTCACCGCAGGATAGTGATAAAACAAATGCCAGCGGATTTTAAACACGGTCAAATCGGCCAAAGAACCCTCATGCCTCGGCCATGAGCGTATGACGCATATGTATAAAAAGACCACAGGCGGCCCCCCCCCTATACCTGTTCCACTAACGCCGACCCCACCGAATAGCTATCCCAATAGGGCTGTTCACCGCCCAAATACTCAATGACAAACGCCACAAAAGCACGCGTTTTCGCGGGCATATATTCCCGTTCCGGCACAACGGCATAAATCATGTCGACTGGAAAGTGATAGGAACCAAGAAGCTCAACCAAGTTGCCCTTTTTAATATCCGGCCCCGCGACAAAGGTAGGCAAACGCCCAATCCCGGTACCATCACGCAACGCGGTCAGCAACACTTCACTGTTATTAACCTGATAACGACCGGACACCTTAACCGTAGTGGCGCCGCATTCATTAATCAAACGCCATTCGTGAACGCGGCTAGCATAACTGAACAGTATACAATTATGCTGACTCAGATCATCAGGAGACGCCGGACTGCCATGTCGACTGAGATAGTCAGGTGAAGCGCACAAGGCATGGCGGCAAGGTGCCAATTTGCGGGCAACCAATGAAGAATCCGGTAAATGACCCACTCGAATTGCCACGTCTACGCCAGCGGCGATGATATCCACCACGCGGTCATCCACAACCAGGTCCACGGTAATCTCGGGATAGCGCGCCAGGAATTTCGGCATCAACGCCGCCACGTGTAGCCGACCAAAGGACATTGGTGCATTAACTCTCAACTTCCCTTTAGGCTCACCCTGCAATTCCGCAACGGCATCCTCAGCGTGTTGCGCAGCCAACAAAGACTGGGCGGCGTGCTCAAAGTAGCGCTTCCCCGCCTCCGTCAGGCTCAACTTACGGGTGGTTCGGTGCAACAACCTCACGCCCAGCTGTTCTTCTAGCTGCGTAATGCGTTTACTCACGGCTGATTTTGAGATACCTAGCGCATCCGCTGCGGCGGAAAACCCACCCTCTCTGACCACCGCGACAAATACCGGTATTGCGCCAAAATATTCCATATATCGCTCAATTGTTTCCTTTTTATCAACAGTCATTCTCCAAAAATACGGGTTATCAGTCAAGCGGAAACAAATTAAAGTGCTTTCATTGACAACAACCAGCACAGCCAATAACCAGTGAGTTTATCTTCACCACATTAGCCATACCCCTGCGGTTCTGGTGTTTAGCAGGAATAACGGAGACTCGATATGAAAACCAAGGCACAAATTAGCCGAATTAAAACCAACATTATGAGCATCTGCGCCCTTTTATGCTTCGCTAGCCTGTCAGCTTACGCAGAAAAACAAGTAGTCGGCGTCAGCCCGTGGGGAGCAAAGGATGAAATCGGTCGTCTAAATCTTATGACACCGGCATCACGCACGAAAGTGCTGGCCAAGATCAACGGCGATACAATCTATGACTTATCCGTGGAGTATTTTATTGGCATGCCCAGCTGGCAGGCTGCGGGCGACCCGCGATATCAAATTTGGATGACCCATACGCCCCACGGAACGTTAGTTGACGACCCGCTATCCGTGGGCGCCAAAAAGAACCAACACATCAGTTACTCTGGAGCAGCCATCTCAATGTATACCCACACGGGCACCCACATAGACGCGCTTAACCACTTTGGGTTAAACGGGAAAATATGGAATGGGTTCTCGGCGGAGCAACACCTGGGTGACCGTGGCTGGACCGTTACCGGTGCGGAAAAAATCCCCCCTATCATCGCTCGTGGTGTACTCCTTGATATCCCTGCAGCCAAAAATCTCGATATGCTCGGTAATGGATATCGCATCACTCGCCAGGATCTTATCGATGCACAACATAAACAAAAAATCGAAATTCAAAAAGGTGATGTCGCCCTAATCCGAACAGGCCGTATGAAGCTCTACGAAAATGCTGCCGCTTACATGGAAAGCCCTCCAGGACTCGGCATGGCTGCCGCACGATATCTTGTGGAAGAACGAGGCGTCATGATCGTCGGCGCTGACAATTTGAGCTTTGAAACATTTCCATCGGAGTTTGAAGACAATTACATTCCGCTGCATACTTATCTCCTCGCCCAGCATGGTGTGCCAATCCTTGAACTCGTTAACCTCGAAGAGCTGTCTCGCGATGCCGTTTACGCGTTTGCCTTTATCGGCAGCTCATTAAAACTTCGTGGCTCAGATGCCGCGCCAATACGGCCCATTGCGATACCACTGCGCGAGTAAAACACAAAGCACTGTTGTCGTTGCCACTCACAAACACAGCAACTAATTCTATACGCAAGTTAAAAACAGACTGCAACGAAGTATGATAACATCGGAATTTAGTGTATTACACCGCGCTTGTCATGAAAAGTGAACCACTGAAATGGAAAAACTGAAATACCACTTACTGGCCTTGCTTGCCACCACACTTGTAGCCGGGTCATTCCTGGCATCCGAAAAGCTTGCAGGTATCATTAACCCCTTCTCGCTAACCTTGCTGCGCTTTACCGGTGCTGCCTTAATTTTGCTGCCTATAATTCTGTCGAACCCGAAGTGGCGAGTAAAAATCTTACCCACGATGCCTCGAGCAATGATTGTAAGCTTGTTTTATGCGTCGTTTTTCATTGGTTTTTTTGAATCGCTAAATTTCACTACATCACTAAATACCGGCACCTTGTTTACAATGATGCCACTGATTACCGCGCTGCTATCCATCATTGCATTTCGTGAAAGCATTAGCGGAAAGCAAATTATTGTTTATATACTGGGGTTCGCAGGAACAACCTGGGTGATATTCAACGGCCAACTGCAACTTTTATTGGCATTTTCACTAAATAAAGGTGACTTCATTTTTATGGCAGCAATATTATTCATGGCGCTTTACTCTATTTCCATGAAGTTTCTCTATCGAAATGACGACATGATAGTCCTGGCATTTTGCACACTAATTGGCGGATCCTTTTGGATGATGCTTGCAATATTAATCTCAGGCCAGCCGCTTCAATGGCAGTTAATACGCAGTGACGCCATTTTCCATATGGCTTATCTAATTATAGGCGCTACACTGGCGACAATTTACCTCTACCAAGTTACCACCATAGCACTTGGCCCCAACCGGGTCAGTGCCTACATTTACTTAAATCCCGCATTAGTCGCCATCATGTTACTTGTATTCGATGGCAAATCCCTGTCGCTCACACTATTGCCCGGAATATTCATGTCATTAATAGCAACCATTATACTCCAGAGCAGAAACAGTAATGACGCAACAAGCACCTTGGGTAAAAAGGCTTAACAGACAGGCGATTTATTCATTAATCGCTATAGCCGCAAAATCAGGTTCAGCATACTACTGTGGCTAGGATACATTGCCACGGGCATAGTACTCCGTTGTGCATTCATCTGATGGAAACATCAATTCAACCTTAAACTCACTTACCGTTACATCCTGGATTGTACTGAATTGGGATATAATCGAAAAGAAAGACAGAACACGATCAGCCACATTAAATTTTGTTGACAAAATGGCCTTATTTTCGCCAATATTAATGAGATCTTCATCTGAATTAACACAGGCGGCGAGCTTTTTCGCCAACGCTTCCAATCGATCTGACCCGCCCAAAATACTTATTTCATGCCTTAACCGCACCAAAACAAGCAGAACAGATTCATGCCAGTTTACAATTTTTGATGTTTCGGGGTCATCCAATATCAACGCCTCAATCAGATTATTTTGCCCGGCATAGCCCAACTCAGATAATAACGTTATTGCTGACGCATTGGCCTTGACCACATCCCAGTATTGATTCAGCACAATTGCCGGATAAGGCATATGATTCACTATCAATTGATCAATTGCACTAAACACCGGCTTTAAATCCACGTGATCAACGGGTAGATCGGCATAGACAGGCGCAAAACCCGCCGAATATAATCCTCGATTAATTTCCCGTTTGGGCAAAAACAAGAATTCCCCAACCCGAAGAATCATATCCCTGCTCGGGGCAGAACGACCTGTTTCCATAAAACTGATGTGTTTACTGGAAATACCCAATTCCACCGCCAGCTGAAGCTGACTGTATCGCCTTAGCTTGCGCCACTGCCGCAAAATTGGCCCAATCGCGCCATTCATCTCTTAATCATTTCTATTTTTAATTCGGCTAATTATATTTAAATTACCTCTGAGGTAATTGTTTTGTATTACAACACACTTTAGTCTCCACTCATATACTTTAGGAGGCATGTATGTCATTAACAACACGCGCTAACATTTTAATGGTGGTTTCCATTGTTTTCGCTATTTATTCACTGCTGTGGGGGCTGGCGCCTTTCACGGAATTTAATATTTCAGCGCGACTAATTTTAGATCTTGCTGACTGGCCAGTCGACCGTCTATCAGCTCCCCTGGACAAAAACACAATGTGGTTATCAGCAATTGGGGCCGGGCTATTGGGCGCGATTTCAATATTCTTAGGCGGAATAGTGGTGCCAGCACTTAAACAAGGCAATAAACCCGTCATTAACACAACGATTGTGGCTATGACATTTTGGTATGTTATCGACAGTGTGGGATCAATAGCAGCCGGAGTAAGCTCAAATGTGTTTTTCAATTCAATTTATCTTGCATTGGTATTAATGCCATTGACATTTATCAGCAAAGATACATTGAAATAACGCAGTGCTTCAGCGGTTTGTTTTGCCAAGGTGAAGACGCCAATCATCCGTCACAACTCACTTAATGGTTTGAGCTTATGGGCGTTTGCTTCCCAGTTTTTACCATCAAAGTGTTCAACCGTAAATGATTTGATGGTTGAGTCATCAAGACAACGCACATTAACACTCACGCCATCCGGATGTGACCTTGGAATATAAAATGATTTAATTCCGCAGGTTTTACAAAACAGGTGCTTTGCTTCGTGGGTATCGAAGGAATATGTTTCCAGATTATCTTTACCCGTTTTTAAATGGAATTTAGCGGCAGGCACAATTAAATGCAGGTACCCCGATTTGGAGCAAATGGAACAATTGCACTCTGAGACGTCCAAAACGTCCGGGGCATCTACTTCATAGGTTATTTTACCGCAATGGCATTGTCCTTTATGAATCATGGTATCTCCGAATTTTCGCTGGCTATAGTATTGAAAAATATATTTAAAAAGATGGCACAAATATTACATTAATACGCGCCTCAAATGAATCAACATAAACGTTTATTATTATTCAGAAAATCTTCGAATAAATCATGCATGGCACTAAAATCCACCACTTCAGATTCAGCACCTAACATTAAGAATATTACGTATATCTTACCAAGAAGCAAGCACCCATAGTTATCCGAAACACAGGTGAGGATTTAATCAGGAATCTCTGCCTCGACGAGTAACGCTAGCAGCACGAGTGATTCCTGCCAACCCAGATAACAGGCTTCGGTCGGAATGACTTCGGGAATTCCCTCCTGCACAATGTTCAGCTCGGTTCCACAGGGTACTTTTTTTAGGGATATCGTCACCTGCATTTCGCCGGGCAAGTTAGGGTCGTCAAACGTATCCGTGCGCTTAATGCGTTCGCAGGGCACCAGCTCAAGGTATTCTCCACCGAAAGAATGGCTATGACCCGTGGTAAGATTTGTGAACGACATTTTGTAGCTACCGCCAACACGGGCATCTATATGATGAACCTTGCCGACAAAGCCGTTCGGTGGCAACCATTTTGCCATTGCATCAGCATCGAGGAACGACTTATAGATTCGGCTCTTCAGCAGAATTTGTGGGTATGAACAACAAAAACTAGAGTAAAAACTATATGCAGATATAGTAGTAGCGCACCCCGCGACCTTTTGAGAAAATGTTAGTGCGAACTATAATAATCTC
>Ga0316204_10010781_pt1 | contig 11644 bp, 14 predicted proteins | sample 6monrhotite_MG_2_FD_205661 | JGI IMG/M metagenome (GOLD analysis project Ga0316204, IMG submission 205661) | Microbial mat bacterial communities from mineral coupon in-situ incubated in ocean water Damariscotta River, Maine, United States -... | ecosystem: Environmental > Aquatic > Marine >...
ATCACTGTTGGCAGTGCCAACACCCAGACTCATGAGGATGAACCAGAAATCACTGTTGGCAGTGCCAACACCCAGACTCATGAGGATGAACCAGAAATCACTGTTGGCAGTTCCAACGGTGGTTTAGCAATGAGGAAGCACGTTGAAATTGAAACACTAACCCAATCATGGTGAAACAATGAATGACAATACAGACGTAGTTAAACGCGAGTTACCCGACAATGCTGATCCAGTGGTCGATTACACAACGGCAGCATCCCAACCTGGAACCCTCAGGGGTAACGCAAACCTCGTAATCCAAACCCGACAGGCACAAAGGCTAGTTTACGGGCGCAAGAAAACCGAAGACAAAGCCCACATTACAGGGCTTGTTCGATTCGGCATGAATATGAACCGGATCTGGGCATCAGCAGGCCGTGATGACCCTTACGCAGATTGGGCGCTATTGAGAATCGAAGAAACATTGACACAAGCCCGCGAGACCGTCAGTCAACGGCAAGAAGATATAGCTACACGTATTTCAAATGCGGCAGCGGGTGTAGAAATCGAAGTTGCTCACTCCATCAAACCGGTACAAGTCCCGCTTCAATTTGGCAATGCCTATGGCTATATGGGTGCGTACCTCATCTCCGATTACGACCAATTGGTGCGCGCCATACTGACAGCGAGATTTGTCGGACTGATCACCTATGCCAAAAGCACAAAGACCCTGCACGATACGGCCACCCAAATACGCCATGCTTTTGGCCTGTCCTCCATGTGGAAGTTTACCCTGGTCACACGCACCGATGTACTGAACAACACCCCGATGGCACTGAAAGCAAAAGATGCCATGTCAAAGATGGGGGAACTGCCACAAAACATTATCGATGGTTCAAGGCGCGCTCAAATTGCGCCAGAAATTTTATCCGCAAAACCAACCGCGACCGATGAAACTGAACCCAAAGTAGCTAACCCAGAACCGGAGGAAAAGTAGCTAATGCAGAACACTCCTAAAGGGCCTTTTCCCTTTAAGGGTAAGGGAGAGATCGATTGGCGAATAAAGTCATTGCGAGAGCGATCAGAATTTTTGCGCTCAGAACTCAAAACCGTTATCAACACAATGCGTTCGCTCATCGATAACTACGATGCCACGTTCGAGGGAAAACTTGCGACCTACCTTGTTTTCCATCGTACTGCCAATGGCACCTATATCCGTTGGCGGATGAACGGCACCAAACAGAGATACTTTGCTATTGCCAACGATGAGATAGGTGAATCATTTTTAAACACCCAATCAGCCCCAGTGAAAAAAGTGTTACTTGGCTTTGAACAGCACAGATTGAGGTTAAATCTGTTACACGGGCTGTATTTCTATGAATCAAGATCAATAGAAAAATTGATCGCAAGCATGAGGCGGGTTAGCGCACTGGCACGTTAAATGTTACCCACTGGAAACGTATAAATCATTTCACAAGAACCAACCGCGTGTCATGTTATTGAAGTGAATGAGACTTAATGCGAGGTATAAACACGATGTCCGCAAAATTTATTGGAACAGGTAATTTAGGTAAAGACCCGACCTTCAAGCCTTCAGTCGGTGAAGATGAACGACAAGTCGCTGAACTATGGATTTACTTTGATCGCACAGTTCAAGACAAGGAAAGCAAGCAGTTTGAAGATAAAGGCGGTTTCTGGCTAGACGTATCGGCTTGGGATCGCTTGGCGGTTGATGTAGAGCGTGTCCTTAAAAAGGGGATGCGTGTCAAAGTGGAGGGATCGCTGAAACACAATACCTGGAAAGATGAATCATCTGGTGAAGAAAAATCAAAGCTAGTACTGAATGCCGATGAAATCACCCTTTCCTTAGTGCGTGTTCAAGCGGTTCAAGTTCGTTCAAAAAAAGAGGCAACTATTCATGAATAAAAGGGAACTCGTTTCAGCAATTTCTTCTAATTTGTCAATCAGCGATTCCGAAGCACAACGGTTTGTCGATTCGTTTCAGAAGGTAGTCATTAACGAACTCATGAGCGGTGGAGAAATTTCTTTGATTGGCTTTGGGAAGTTTCATATTAGAAAGCAACGCGCTCGTATAGGCCGCAACCCAGCGACCGGTGAACCCATCAAAATTTCAGCTAAAGCACTACCGACATTTACACCTGGAAAAACGTTCAAAGAAACTATCAGGACCAACGTCTAACGTTCCACGTGAAGCAATAAGCATGCAATTATATCTATGCGAAAAACCTTCCCAAGCCCGCGATATTTCGCGGGTCTTGGATGTCCGACAAAAAGGTGATGGTTGCCTTAAAGGTAAAAATAAAGTGGTCACGTGGTGCTTCGGCCATTTACTTGAAATGGCACCACCCGACGCTTATGACGCATCACTTAAGCAATGGAACTTTGAATCTTTGCCGATCCTTCCAAGCAACTGGAAGATGGCGGTTAAAAAAAGCGCCAGCAAGCAATTCAAAATCATTAAGGCACTGCTAAAGAAGTCATCGAGTGTTGTGATCGCAACAGATGCGGATCGAGAAGGTGAGAGTATTGCCCGTGAGATTTTAGCGTTATGCAAGTGGCAAGGCCCTATCTCTCGATTATGGCTATCGGCACTAGACGATAGCAGCATTCGCAAGGCCCTCAATAATATTCTTCCCGGCACAGAAACCGAAGCGCTGTACTACGCAGGCTTAGGCCGTGCCAGAGCCGATTGGTTGGTGGGCATGAATCTTACCCGCGCCTATACGCTTATTGGCCGCCAGCAGGGTCATGAGGGGGTGTTATCCGTCGGGCGAGTACAAACCCCCACACTGCACTTGATCGTCAAACGTGACACATCTATCGAAGCCTTTAAACCCATTCCCTACTTTGAGCTAACCGCTCAATTTATCGTCAACGACAAAAAGTTTAAAGCAAAGTGGCGACCTTCAGAGAGTGCCTCAGATTCAGAGGGCCGCTGTACCAGCCAGCCATCGGCCCTCAATGTGGCGCAGAAAATCGAGGGGGAAAGTGGTACGGTCATTAAAGCCGTGACTGAACTCAAAAAAGAAGCGGCACCGCTACCATTTGATTTATCGTCCTTGCAACAGGAAGCATCCAAGCGTTGGGGCACGGGAGCACAAGCGGTGTTAGATACCGCCCAGGCCCTTTATGAGACGCACAAAGCCCTAACCTATCCGCGTACTGATTGCCGCTATTTACCTAAATCACAGCACACCGAAGTCGCTCAAGTGTTTCAAGCGCTGAGTCAATCCGATTCCCAGTACGAGGCATTGACGAAAAATGCTCAGACTGAACGCCAGTCCAAAGCCTGGAACGATAAAAAAATAACGGCTCACCATGCCATTATCCCCACCACCTCACCCACCGATGTCAGTCGCATGAATGAAACCGAGCGTCGAGTTTATGATCTCGTCTGCCTTCGTTACATCGCCCAGTTCTATCCAGACTACGAATACCACCAGACAACAATCGAAGTCACGGTTTGTGACGAACGTTTCAGGACAACAGGTAGGACACCAAAGGCTCTAGGCTGGCGATCTATCCTTGGCCTAGACAAACCTGAAAATACCGAAGATGCTAAGCAACCTCTTCCTCAAGTCAACGAAGGCGATACAACCCTTGTTGATAACACCAATATCGAGTCAAAACAGACCAAACCGCCTGCTAGATACACGGAAGGCACCTTGATTTCGGCCATGAAGTCGGTAGGCAAACATATTGAAGATCCCCGTCTTAAACGGATACTCCGAGAAACCTCCGGTATCGGTACAGAAGCGACCCGCGCCGGGATTATCGAAACATTGCTACAACGTGGTTTTATCACCAAACAAAAGAAACACATCATTAGTACGCCCACAGGTCGAGCATTAATCGCCATTTTACCTGATGCGATCAAGAACCCAGCAACGACCGCACTATGGGAACAAGGGTTAGATGACATTGCCCAAGGCAAAGGCCAACTGTCTTCATTTCTAGCCGGACAAACAGAGTGGATCACAGACCTGATGCGCCAGCTTAGACAAGACACCTGCGCCAATCAAAACCAAGCCTTCGCCAGCGACACACCTCAGCACCCATGCCCAGAATGCGGCAAGCCTTTGCGCCACCGTAAGGGTAAGAATGGATTTTTTTGGGGATGTACCGGCTATCCCGATTGTAAAACGACACTTCCTGATAGCAGGGGGAAACCAGGAAAGGAAAAAACTCATTCAGCTAAAAACTCAGTCAATATACCCGTAAAGGTTGGTGACGCCTGCCCTCAGTGTCAGTCTGGAAGTCTGGTACAGCGATCCGTTAAAAGTGGCAAAAATGAAGGAAAGCCCTTTATCGGTTGCACCAAGTTTCCTCAATGTAAATTTTTCTCATGGCCCACATAGGTAATGAATTATGGAGAAGGAACACTATGAGCACAAAGAATGATGCGGAAGGTGAGCAGGTGCTTCATGAAATCATGACTGAAGAAGAAGCGAGAGCCATTTTTCTTCAAGCGATATTTGCGACCAATCATATCGAGGGTGGTGGTCAGGGTGGTTACACGGAATTACTAAGCTTTGTGCTTAGTTGGTTGGATGCCGATCATGGTGATTGGGCTGTTTCAAACGTCATGGAAGATCTTGGTTGGAGAAAAATCGAGTAACTGGCTATTTTTCATTTTTCAAAAACGAATAATTATTGTCATTCAATACGATGATAGACAATAGTTAGCGATAACGATTTTACACCCACGCTACTGGGTATTGAGTAGCACCCTTACTGATTGATATCAGTACCTATAAAGCACTTCGCCGGATTGTGAGATAAGTGCAACAGCGTAAACGCTGTCGATCCAACGTTACTAACCCACCGGGGAAACAACCTTCCCTATGGGATAGGTGTTTCTCCATCAATCAAACACAGGAGAAATACCATGTCTCAAAGCAACCAGCCTCAACAAGCTAAATACTTCAACCTTCATACAAGCGGCCTTGGTTACTGTAACCGTATCCGTGATGTACCCGTTAAACGTGGCGAAAGCTTTGTCGCAATGAGTATCGCCGCATTACACGGACACAGCGATGATGTTCAGTACACATACTTTGACTGCCGAGTATCAGGTAAGCAAGCCAAAGCTGCTTTAGAACAAATCAGGCCCATGATCGAAGATAAGCAAAACAAAGTACTTATTAGTTTCAAGATTGGGGATCTCTACGCAGAACCTTTTGTTTACAAAACCGGTGCTAAAGCAGGCGAAACAGGCATCTCGCTTAAAGCACGCTTACTGCGTATCGATTGGGTCAGTGTCAACGGCCATGAATTAGAAATCGAGATCGAAACCGAAACTGATTTAGCTGATGCAGCTTAGCCTTCCATTCACTCAACTGACAGGAATCTCTGTGGATTAACGCTGCCTAGCAGCGTTTTTCCAGAGTATCGATCCTTTATCGATATTGCGGAAAAACGCTTTTTCCCTCGTTGCATGGGTCATGCAACACCTTTGCTGATTATCTCAGCACCAACGTACCTCAACGGATCGCCAGTAGGTGCAATGGCTTAGTGTTCAACACATTTGCCATCGATCCAACGATTAATCCACCCGAGGGGAATACATTCCCGGAATGGGTGATGTGTTTTTCTCACAACCCTAAGGAGAATAAACCATGTCTAACCGTGCAACGACACTTGAAACACCTCAAAAACAACCATTCGACAAAGAAGCTAACGACATGATTGCCAATCACCATGCCAAGCTTCAACGTGTGCGAGACCACTATTCCAATGCATCCGAAAAGTTCTTGGCTGCATGGATAAGGGCCATCGCACTCATCGGCCCCGAGTACTTCCACTGCGTAGATATTGATAGCTATAAAAATGCGACTGATAAAGATCAGATACGCCCAAATACCGAATTAATAGAAGAGCGCATCAATGTATGCAGTGTCGGTGAAGGTGTATTTATAGGCGTAGTAATGTCATTTTTTAACGACAAGTGGGGTGCTGGTATCTGCGATGCGTTTGGATATTATGGTATTGGCGGTGCGGCCAATCGGCTTGAACTCGACGAAATGGACATTGCCATGGAACTCTTCAATAGTCATACCGGTTGGTAAGTATGTGATATGGATTACGCCTCTTATACGGCGTAATCCGCGCATATCGGCGTCTATCCTTTGTGGCGTGGCAGCCCTCTTCCTAAACTCTTTAAGAATCGCTTAGAGCGTTTAGGGAGGCTGCTACAGCTTCATTTTCGATAGTCACCGGCTACCTACCGCCGGAGACGGGCAGGCCCCTTTGTGCGAGGTAACGCGCCCTGTATTGATAGACCTCCTTTCCCCGTTTACAGGTCATGCAAAAAAATGAGTAACTGGTGAAACGACACGCCACATACTTAGATGATTGCTTTGGGGAACCGCTCGCAAGAGCTATTTATAAAGCAGGTGCATTGATAATCAAAAATTTCACCCGCGAAATTAACAATTAGTCCAATGTCAACCAGCAGTATTTTCTGCGGAAAGCCGCTGCTTGCGGCGTCTTTCCTAAATATCGTTTTACGGTATTCAGGAAAGATGATTTCAACCGTGGCATGTGCGGCTCACATGCACCTTTGCTGGCTTGCCCAGTACCCTACGCACTTCGTCGGATCGCGTAACAAGTGCAACAGTGTAAACGCTGCCGATCCATCATTTTTATCAACCCACCTCGGGAGACAATCTCCCCTGGAGGACATGTCTCCCACAATCAAGGAGACAATCATGAACAAACAAGTTGAACCATTAAAAATCAACTCCCTAGAAGAGCAATTTAGTGAAGTCATCTACGCCTACACTCGACAGAATATGTTAGACGACGGCTATCTTGTCGATGTCACTGAAACAGCAAAGAGAGCCGGATTCACTGTACCCGTTGCGTTGACACGTCCCGTCTGGGAAGACTGCGTTGAATGGGATGAAGATGACACCAAGAGACAGACCTACCAAGATATCGAAGGTCGGCTTTGGGATGTTATCTATATGGCATTTATGGGTGCCCGCATATGCAGGGACCAATCAACCTTTCACTACCCCATGCACCGCGTTCCGCGTGGTGGTCGAGGAAAAATTCCACGAAAAGTTGTTCTTAAATCAGTTATTGGCCCTGGCGATCAGGGCGAACCCGTTATCACAATCATGTTACCCAACGAAGATTAGAAGAAACACCCATTTCCAATCATTTTTCCACCCCATCAATGGGAGATCATTCTCCCTTGTGGGGTGTGGTCTCCCAATTCAGGAGACCACCATGGATACAGCAACACACCACACCCAGTTAAGCTTAAATTTAGCTTCACATCACTCCACAGCGAAATACAATGCGAGTGGACTATCACCCGAGGCCATTATTCAAATGGCACTCAATATCCTCTCAGAGCGTCACGCTATGGGAGAGTCTTTCACTAATCCAAACGATATGGCGAGCTATTTACGACTCAAACTAGCTGAATACAAGAACGAAGTATTCTGCGCCATTTTTCTCAACGCACGGCACAAGCTAATCGCCTATGAAGAGTTGTTCCATGGCACCATTGATGGCGCAGCCGTTTATCCAAGGGTTGTCGTCCAACGTGCCATTGAACACAACGCTTCAGCGGTCATCTTTGCCCACAACCACCCCAGTGGTGTAGCAGAACCATCGAGTGCTGATGTCAACATCACCCAGCAATTGAAAGAAGCCTTGCAGCTTGTAGAGGTTCGTGTGTTAGATCATTTTGTCGTTGGCAATGGAGGCACAACCTCATTTGCCGAGCAAGGTCTGATATAGGCTATACAGCCAGTATCATCTCTATAATATACCCTGCCCCAGAGACTACCTTGATGCACTTGCGGCAATCTAAACACAGACAACCAGGGTGGGCGATGCCCACCCTCATCACTATTTGAATATTTGAAAAACCATGCCTTCTGATCTTTATTTCTTGACAAAAGGCGCGTTTTGCGGCCAAATCACTAAAGTAGGATTTTATCCCACCGATATAATCTTACAATGAGGCTCAAAGAGGAACGTAATCATGGCCACTACTGACAAAGCAGAAAAAGTTAGCATTACCCTCCCCCCGGACATGCTCTGCACCATCAAAGAGAAAGTAAAATCAGGGGCTTATAGCTCCACAAGCGAAGTGATTCGGGAAGCCATGCGTATATGGCAAAAACAAGAGGAAGAGCATCAAGCCAGACTTGACTTGATACGTAACCGTATTGAACAGTCAGCCACTAGCGGCAAGCCCGTTCCCTTGGATGAAGCATTTGCACAGCTTGAAGCTCAACATCACCAGCGAATAAGAGGGAACAATGAAGCGCTATGATGTCCATCTTACCCCTGATGCCATACAAGACCTTTCGAATATCTATACCTATATCGCGGATGAAAGCGGCTATCCCGAAGTTGCCTGGGGGTATATTCAAAAACTGCGGGAACAATGTAACAAACTCAACACAGCACCTCTAAGAGGTCAAAAACGTGATGATTTACGGCAAAATCTCCGCATAATGGCTATCGACAAAAATGCGGTCATTGCGTTTGAAGTCCACGAACATGAAGCCACTGTCACAATCTTTAATGTTTTCTATGGCGGTAGAGACTATGAAACGCTTATGCAAGACTAAATCGATTTAATACTTAAAACGCAGCATTGATAATAGAACGATGGACTGATGAAGAATACCCTCGACCACTTACCCGCCTCTCGACAAAAACACCTTGCCCACATTGTCACCGTGCTACGTGACGAATTTGAACAAGTCACACAATTTGCCACCAGCGAGCGCAAGCATGGTCGCATATTAAAAATCATCCTCTTCGGTAGTCATGCCACTGGAAAATGGGTCAACAATCCCGCTCACGGTTATGTCAGTGATTACGATATCCTGGTGATTGTTAACAAGCGTGCACTGGTTGAAGAGTATCAAATCTGGGATATTGCAGAGGATCGCATTGCATTAGAGGTACGCCAACCTTTAAATATACTGGTTCATACATTGGATGAAGTGAATGATGCCTTGACCAAAGGTCACTATTTTTTTACTGACATCAAACAGCAAGGCATCGTGCTTTATGAGATAGATAAGCGGGAATTAGCCACCGAAGGAAATTTAACCCCTCAAGAATACAGAGCGATAGCAGAGAAACATTATGCTCAGTGGTTTGAAAGCGCAGGATCGTTTTTAATCGACTTCGGTCACTGTATGGATCGCAAAGATCTAAAAAAAGCTGCATTTGAACTACATCAGGCCACAGAACGCCTTTATGCCTGTTTATTATTAGTGCTAACCAACTACAAGCCTTATACCCACAATTTGAAACTACTCAACTCTCTAGCCATTTCTAACAACCCGGATATCGCCGAAGTCTTCCCACACGAAAGTAAAATTCAACGCCGCCGTTTTCAGCTACTCAAAAACGCCTATGTGGATGCCCGTTATTCCGAACACTATAAAATCACCGAAGAAGAACTTGATTGGCTGGCTGAGCGAGTCAGGCATTTACAACAATTAGTCGAAATCTTGTGCCAAGAGAAGATTGCGAGCTTTGGATAGCCATCAACATTGTACATTTTTCAATCAACCATACTAACCCATCAATTATATTGCACTTTTTACCACTGCTAACACAGTTATCCACACATTATGTGGATAACTACACCCGACTTCACCTGCTTATATCCAAACCAAACCACACAAAATCACTCCCCCGGAATTATTAGACTTTAATAAATCGCTAATTCACCATACAGTTCCCATTTACCAATAAAAACAATGGGATATATAACTCCACATGAAGATAAGCCGTGCCATTAGCCAGTACCTGTCACACTGCAAACATGTAAAAAACCTTTCTCACCACTCCATCAAGGCTTACACCATTGACCTCGCCGAATTCGAGCAATTTGTGGGAGGAAGAAAAGGTCTCAAGACCATCGGCCGCGAACAAATACGTGCCTACGTACAACATCTATTTGAGGAAAAGCACCTCAAAGAAACCAGCATCAAACGGAAAGTCGCCTGCTTGAAATGCATGTATCGCTGGTATGAGATTGAGGGAGAGATAATCCAAAACCCGTTTAGAATTATGGATCTTAAAATCAAGCTGCCCAAACAACTACCGAGAGCCTTAACCAAAAAAGAACTCAAACTATTGCTGAAGGGTTCTTTGAAAAAATTGGGGCACAACCATCGAGATGCCTATAAAAGCGAAGATATTGTTAAACAAGCAACCAATAGAAATGGCTTCTCTTTACTCACCTCACAACTTGCCATTGAGCTTCTATTTGCGACGGGGATACGCGTCAATGAGCTAGTCAATATAGAGGAAAATGATATTTCAGTTGCAGATAGAACCATCAAGATAAAAGGTAAAGGAAATAGAGAGAGAATAGTTTTTTTGCCTGATCAACAAATAGCCAACCTGATTAATATCTATCAGTCTGCACGAAAACACCTCACTCCCAAGACCTCAACCCTACTCATCAATACCCGTGGTGGAGCGCTTAATACCCAGATGGTGCGTTTATTGATACGCAAGACAGCCGAACAAGCAAAGATACAACGCCGCATCACCCCCCACATGATCAGACACTCTGCCGCTACCCATCTACTCGACTCGGGTGTCGACATCCGACATGTACAAAAATTGTTAGGCCACCAGAGCATTACTACGACACAACTATATACGCATGTGAGTGATGCCCAATTGAAGTCTGTTATCTGTAAATCTCACCCGATGGGGAGGCTTATGGGGGGATAGTATGGATAACTATTAATTATGGATAAAACATCACGCATAAAAAATACTGTCAATGTTGTCTTAATTGCGGACCTAATTAATGAAAATAATTCCCTACAACAGGATGCACGAAGAGACCTGGAGAAGTCCGAACAAAAAACAATTAATCAACTCATCGCTACAATCCACCAATTAGGCAGAGGAGTTGTGCACTATCAAAGTCCAGATGAGTTAGCCAAAAATGCCTTGCTACACAAGGGGGATATCGTACTTTCCATTTATGGTGGGGAAGTTTCTCGAAATAGAATGGCTTTAGTTCCTGCAATTTGCGAAACATTCGGATTACAATATATTGGCCCAGACGTCTACGGAAGAGTGGTTGCACAAGACAAAGAGGTATCCAAGCGTTTAGCAATAGATGCTGGACTTCAAACTCCGCAGTGGCGAATAATTCGCCAAGAAGAGGATGTCGTCCATCTTAATAGCTTTGATTTTCCCTGCGTGATTAAGCCACTAATGGAAGGCAGCTCAATCGGCATATCACAGTCAAGCTTATCTTACACAATAGAGCAAGCGACCTTATTGATCAACAAGCTATTAACTGATCTTGATCAACCTATTATTGCAGAGCACTTTATACCTGGTCGAGAAACGGCACTGTCCGTAATTGAACGCAAAGATGGATTCCATTGGGCCTATTCAGAAATAGTTATCGATAACGATCCGGACTTTTTTCAAAATAGGTTATTTGATGCTGAAGAGAAAATAAATCCAACACAAGGTAGAACAGTACGAAATATTGACGAAGAGTTAAACCAAGCAGATTTAGAAAAAATAAGTGCTTTATTAAAATCGTTTGGCCATTTTGGATATTGCCGCGTAGATGGTCGCCATTCAGATGGGAGATTTTACTTTTTGGAGATGACGCCAG
>Ga0316204_10010783_pt1 | contig 11642 bp, 10 predicted proteins | sample 6monrhotite_MG_2_FD_205661 | JGI IMG/M metagenome (GOLD analysis project Ga0316204, IMG submission 205661) | Microbial mat bacterial communities from mineral coupon in-situ incubated in ocean water Damariscotta River, Maine, United States -... | ecosystem: Environmental > Aquatic > Marine >...
CGTGTTAAAGGCACACCGCCCATGAATAACATTCCTAATGCAGTTGCGAATAAGACAACACTTGCGCCGAAGTCAGGTTCAAGTAATAACAATCCTGAAATAAAGGTCATTACACCAATCGGTCTGATAAATCCGGCAAAGTTTGTTTGTACCGTTTCGCCATGGCGCACCATGTAGCCAGCAAGATAAGCAATAACACATAGCTTAACTGGCTCGGAGGCTTGTAAGGAGAATGGCCCCAGTTGAATCCAACGCATACTGCCATTAACTTCCTTTCCAACACCGGGAATCAGAATCAAAATCAACATGAATATTGCCGTCATCAATAAAGGTACGCTTACTAGTTCCCAGAAACGCATCGGGATTTTTAAAATTATAAAAGCGAGAGACAAACCAATTGTTGCAGCTACACCTTGCCGCCACAAATAATGCAACGGGTCATTAAATTCCTTGGCCGATATAGAAATAGAGGCAGAAGCAACCATGACCAAACCAATACACAGTATTAATAGAGAGATGCCCATCAACCAAAGGTCGTAACCTGCTATTAATTTATTCTTCACATGATAATGTGAAGATAATGTTGCTTGTTGTTTATACCGTGCAGACATCAACATGCCTCCAATGTATTAACTGCAGCAACAAATGCATCGCCACGCTGCTGATAATTTTCATACATATCCAGACTGGCACAGGCTGGAGCGAGCAGAACTACTTCACCAGCCGCTGCTACATTATATGCAGCTTTGACCGCTTCATTCATATCAGCCACAAAATCATGCGTGACTTCTGAGCTAATAACATTTGCTACTTTTTTTGCATCGACGCCCAATAACAAAACATGTTTTACATGTTTTGTTATAATCGGAGCCAAGCTAGATAAATCTGCACCTTTACTATCGCCACCAGCTATAAGAATAATTTTACCAACATTACAAAGACCTTTAATTGATGCGATACAAGCACCAACATTTGTCGCCTTCGAATCATTAAACCAGTTGACCTTCTTGATTGTAGCGACTCGCTGACATCTATGTTCAAGGCCAGAAAACCTCTTTAAGATTTTAACCATCGCCGCATGTGGCACATTGACGGACGTTGCTAATGCCATTGCTGCCAGGGCATTGGCTACATTATGATCTCCCTTTATTCCAAGCTCGTCTTGCTTAATTATTTTGTTATCACCCTGACATAACCAGACTTCATTATTGTCTCTAATGATGCCAAAGTTGTTCTTCTCAGGTATGCCAAGAGTAAAATAAATCGATTGCCTTGAATTGTCATCCATTGCTTTAACTACATCATCATCTTGATTGATAATCATCAATCCATTACCTGAATATATCTTTTTCTTTGCATCAGCGTATTCATCTGAATTCGCATAACGATCCATGTGATCAGGTGTGATATTTAAGATCACGCTTGCATGTGCATTTAAAGAAAAAGTTGTTTCCAATTGAAAGCTGGATAACTCAAGCACATATATATCGGGAACATCTTCATTTAGTAATTCAAGTGCTGGCGTACCAAGGTTTCCACCGACACAGGTATTTAAACCAGCTTGTGTAGTCATTTCCGCAACTAATGTTGTAACCGTACTCTTCCCATTAGAACCTGATACCGCAATTATTGGCGCCTGCGCTTGTTGGCAAAATATTTCAATGTCACCAAAAACAGGGATGCCATTTGCAATCGCTTGTTTAACAGCCGCGTTTTTCAACGATACCCCTGGGCTTAGAATTATTTGATCTGATGACAACAGGATTTCTGCGTTTATTTCCCCAAGAAAAACAGGGACAGATCTGCACTCAGTCTTTAACGTCGTAAGACCCGGCGGATTCACACGGCTGTCCGTAACAGCAATATCCAAGCCTTTATCCAACAGATAACGCACGCACGAGAGCCCGGTCTTACCAAGACCAACAATGACTACATCGTAATGGTGTTTAATTTCATTCATCGTTATCTTTTTTTCTATCGTACAAAGCAAGTGTCATCCCTCATCGTATCTTCAGGCTAGCAAGGCCAATCAAGACCAGGATGACGGTAATAATCCAGAACCGAACTATGACTCTCGGTTCTGGCCAACCTTTAAGTTCATAATGATGATGCAAAGGTGCCATTCTAAATATTCTCTTACCGGTTAACTTATAAGAACCAACTTGCAAAATGACCGATACCGTTTCCATAACAAAGACACCGCCCATAATGAATAGCGCTAGTTCTTGTCGTGTCACAACAGCGACTACACCCAACGCAGCTCCTAACGCCAAGGCACCGATATCACCCATAAAAACCTGTGCTGGATAAGTGTTGAACCAAAGGAAACCTAGTCCCGAGCCAACGATGGCTGCGCAAAACACTGCGACCTCACCAACGCCGGGAATAAATGGAATACCGAGGTATTTAGAAAAGCCGGCATGACCAGTGGCATAGGCAAAGATTGCTAGTGCACCAGCAACCATAACGGTAGGCAAAATGGCTAAACCATCTAAACCATCTGTCAAGTTAACTGCATTACTTGAACCGACAATGACAAAGTAGGCAAGTACGACATATAACCAACCCAGATCAAAGACAAAGGCTTTAACAAACGGCACAATTAATTGCGTTTCAACAGGGAGAACGGCCGTTTGAAAAAGATAGACCGCTGCGCAAATACCAACTACAGATTGTGCAGTATATTTATATTTAGCACGTAGCCCTTTGGGATTGTTATAAATAACTTTTTTATAGTCATCAATTAAACCAATAACACCAAACAATAAGGTTACTATTAAGACAACTAATACATATCGATTATTTAAATCTGCCCAGCATAAAGTGCTGAAGGTGATTGAAATCAGAATTAATAAACCACCCATAGTAGGGGTGCCAGACTTTTCAAGATGCGTTTCCGGTCCATCGTCCCTGATACTTTGACCAATCTGTTTATTAGTTAGATGGCGTATTAAATAAGGACCAAATATAAAGGAGACAAATAATGACGTCAGCACACCTAAGATAGTTCTAAGTGTCAAATAACGAAATACATTAAACCCGCTATCAAACTGTGCTAGATATTCTGTCAACCAGAGCAACATTAGGACTGCTCCTCCGTCAAGGCACTTACTATACGTTCCATTTGCATAGATCGAGAACCTTTAACCAGGATCGTTGTATCTTTGTTTAATAACTCTTTTAGTACCTTATTCAGAGCTTCATAAGACTCAAAATGCAATGCGTCATCACCATAAGCCTGCATTGCATTTATACTCAAGTCACCAATAGTAAATAGACCCTCTATGCCTGCTTTTTTTGCCGCTATACCAGCGTCCTGGTGAAACTCTATAGTCTTATCACCCAATTCACCCATATCGCCCATCACCATATAACGTATCCCTTCATAACTGCTCAGGACTTTTAATGCTGCCTCTAACGAGGTCGGATTAGCGTTATAAGAGTCATCAATAATTCGTGCACCTTGCATCCCTAACTTGATCTGTAAACGTCCTTTAACCGGCGACATTTTTTCAAATCCAGTTTTAATTGTCTGCAAAGACACATCCAAACTCAAACAACATGCCGCAGCAGCCAATGCATTCATAACATTATGTGTCCCGGAAAGGGGCAATCTTATTTTGATTGCACCAGCTGAACAGACTAATTCAAAATCAGTAGACGCAGTTTGTTGAACAACCTTAATGTTTTTTGCTCGAATATCTGCATTTATAGATTCAATCCCAAAACTAAGTTGATTTAGCAATTTGCATTGCTTACTCCAAAATTCCGCATAGGCATCATCGGCATTAATAATTGCCGTGCCTGTGGACTCCAATCCGGAGTAAATTTCTGCTTTCGCTTTTGCGACACCATCAATATCACCAAACCCTTCTAGATGTGCTGGTGCGCACTGTGTGATCACCGCGACATCCGGCCGAGCTATAGCGCTTAACCATTCAATTTCTCCCGGGTGATTTGCGCCCATTTCTATCACTGCGTATTGATGCTTTTCATCAAGCCCAAATAATGTCAAAGGCACGCCAATATCATTGTTCAGGTTCCCGGATGTTGCATGTACATCCGATAATTCAGACAAGATGCTACTTACCATCTCTTTTACTGTCGTCTTACCATTACTGCCGGTTATAGCAACGAGAGGAATCGTCATTTCTTCACGCCAAGATCTTGCTAACAACCCCATCGCCTTTCTCGTATCTTTTACTTTCAATAAAGGCTTGTCATGACTTACTTCGCGTTCAAGTAATAAAGCAGCGGCACCTTTCTCTTCAGCCATTGACACATAGTCATGACCATCAAATTTTTCACCGTTTATGGCGATAAATAAATTTCCTTTTTCAAGAGTTCGACTATCAATACTACAACCGGAAAACAGAATATCTTCACCATTATAATTTGACTCTATAGCTGTAGCTGCTTGTGAAAGTGACATGCTAATCATGATTCATTTTCCGTCAAACGCCGAGCTAACTCGCGATCACTAAATGGTAGTATAGACTCGCCAATCTGTTGTGTCGTTTCATGACCTTTGCCGGCAATCAAGATCACATCGTTTTTATTAGCATTTAAAAATGTATTGGTAATCGCATCGGATCGATCGAACTTAATAGTGGCGTTGGATTTGTCTTTAACACCTTCAAGAATATTTTCGACGATCTGTTCTGGCGCCTCTGTCCGAGGGTTATCATTGGTAAGAACTATATGATCCGATAACCGTTCGGCGATGGCTCCCATTTGCGAGCGTTTAGCTACATCACGATCGCCACCACAACCGAAGACGCAATATAAATTTCCTGAACAATATGATCTTAATGCTATTAACGCCTTTTCAAGTGCATCTGGTGTATGCGCGTAATCAATAACAAGTAATGGTTCATCCTCAGCAGGAAAATATTCCATTCGACCAGGAATGCCGGTAAACCCTGACAATGTCTCAGAGATTTTTTCAATATTAAAGCCAGACACACAGAGTGTTGCAAACGCAGCAAGAATATTCTCTACGTTAAACTCTCCTAATAGACTAGTTTGCACAATTGCTTGTCCCCAAGAACTGTCTATTGATATTGTTAAATTCAGATTATTAGTTTCTATCTTTTTGCAATAGACAAAAGAAACATCTTTCTTGCTCAACTCAGAGAGGTCTTGTTTCGCCGAAAAAACAACGGTGCTCAATGCGGCAGGTAGTGAGTCGATGAGTTGGACACCATAGCTATCATCAATATTAACGATGGCATGCTTGAGTTTTGGTGATTGAAACAACTGAAATTTTGCATCGGCATAATCTTCAATTGTCTTATGATAATCAAGATGGTCATGTGTCAAATTTGTAAACACGGCAATATCAAACTCGGCCCCTGCGACCCTTCCCTGATCCAGTGCATGTGATGAGACTTCCATTGCAACAAAATCAACATCATCTCTCCAACGAGAGAATAAAGAGTGTAACGTAACAGGATCCGGGGTTGTTGATGTACTGGCTTCTAACTGACGAAACTGTCCATAACCCAGGGTTCCAATAACAGCACTTTGCTTACCGAGCACGTATAAGGCATAAGCAATCATATAAGAGACAGTGGTTTTACCATTTGTACCGGTAACGCCGACTAATTGAATCGTCTTTGATGGCTCATCATAAAATCGGCTAATAATTAAACCGGCTTGTTTACGTAAGTCTGCAACTTTATATATCGTTATGGAGCTTGACTTAACATCAATTGTTTCCTCTTCATCAATTGCAATTGCAATTGCGCCTGAATGAATTGCATCTTCAATATAATCGATACCGTTAGCTTGCGAACCTTTGTAAGCCAGGAACAATTCACCGGGTTTAACTTTCCTACTGTCGATAGCAACACCGCTAACATAAATTTCTCTATCTGCTAGTGTTGGATCACTAAAAAGTTCGCTAAGTGATTTTGAATAATTCAAATTTTCAACCGTCATCATCAGTCAAACCCTTGTAGTTGTTCTGGTTTCTGGCGATGTGCCATGATCGGACTAGTAAATGCGGGTAAATCATCTGGCGGAATATTGAGTATTCGAAATGTTCCTTCCATAACCCTTGAAAAAACAGGCGCTGCAACAACGCCACCATAATGATGGTCTCCGCCGGGCTCATCGATCAAAACAACCATGGCAAAACGTGGTTCACTTGCAGGTGCAATTCCGGCAAAGATTGAAAGATAGCGATCATCAGAATAACCACCACGGATAGACTTATGCACCGTGCCAGTCTTTCCTATAACACGATAGCCTTTTATTGCAGCACGCTTACCAGTACCGCTCGCTGAGACCACTGTTTCCAACATCTTCCTTACTTGACGTGTAATATTTTCTGGCATCACGCGCTTGCCTGAAACAGAACCTTTAATCTTTATAAATGAAACCGGCAACATGACACCACCCGTAGCCAGCACTGAATACGCATGGGCAAGCTGTAAAGGTGTTACCGAAAGACCATAACCAAATGACAAGGTTGCCATTTCAATTTCTGACCAGGTATTAAACGGGTTTAAACTCCCTGATGACTCTCCTGGGAAACCACTGCCAGTAGACTGACCAAAACCAAACTTACTTAGAGCGTCCCAATATTGTTCTGGCTCCAAAGATAAAGCGATTTTACTCGCACCAACATTACTCGATTTAGTTATGACAGTAGAAACATCAATTTTTCCATAATTGCGCATATCTCGAACCGTATATTCACCGACTTTATAATATCCGGGTGAGGTATTGATTGGTGAATGCGGCTTATAATTTCCTGATTCTAATCCAGCAGCAATAGTAAACGGTTTCATTGTTGAACCCGGCTCAAAGACATCCGTCACTGCACGGTTACGAAAATATTGGCTCTTTAAACCCTTCCGATTATTTGGGTTATACGATGGTTGTCCAACCATCGCCATGACCTCACCAGTCCTAATATCCAACATAACCAGTGAACCGCCTTTTGCTCTATGATATTTAACGGCAGCTGCTAATTCTCGATAGGCTAGGTATTGCACTCGGCGATCAATACTTAATTCGAGTCGTTTGCCTGGCTCGGAAGGCTCAATACTTTCTATGTTTTGAACAACTCTATTTAAGCGATCTTTCAATACACGCTTCTTGCCGGGTTTACCCGTCAGCCAACTATCATAGGCCAACTCTAGACCCTCCTGCCCCTTATCATCTATATTCGTAAATCCAATAAAATGAGAGGTTACTTCAGCGGCTGGGTAGTAGCGTTTATATTCACGTTCGGTTGAAACACCCTTCATACCCAGTTGTTTAACTTTTTTAACTACATCCGGATTCGCATGACGCTTTAAATAAACAAACTCCCGACTCATACGATCACGCAGAACCTCGTGCAAATCCGTTACCGTCATGTCCATGATCTCAGCCAAGTCAGGTAAAAGTTCTACATTTTCAAAAACTTTTCTTGGTGTGACCCAAATCGAATCAACAGGCGTACTCATAGCCAACTGCTCACCATTTCGATCCGTAATCACACCACGGTGTGCCGGGATCTCGACCACACGAATTGACCGCGCATCGCCATGGTCTTTAAGAAAATCATTATTTAAAAGCTGCAGATAAATTGCGCGCGAAGAAAGTACAACCATGCCACAGAGAAATAAACTGAGGATGAGCCAGCGACGTTTGGGATATTGTGCTTGTATGGTACGTATCTTCATTTCGCTAATAGAACCACTGAACTTCGCTCAGGCATTTTCATACTGAGCTTGGTGCGGGCAAATGTTTCAATCCTGTCATTAATTGCCCAAGTACTTTGCTCAAGTTGTAACTTGCCCCATTCTTCATTTAATTCATCACGTGTTCGTTCAAGTGCTTGCAACTCGACAAATAAACGGCGTGTTTCATGACGTGCGATAACAACTTGTAAAGCAGATAAAAAAATAACGGTATAAAATCCGTACTGTAATAAAATTCTCATGAGCTAAATCGCTCCGCAACGCGCAAAGTTGCACTGCGTGATCGAGGATTTTCATTAATCTCTTCTTTACTAGCTCGTATTTTTTTACCAATCAGTTTCAGTTGTACGTCACTATTATCTGGCATGATCGGCACCTCTGGTGGATATGACTTCGGTGTTGATTGATCACGCATAAATCGTTTAACAATACGATCCTCCAATGAGTGAAAACTGATCGCTGCTAGCCGACCCCCCGGGCATAAAACGTCAACGGCTTGTGGCAATACATCTCTTATCTCTTCAAGTTCACGGTTAATAAAAATACGTAAAGCTTGAAAAGTTTTGGTCGCAGGATGAACATCACCAGATTTTTTCGAGTGCTTTCTTGGCGGCACAACTTTGCGCACAAGGTCTGCAAGTTGGCTGGTTGTTATTATCGAATTTTCAACGCGAGCATTAACAATCGCTTTTGCAATCCGCCTAGATGCTCGTTCTTCACCATATTCATAGATCACATTTGCAATTTCGGTTTCTTTAGCATGGTCCAACCACTCAGCAACCGTTTGCCCTTCTAAAGGGTTCATGCGCATATCTAACGGAGCATCAAATCTAAAACTAAAACCACGTTCGGCATCATCTAGCTGCGGTGAAGAAACACCAAAGTCAAACAGAATGCCAGCGACCTGTGCTTCAACTTCATGTCGCTTAACATGTTGCATTAGCATGGTGAAAGAGCCCTTGATGATTTCGAAACGTTCATCTTGAATAAGATCGTTGCCAACTGACATAACGGCATCTGGGTCTTTATCAAAGGCAAGCAAACGACCTTCAGGGCCAAGTCGTTTAATAATTTCACGACTATGGCCTCCGCGACCGAATGTACCGTCAATGTAGAATCCATCTGCACGAATATTTAGTGCCTCTATAACCTCATCTAATAAGACTGGTTTATGACCATTACTCAAGGTGTTGTATCACTTAACGTCATGACGGCGTTACAATGAGAGCGACTGCAATGATTCTGGTGTAGGGACCGAATCATCACCGACAGATTCCAACCACTCATCACGCTGAGCATCCCAGGCCGTTTCATTCCAGATTTCGAATTTGTTACCTTGTCCCAGAATTACTGCTTGCTTAGTGAGTTCTGCATAAGAGCGCAATTCCTTGGGGAGGAGGATGCGACCTTGGCTATCAAGCTGGCAATCTGAGGCATAGCCACGCATCATCTGTTTGGTACGTCGACTTTGTTTATCGAAATCGGAAAGAGTGGCCAATTTATCTTCGATCACAGCCCATTCAGGCAAGGGATATAGCCAGAGAGAGCGATCTAATGGGTTTAAGGTGATAACAAGATTATTTTCGGCTTGCACAGCAATAAGATCACGATAACGGCTGGGAACCGCTAAACGCCCCTTACTATCAATGCTAATTTTATTAAAGCCTCGAAACACAATGTCATCCCCATTTTGCTGGTAAAATCCACTTTCACCCACAATTCCCCACTCCGTGAACTATAGGGATTTCGAGACTTCTCTGTCAAGGATTCTTTGTGTTTTTTTTATATAAAAACTGCCTGTGTAACAGTAACTTAGCGTCTAAAAGTTGGGAAAGAGGATGATATTTCTATTGCCTTAAATATTAACATTATTTAATTCATTATCTTCGGCGAGTTACTTAATAAGTTACATTAAGTATTGTTTTGATTTGTTCAGATAAACTAATTTTTATAGCTTGTGACGTAAATCACTCAAATTCCTCGAGATCAGCGCCCATTTCTTGTGCTAATTGGTGATATCGTTGGCTTGCTATCGAATTCTGCTCCACATTTGGCATGCCAAATTGATACAAAAGAGCCAAATTATGCGCCGCAAGGGCATCGCCCAACTCAACCGCCTTTTGCAATAATTCAACTGCTTTAATGCCATCAGGTTCAACACCAGCACCAATTTTATAAGCCAAACCCAGCATACCCAATGCTTCTCCAATTCCTGCATCGGCCAACGGCTTCAATAAGGTTAAGGCCGTACCATAATCTTTATCCGTAAACGCTTGGCTAACGATATCAATCGCTTTTCTAACATCACCCTCTTCAGGTTTTGTATCAGGCACTGATGACATATTTCAAGGTCTCTATAACTTGTTCCGGACTTTGTGCCCAAGCCATGGCTGCGGCATCGACCTCTTTCAATGGATGAATAATCGATTCATCGTGCAGCGTGATGTAGGGCTTGCCTAGTGCTGCACAATAACCCGCATCAAACGCGGCATTCCACTGTTTGTATTTATCACCAAAACGAATCACCGCTATATCGCATATCTCGATCAAGTTTTTAGTGCGGATTGCATTAACCTTGGCTGACTTATGATCTCGCCAAAAACTATTGTCCTCATTACCTAAGTGATCGCCAGCGGCATCACTCGCATCATGATTGGTCACGGCCGAAGTATAAGTAACATCTAAGCCCAACTTAGCAGTACCTTGCATAATTTGTTCACGCCAATCAGTGTGGATCTCACCTGATAAATAAACCGTCCAGCTCATTGTCAAACCTCTTACCTAAGTCTATGTGGAAAATTAAAAAAGAGTCGGCCGATAAGCCGGGTTCTGTCTTGGGCAATCATTCATCTGGGATGCCTGTCGCCAGACACCTCAAGCAACCTACCCGGAAACAGTGCGGGCCGCACCATCGTTTCCCTATTTGGTCTTGCTCCAGGTGGGGTTTACCCTGCCACTGATATTGCTAACAGCGCGGTGCGCTCTTACCGCACCATTTCACCCTTACCCATCGAAACAGGCGGTATATTTTCTGTGGCACTTTCCATCGGCTCACGCCGTCCAGATGTTATCTGGCACCTCGCCCTATGGAGCCCGGACTTTCCTCTATTAGAATAAATCCAACAGCGACTGCCTGGCCGACTCTGGGAGCTAGTTTATGGTCAGATGATTTACTTGCAAGGATTATTCTTTAGAAAAATGTTCTCACTGCGGTAGATAAACGGCTTGATGAAAAAACTCTTACAGTTTACGCGAGCGGCCTTTTTCGTATTTTGGTGTATCGCGTAGTTTTTGTTCGCCTTGTAATTTCTGATAACTTTCCCAACGTCGTAATTCAAGCTCACCAGATTCTAAAGCATCCTTAATAGCACAACCCTTTTCTGTTTGATGCTGGCAATTACTAAATTTACAACCGCCGAGAAACTGACTGACATCATCAAAAGTATCTTCAATCCCGGTTTCACAATCACTCAACTGTAATTCTCTAATTCCCGGTGTATCGATAAGTAAGCCGCCGTCATGTAATAAATGTAATGACCGTGAAGTCGTTGTATGTTGTCCCTTCCCGTCTTCAAAACTGACATCTGCCGTTAACTGATCAGAATCAGTCAGACTATTAATCAATGTGGACTTGCCAACACCAGATGATCCCACTAACGCAATCGTATGCCCTTCTGTGCACAAGGTTCTCAATGAAGACAGACTGGTTTTGTCTTTAGCATTCACACATGCAACACGAATATTATTTTGCAAGACGAGAGCAGACTGTTTAAATGATTCGATGTCGTTAGATAGGTCAATTTTTGTCAGGACAATAACCGGGGTTATCTTCGCTTCATTTGCTAATGCTAAATAACGTTCAATGCGTGAAACATTAAAATCTTGGTCACAGGACGTGACAATAAACAACGTGTCCACGTTAGCAGCAATGATTTGATCATGAGT
>Ga0316204_10010784_pt1 | contig 11642 bp, 9 predicted proteins | sample 6monrhotite_MG_2_FD_205661 | JGI IMG/M metagenome (GOLD analysis project Ga0316204, IMG submission 205661) | Microbial mat bacterial communities from mineral coupon in-situ incubated in ocean water Damariscotta River, Maine, United States -... | ecosystem: Environmental > Aquatic > Marine >...
ACGGTCACAGTCATGGTCGACCAGATCACGGGCACCGGCAAAAGGGCACACCGAGCCGCGCGCATAAGGTCGGAAACTCCTTGGCCTCCGCGCATGAAATTGGACTCGGCCGACATGATGATGTGTTTGCCGAATTGGCCGACGGGCTATGGGGAAACGATCTTCTCAAAAAGCACCACAGACGTAGCCGCTGAGCAGGACAGCGCAGGACTTTGGCGTTGATCCGAAAATCCTCGTAGCCAAGCAGGGCGAAGCCGTTGAGTCGTTGATCTTAAAACGGCTCAGCGGTGGAGCTTTTTGGCCTTGTTCAATCCACCCGTTCCCAGCTCGTTGTTTTTTTGGCATAGTGGCCGATGCCGCCTGTCGGTATACTTCCGCCCCGCGGAGTTTCTGTTCAGAAATCCGCGCATTCCTCTCTCAAAACCCCTCCTTTTCTTTATACAAGTGACGCAACTATTATGTCTTGCGCCACGACTCGTGGACTAGTGCGCTTACGGCAGTGCTTACTGTCCGTGGTGATCGTTGCATGCGCCGGCGCTACTGGATTCGGACAACCTGGCGGGGGAGATCAGAGCACCGAAGCGGATGGATTCGAACAGCGAATCCAAAAGTTGGAGGCGGAACTCGCTGCGCTGCGGCGCGACCACGCGGGCGTTACAGCCGAACCAGAAGCTGTGGAGCCAGAAACCGTGGAATTCGCGGATGCTTTGATTCCTGCAGAGGAGTCGACAGGCGTTGTCACGATTTCGAATTGGACATCCTCCAGATTTTCGATGTTTCAAGACGAGCCCGACGGCGCTGCCCTGCCCCAACCGAACTTGGGCGAGGATCCTGATTTGCCGAATCTTCCTCCGGGATTTCGAGATCGTCTCGGGCAACCGCGGAGCCTGTTCGATACCTCAGAATATCCGACCGTGAATTGGAGCGGGTTTTTGCAGTTGGATACTGGGATCGTAGGTCAGGATGAAGTCAACGTTGAGTCCGTGGGGCCGGTCTCCGCGGAGAGCGGGCTGCGGCGTGTTCGTTTACGAGTCGACGGAAATGTTCGCGAATCCAGTACCTATGTGATTGATCTGGATTTTGCCGCCTCGGGTCATCCGAGTTTTCGCAACGTCATGTTGGCCTTCCACGACGCCCCCATCGCGCAGAACATTCAGATGGGCTACTTCAAGCAGTCGGTTGGCATGCAAGCTATGACTCGGGCGACAGATCTGCGATTCCTAGAACGCACTTTGCCTTTTGCGTTTGACCCGTTTCGTCAAACTGGCATCGGTGCCTTTGGGAATTACGCGGACCGGCGGGGCAGTTGGGCATTTTCCACATTTGGCTATCCGACCGATTCGTTTGGCGTGACCACCGGAGAGGCACTGGGGACGTCGTTATCGACTCGAGTCACGGGACTACCGTATTATGAAGATGAGGGTGCGCGACTCCTGCATCTGGGCATGGGATATAGCTTTGGCACTCCAGCCGACAATACGGTGCAGTACGCCATTCAACCGGGATTTTTCGTCGTCGATCCCGGCAATCCCGATGCGAGCACGACGGTGCCGACATTCGTTGATACCGGAAAGATCCCGGCACGGGCCTTTCACATATTCAACGCCGAACTGGCTGGCAATTTCGGTTCCCTGTCGCTGCAGTCCGAGGCGACATTCGCAGTCGTCGATCAAATCGGCGGCCCGACGTTGGCATTTTCGGGCGCGTACGCCTCGGTGGGATACGTCCTCACGGGGGAGTCGTTTGGTTACAATCGGCGTCATGGGATTTTGCGGAGCATCGTTCCGGAGCAGAACTTCGATATCAATGGCGGTATCGGAGCTTTGGAACTGACAGCTGGTTGGTCCTACATTGATTTGAATGACAAGAATATACAAGGGGGGGATATGCGGAACTTCATCCTGGGGGTCAACTGGTACGTCAGCGAAAGCGGGCGGTTTACATTCAATATTATTCCAACACAATTAATCGACCCCAAATTCGGTCCCAGCGATGCTGAGGTTATCGGTGGGCGGGCTCAGGTTGAGTTTTAGACCTGCGAATTGAAATTGTATTGATTCACTTATCCTCCTAGAATCCCGCCGCTGCGAGCGTCACCGTGCGCGGCACTCCCCCCCTCTTATTATCCTCTCTCAAATCCTAAAGTGCTGTCGCCCCCCTGCCGGTCGAGCGGCCTCGATTGCCCTATTCGGTACCGCGTATGAAGCACATTTCCTTAGCGATGATTGTGGTGATCGCAATCGGGATACTGCCGGCGGCGACTCCCGCTTCCGCTTTCGCGGACGAACCGGTTGACGTCGACGCGCTGTTGCGCCGTTTGGACGAGGCGGAACAGCGATTGCAGATTTTGGAAACCGGCACACAACGCGCACCCACTGACGAGGCTACGGTCGGACAAAACGACGTTGCGGATCCTTCATTTGGCGGTGACGCGCACGATGCGGCATTTACTACCGTCGGCCCGGTGTTCGACGCGGATCCGGCGTCGTTCAATGCTCAGATCGATGGAAACAACACCGGCGTTGGACCTGGCGCGAATTCACGACAGGGGACTTTGCCCCGAGCGAGCGCATTTGCGATCAATTACGACACCGGCTTCGTGCTACGCCCCGATAACAAAGACTCGCTACCGTATGAGTTGCAAGTGAACGGCCGCATGCAAATCCGGCATGTCGGATTTGATCGCGATGCGGATTTTTACTCCAACCGGGGTGATACGTTTCGCGGCGGGCCGCTGCGGATTAATAATCGTAATGAAATCGAAATCGAACGCGCGCGGCTCGTATTCAGCGGATTTGTTCACGATCCCAAATTGGAATTCTTTTTGAATATTGACGGTGACACCGACGACAATCACCAAGCGATCTTTCATGATTTTTGGTTCAACTATGAATTCAGCGAGACTTTTGACTTATACTTCGGTAAGGCATTCGTGCCCGGTAGCCGTGCTTGGCTGGATGGTTCGACGCGGACACACTTTGCGGACCGCTCCATGGCGACGACATTTTTCCGTCCCGACCGAAGTATCGGCGTGTGGGCCATCGGCGAAGTAACTGAGGATCTGTTCTATCGCGTGATGGTGGCCAACGGGTTTAGTGCGTCCGATTTGCGGTTTTCGCAATTGGACACAAGCTTAGCCTATTCGGGAACCATGTGGTGGGATGCGCTCGGTGATTATGGCAAGGGCTATGCCGATTTGAAGTGGCACGAAGACTTGGCGGTCCGCGTGGGGCACAGTTTCACCTATGCCAGCCAACAGGGGATCGATTCCTTGGGCATTCCGAGCTCTGAACAAAACTTCTTGCGGATCAGTGATGGCACGCGGTTGATCACTCCTGATGCGTTGGCTCCAGGAGCAACCGTGGTCGGGGCGGACATTTACCTGTATGCGGTGGACGCCGCCTTCAAGTATCGGGGTTGGAGCGTCAACTCCGAACTGTACTTCCGCTGGCTAAACCAATTCAAAACACTTGGCGGTACTATCCCATATTCGCAATTGTATGCCGCTGGATTTTATGCCGATGCCGGCTACATGATCTTGGAAAAGTCGTTGGAAGTCATTGCTCGCGCGTCGCTCGTCGATGGCTTGTTTGGAACGCGTTGGGAATACGCAGCCGGCGTGAATTGGTATGTCAACGGGACGCACCAGAACAAGGTGACCTTTGACATCACAAAACTCGATGGCAGCCCCGTCTCCAATTCCGGCCCCAACTATGAAGTTGGGCAGGAAGGACTTCTAACGCGGCTCCAATGGCAGATCGCGTTTTGAAACCGCGCCGACCGTGTGGCTCGATCTGGCTGGCACCTGCAATTGCAACTTACTTTTAGACCATGCAGAATGAAGTTGCCGTCCAGGGTGCCCCCGCAAGATTCTTTCGGGACAGCGCAGCCGCGGGAGAGGTTCGCGAATTCTCAGCAACTTCGTGCCAAGCTCTCCGGCCGACTTCGTCGGGCCCGATAGAATCTATCTGGGCCACCCTGTGCTACGGCCGCCTGTTTCGCGACCTTACCTGCCAACTGCGGTTGCATCTCGCTTTCGAATCAACCAGAATGCATGTGTTGATTTCATCTTGGACGGGTGACATGAACTGCGCTACGGAATTGCCATGATTTGAGCAATGTGATCGGGGGGATCTATGAGGGGCCCACGGACCGAAACACTGACGTTGCCGCCGCGAATCTCTCGCCGGGATGTGTTGCAGGCTGGCGCTCTCGGGCTAGGAACGGCGTCGTTACTCCCGACATCAGCTAACGCCGCTCCTCAGGTCGCCACGCGGCGAAAATCTGTGATCTTTGTGTTTCTGACTGGCGGAATTTCGCAACAGGACAGCTTTGATATGAAGCCGGCGGCGCCGGTGGATGTCCGGGGCGAATTTCAACCGGTCGCCACGCGGACACCTGGCCTGCAAATCTGTGAGCATCTGCCGCTGTTGGCGCAACGAACGGACAAATACGCGATTCTGCGGACACTCGCCACCGGCAGCAATGGGCACGAACTGGCCTGTCACATGATGCTCACCGGGCGGTTGGATTTACCGCCGGCCTTTAACGTGAACGACGCGCCCAGTCCGAATGAATGGCCCTCGATTCCCTCGCTGGTGACATACGCCACGCGCGGCCGAAACAATTTGCCGCCGGCGGTCGTGCTGCCGCAACCGAGCATCAACGAGATCGGCCGCTTTCGCCCCGGACAGTATGCCGGTCGTTTGGGACCGCGCTGGGAAGCATGGCACGTTGACATCGCTGCGAAGTGCCCGTTGGGAAATGGCGCCTGTCCTGACTGTTTTCGCTTCGACGGCTCGCCCTTTCAACATGGCTCGCCGACGATCTTTGACACGCCGCACCTCAAATTGCCCAATGGCGGCAATGGGCGGTTATCCGAACGGTTGAGTTTGTTGGCAGGAATCGAGCATCAACGGGAGCACATGCAGCGCGTGGCCCGCGTTGAGCAGCATGCGAGATTTCGCGAACAGGCGGTCTCGGTGTTGGCCGACCCGACGACCAAGGAAGCATTTGATGTGGAAAATGCCGACCCGAAACTTGTGGAGCGGTATGGCAAAAACAAATTCGGGCTTTCCTGTTTGATGGCATTTCGGCTGTCGCAAGCGGGGGTGAATTATGTGCAGGTTAATCTGGGCAAAAATTCCTCCTGGGATACACACAATGGCAATTTCACAAATCTCAAGAACAATCTGCTCCCCCCGATGGACAGGGCTGTGTCGGCGTTGATGGACGATCTGTTTGAAAGCGGCCTGTCGGAAGAGACGCTGCTGATCGTGGGGGGCGAATTCGGGCGGACGCCGAAGATCAACAAAGATGCGGGGCGCGACCATTGGGATCCGGTCAATTCTGTGTTGTTCGCCGGTGCGGGTGTCCAAGGAGGAAAGGTCATCGGCAAGACCGACGCACTGGCGGCCTATCCGCTTTCCGGTCGGCAAACAACGGAAAACTTTGCTGCGACAATATTCGACACGTTGGGCATCCCCTCCTCCGCGAGTTGGACCGACCTCGATGGCCGCCCGCATCAGGTTTATCATGCACAGCCGCTTGAAGGATTGCTGTAACGGGCCGTTGTTGGAAACTCCCCTGGGCAAACCCGGGGGCTGAAAGACGATTGACGAATGCTGACAATTCATGGCAACAACTATCGGCACAGCGACGGCGTTTCCCGGCGCGGTTTCCTCACGATCGGCGCGCTGGGCACCGCCGGGCTGACGCTGCCCGACTTGTTGCGAGCGGAAGCAGCAGCGGGAATCGGTTCGTCCAATAAAGCGGTGATCAATATCCATCTAGATGGCGGTCCGCCGCAAATGGATATGATTGATCTTAAGCCGGATGCGCCAGCCGAGATTCGCGGCGAGTTTTCGCCGATCTCCACGGCGGTTGCGGGAATCCAAATCAGCGAACTGTTGCCCAAGCTGGCTGCGAACGCCAATGAATTTGCATTCATCCGATCACTGGTCGGCTCGGCCGGGAGGCATGATGCGTTTCAGTGCCAATCGGGATTCAAGGCCAAAGATCTCGCCTCGATCGGCGGACGTCCGGCGATGGGAGCTGTGCTTTCGAAACTTTATGCCACGGCTGGACAAACTGCGCCGACGTACGTCGATTTGATGCAGGGGCGCCCGCTGGTGCGCAACAGCGCCCGCCCTGGATTCCTCGGCCCTGCCTATCAACCCTTTCGGCCGGACATTTCCCACCTCTTCACCCGGAAACTCGAACCGGGAATGAAGGGCGAATTGGCCCGCTTGGGAACGGACCATGCGACGAGTCTGGTGCTCAACCAACAATTGTCCGCACGGCGGCTGACTGATCGTACGCAATTGTTGACAGGCTTGGATCGCATCCGCCGTGACGTCGATTCCAGTGGCATGATGGATGCCATGGACCGTTTCACACAACAGGCCGTTAATATCCTCACGTCGGGGCGACTGGCGGATGCATTGGATTTGGAGAAGGTTGACCCTGTTACGCTGCGGCGGTATCAGTTTTCGGCCAACGCTGGTGGGGAGCGTTCCAAGTATAGCGACGGACCGGAGGCGACCTACAAATTGCTATTGGCGCGGCGGCTGATTGAAGCGGGGGTCCGCTGCGTGAGCGTCTCGTTTAGTGACTTCGACACACATCGGAACAATTTTAATCGGTTGCGAAATGTTCTGCCGATGATCGATCACGGGCTGGATGCGCTTGTCGCGGACCTGCGCGAGCGGGGAATGTTCGACGACGTTTCCATTGTCGCCTGGGGCGAGTTTGGACGCACACCGCGGATTGATACGAAAACAGCCGGACGCCACCATTGGCCGCGAGTGGGGATGGGACTGCTGGCCGGCGGCGGTATGCGAACCGGTCAGGCGATCGGCGTCACCGATCGCCAAGCGGCAACTGCGCTTTCCCGCCCTGTACATTACAAGGATGTCTTCGCCACGCTCTACCGGAACTTGGGAATCGACGCGACCAACGTGACGGTCAGTGATCCCACTGGCCGCCCGCAATATTTGCTGGATAGCGGCACGCCGTTAAGCGAATTGGCCTAACGGCAGGCATCGCTAACGGACCGGTCGGGATGCCTCTTGCCGTTTGCGCGATTTCACAGGAACCGGCTGAGGCCGCCGTCTCCATAGTGCGACCATCACTCCCGCGGCACCGACGAGAACGGCCCATGCTGAAATCGCAGCCATGACTGCACTACTATCGAACGCGAAACCTACTACGGTGATCCCACACAACAATAGGGCCGTGACGAAAAGTGCGGCGCAGCGCATGGTCACCTCATAGGGGGCATGTGTCATTCGAATCGAAAAGGCAGTCGCCATCAAGAACAGACGTCAAACGCCCACGCGCTACCTGTGGTATCCCAATTCCGCCATCACATCATACAGTTCCTCAAATGTGATAAACCGCCGTCGGTGACGCAATTTGTATTGGTCAACCGCCTCGGCGAGTTCGATGACTTCCGGACGTAATGTCTGGTGGGAACTGGAGAATTGGCGTCGTTCTTGACCGGATTGCGATGCGTCGGAATTGCTCCGTCGATCGACGAAAGTTGGGTTCTGTTCGCTGGTCTGTTGCATTAAGATGCTCCCGCGAGGACGATGCTTGTAGTCAACCGTAGTCTTCAAAATGGCGTCGGGCAAACGGAATTCTCGGATATCTCGCTCCGACAATGAAAACATCGTAAAATCTGCGTGATAATCGTCGACTGCGCCGCGTCATTTGTCGTCAAGGGGTTCGGCTACAATTGAAATTGGTTTTGGCCCGCGAACATTCGGTCGCGTTGCAGCTCAACTAGATGATGATCAGAACAAGGTCGAACCTCATCGTTTGGACTTTTCCGGCTGATTTCAAGAGGCGTCTGACCGGCCGCCGATCACCGAGTAACGGCGTTCCTGAAATGAACCCGAAAAAACAATGTGGTTCCATCTTTAGAATCGGACAACCATGGGTAATAAAGTAACTGTTCTGGGCGGCGGAGCGATGGGAACCGCCTGTGCGATCCTATTGTCCGAAAATTCGGAACAAGAGGTCGCCCTGTGGACCCGCAATCCCGAGCATGCGGCGGTTATGGCACAATCGCGCCAAAACGAACGATTGCTTCCCGGCGTCAAAATCCCCGCATCAGTCGCCATCACCGCCGACGTGGCTGCAGCGATCGATGGTGCGGATATTCTGGTTGCCGCAGTTCCAACGGCTTTCTTGCGGGAGGCGCTCACGGATTGGGCACCGCTCCTGACAGCCGATCGCCCGATGGTCAGCGTGATCAAGGGGATCGAGAACGAAACGTTCCTCCGGCCCAGTGAAATCATTAGCGAGATCCTGGGGCATCGCGGCGTGGTGGCTCTCGGGGGGCCTAGTCATGCCGAAGAGATCTCGCGGCGGCTGCCTGCCAGCGTCGTGGCGGCCAGTGGCGATTTGTCGTTGGCCAAACGGGTGCAGGCCATGTTCACCACCGATCGGTTCCGGGTTTATACGAATGTGGACATCATCGGCGTGGAGATGGCTGCGGCGCTCAAAAACATCGTGGCCATCGCTGCCGGTATCTGTGACGGTCTCGGCTTCGGGGACAATGCCAAGGCGGGATTGATCACACGGGGGTTAGTTGAAATGACGCGTTTTGGCACCGCTATGGGGGCTGAAGCCTCCACATTTGCCGGCCTCGCCGGATTAGGGGATTTGGTCACGACCTGCGTCAGCCCTTACGGGCGTAACCGCGAAGTCGGCGAGCGGCTCGGAAAAGGAGAAACGTTAGAGCAGATCCAAGCCGATACGGATTCGGTCGCCGAAGGCGTCTGGACCACACGCAGTGTGTACGAACTATCGGACCAACGCGATGTGGATATGCCGATTGCCAACGAGGTTTTTCAAGTGCTATTTGAAGGCAAATCGCCGACGGCTGCCACTGAATCGCTAATGCTTCGCCCGCCGAAGCGGGAGTAGACGAAACCGCCGCTCATGCTGACGAAGCTTGACAGTCCCATCGGCGGCGCATTATATCCGATCGCGTCTCATCGGCTTATGAAATCCGTTCACTAGGGTTCGTTGTGGTTGAAAAACTCCTCTTCACACTCGCCTGTCTCGTCCTGCCCGTACTTTGGGGCATTGTCGTGAACTGGCTGTTCGTGAAATGGCAGAATCGAAACCCACCACAACAACAAGCCGACCCCAACCTACCCGACTACCAAATCTAATGCGGCACAGCCGCTTAGTTCGAGCTACCGCTCGATGGGCGTGGGTTGCTCCCGTTGGTCGCTGGTGTGGTTTTGAATGTTTTGGCCAGCGGCGTTTAGATCCCGTCTATTGTCGCACCGACCCTTGTGGCTTGGTCTAGGGTTTGTTGCCAGGTCATATCGGGGATGGTGATACCATCGCGGCGGCGCTCGGCTTGGCGGCGGAGTTCGATTTCACCCGGCATCAGGATTTCGTCGACGCCGGGGATTTTACGGCTGCTCTTGATGTAATCGACGTACTGGCCAATGACTGTTGCGTATAGTTCGGCAGACATCAGTTTCTCGACATCGATGAGGTACATCCAAACGCCGTTGGTGCCGGGGGGGACATCTGTCCGAGCGATGCCTGCTCCTGAAAGAATGCCACAGACAATGTCCAACATCACGCTCATTCCATAGCCCTTGAAACCTAACGGCCCGCCGAGCGGAAGAATGGCGCCCGGCGCGATTCCCTTGTCGGGGTCGCCATACAAATCGGCGGGGTTGTTTGTCGGATTGCCCGCATTGTCGATGACCCAGCCGTCAGGAATCGATTCCCCTTTTTGCAGGGCGACGCGCACCTTGCCCTCGGCCGTGGCGGAGGTGGTCATATCCAGCACGATCGCTTCGTCATTCCAGGGTGCTGCCATCGAGATGGGATTGGTGCCCAGTTTGCGATCCAACCCGCCCCAGGGGACGACGCCTCCCGGCCCGGGGGCATTGACGGCCATCACGGTGAAGAAACCTTTGAGTGCCGCCTGGTATGTGTAGGAGCCGAGCCGGCCAATGTGATTGCATTCACGGCACAGAACCGTGCAGGAACCCGCCTCGCGGGCACGCGTAGTGGCGATTTGCAGGGCCTTGGTGGCGACCACCTGCCCAAAATTTCCTCCGCCATCGAGTACGGCGAGCGTGGGCGTATCGACATCGAGTTTGACCGGTGCGCTGGGGCGAATGTGCCCCTGTTCGATGTAGTCGACATATTGTTTGAGCCGCATGATGCCGTGGCTGTCGTGGCCGACGAGGTTGGCCCCCGCCAATTCCACGGCGACAGTTTGTGCCTCTTCGGCCGAAGCCCCGGCGCCTTGTAAGATACGCCGTGTAATTTCTTCCAACTGCTGAGTATTGAATGTGGGCATAATCGATTTTTGAGATGCATTTTGTTTCGGGAAATTTGTTTATTTTGAGAATAGCAATCGCTATCGACAATCACCAGCGCGGCGGCGGATTTCGGTGGGTTTGAGACTTGCCAGGGCAACGATGCAATCAAGACAAGGGTGATGCATTCAGGGCATGTTCATATGGGGACACCATTCCTCAGGCCTGTTCCCTCATGCCTCAAGCCGACTTTCGCATTTTCACGACCCGATTCAACCTGTGCGGGTTATAACGACGATACTCGTTATGAGACTGGTGCGCGCATGATGCGCAACGGCGATGTCTGCTGGCGGATCTCAAAACTGTTATGGATTACCGCGTCGAACTAACGACATATACCGGCCCCATCGACTTGTTGCTGTACCTGGTACGGCGTCATGAGGTGGACATTACGGATTTGCCGATCGCGAAAATCACGGCGCAATTTTCCGACTTTCTTGAGGTGCTGGAGCTGATTGATTTTGACTTGGTCGGCGAATTTGTGGTGCTGGCCAGTACACTCGTCGAAATCAAAAGTCGCATGGTGCTACCGCGGCCCGAGGAAGAAGAGGCCCCCGAGGTTGACCTTACCGAGGACCCCCGCAGCGAACTGGTGCGGCAACTGCTGGAATACAAGAAATTCAAGGACGCCGCTAAGCTTCTCGAAGACCAAGCGGCACTCTGGCAACAACGTTATCCACGGCTCAGCGATGAACGGCCCGCAGGGGGAAAAGAGGCGCGGCAGGATCACATCAAGGATGTGGAACTGTGGGATCTCGTGAGCGCGTTCTCGCGAATCGTGCGTCAGATCGATCCGGAAGAACAAAAAAGCATCGTGTACGATGACACGCCGATTTCGGTCTATATCGATCGTGTGGGCAAACGAGTCAAGCAGGACCAGCGTGTCGCCTTCAGTAGCTTTTTCGAGGGAACCAATTCGAAAAGCAAGATCGTAGGGATTTTTCTGGCGATTTTGGAATTGCTGCGCAACTATTATTTCCGTGCAGTGCAAGAGGACGAATGCGGCGAAATCTGGGTTATGCCTCCCGATCCCAACCGGCTGCCGCCGGCTGAATCCGAAACAGATACCGCTACGGATGCCACCGCGGATGCCGAAGTTGCTGACGCAGCGCCTGCTGACCTTCCAGCCGCGACTGAGTCCGACGAGGCGCCCCTTCCCGCGCCTGAGTGAGAACGGTTTTCAACCACAGGCTGCAAAGGGGTGTTGGCTGACGAGAAACCGTGTCAATCCATGGATTCCTCGCGAAATTCAGCCCTGTTTCACTTGTATGTCCACGACTC
>Ga0316204_10010785_pt1 | contig 11641 bp, 12 predicted proteins | sample 6monrhotite_MG_2_FD_205661 | JGI IMG/M metagenome (GOLD analysis project Ga0316204, IMG submission 205661) | Microbial mat bacterial communities from mineral coupon in-situ incubated in ocean water Damariscotta River, Maine, United States -... | ecosystem: Environmental > Aquatic > Marine >...
ATACATTTTTTGATGCTTGCACCAACTGCTATTCTTTACGAGAATGCAGTTGGTCTGGTTCAATATAGAACTTAAATTCTTCCAATATTTCCTTCTCTTTCCCAACCATCACTGTCTTAAAGTGTACAAATCTAAACTTGATCTGGCATAAGATAATTAGAAAAAAAATTACATGAAGCAAGCCCCATTTAAATAAGTAAAGTTTATATGTTTGTCATTGCGTACTCTAATATCTAGTCTAACAAACTATATGGTTGTTAAAAAATTTTAATTATTATATGCATAATCAAGTTCGCACAAGAAACCCCGTTATGCCCGCCATGTTAACCTTGAATGAAAAAGTTATACGACAGGATTGTTTATGTTATTTAATAAAGCGCTATCCAGTTTCAAAGTAATTAACATTTCAACCATAAGAAAAATAACGGCTTCGGTGGGTAGTTTCAACCGGTCGATGCAACACCTAAACTCTGAAGACTAGAGAGGAGGATGTTGAACATGAAACGGCGAAAACAAATACTTTATACTGATGCAGATAAAACCATTATGTGGGATCGCTGGAAAATAGATGAGACGCTAGGTTCTATTGCAAGACTAGTTGGTCGATATCATTCATCCATTGGACACATCATTGCTGAGTCTGGGGGTATTCGACCTGCTCCACGTCGTCGTTCATCCCGTTGCCTGTCTTTATCCGAACGAGAAGAAATTTCTCGAGGTATTGCACAAAGTCAATCTATCCGAATCATCGAAGCGTTTTTGAATCGAGCACCATCTACGATCAGCTGTGAGATAAAGCGCAATAGTGGATTAAATAAATATCGAGCTATTCAGGCAGATAAAGCCGCATGGGATCGTGCGGGTCGACACCCCCTCCACTAAAAAAGCGGTTTTCACAAACTTTCTCGTTTCTCTAAATATAGCAAGAGCTAAAAAATTAAGGCTATACCTATTATTAAGATATACTCTTGGTCACAATTCAATTAAATCCTCTATTGTTTCTTTCTTAAGGCTTGTATAAGGCACCCACCTTTCATTTACACGTTTACTTCTCCAGTATTAGCGAGAAGTGCTTCATGAACTTAACTAGCGTGCATCTCCTCATTATATGAAAATAAGCTAGATCTTTGTTGCAGTCACTAGAAATATTGGGTAATTTTTTGTCTCTCCGTTGATTGTATGTGCTGTAGTAAACTCAATATTATAAAATCCATTTTCATCTAAAATATTTTCAAGCAAATCACGTTCAAAACCGAAATGGAATACACCTTCAGTATTTTCAGGATGAAAACTTCCATCCTCTTTATCAAGATCGGCTAAAGCTATCATAGCACCAGGTTTTAAATGATCTAAAAATGTCCGTATAATTTCTCGTGTATCCTCTATATGATGTAAAGCCATAGCACTCATAATTAAATCAAAGTTAGTATCTAATGGTTTATCAATAATATTCTGACAAACGGCTTCGACTTTACCGTAAAGCTCTGGTTTTGAAACCAATTTATCTAACATCGCTTTGGATATATCTACAGCCACAATTTTTTTTACCAAAGGGGCGACATGCGAGCTGATTAGGCCAGTGCCTGCACCAAAATCCATTACAACCATTTGATCATGAAATTTGACTTTATCTAATATAGATAATCCAACTGCCGATGAAAGTTTCTTAATCATATCGCTAGCATCAAAGTCACTAGCTTTTTCATTAAATAGATCTACCATTATATACATCCTAAAGTTGATTTTAATTATAACTAAACTATTTATTAGAATTTAGCTATTATATTTTACTCATTGAACTATTTTCTATACTTGAGATATTACCATCAAGCTCAATTTTCATTTCTCACTTATATATTGCATCTATAGTTCCATCTGCCACAGTAAACAAACCAAAGACATAACTAAATCTTAAATTTATTTTTTCGTTGTCTATACCCGACTTGATTTCCTATGACGCACCATTCCCTACTGCTTTTTTATCCAAAAATGATATAGCCCTTCTATTTCTTCTTGTTTTATAAGTTCATGATTTGTCATTCTGCAGTAGGCTGGAATATCATTAGCACTTGAGATTTTGTCCGAAATTACAAATGCTACATCTCCCGACGTATATGTTTTGAATTCTTTAGTTAGTTTTAGAACAGGTCCTGAGCAACATAAACCCTTAATATCAATTTCGTGATCATGTTTCATTTTATTATCCTGTATTTATTAAAAATATCGTGCTACACGTAATGCTATAAAGCTATCTTCCTTTAGCTGCGATAACAATGTATTTTCTTTGGTATTATTAAACCATCGACTTTCCAATTCTAATTTCCAATGACTATTTAGTCGACGTTTAGCTTCAAGTGAAATTACAGTCGAATGATCATTTCGATCAATAATTACCCCCATTAACATCTCACTGTCCGATGTATCATTCAATGCGAGACGAGCTCCTAAGAAAAAATCATCATTGGCTTCAACTGGAGGTGCTTTTGCTGAATTTTTGTCACGGCTATCATGCATATACTCTAGCAAAAGACCTAAATCTGCTGCGCTATTAGCAATCTGATACAGCGTATACTCGAACCCACCCACAACAGCGTTAAAGCGATAATTATTTTGTAAGCGATTTATGCCTTCAAATTTCCATAACCAGGCACCATTTGTAAACTGAACATCTGTACCGATTTGCTCAATTTGGTCATACTGCGCAGTTAACTGATTACCATTTGATGTAAATCGCGGTTCACGGCCGGTTCCTTTAAAATAATACACTCCAAAGTCCCACTCACCGATGTAGTGCGAATAACGTAGTGTCAGATCCACGTGACGCTGCTCATCCCTAGATTCATATACAACCTCTTTCGCCACAATCGCATCAGATCGCAATCGTCCTTCTTCTGATGGATAGGTACGCTCTCTAAATAAAGGCATTATAAAAAAACTAAGTCTTCCCCATTCTTGTTCAGTGGTTATATTGACCATTGGCTGACCTAACTTTTCTTCACCGTTAACACTATCTACCTGGTCGGTTTGATTAATAATATCGACTAGATGATTCGATTCAGCCACACCCCAAAATACTCGATTAACACCGACTAGTAGTTCCCACTGTTCATCACTATGCAACCAATAGGCCTCGCGCAAGTCTGCATGACTACGATTAGTATCTCGATTATCTAATCGAGCAAAGGGGATAAAACTAAACTTCTCCATCCCATTTACTGTTTGGCTGCTAAACTCAGGTTGTAAAATTAATGATGACTGAACCCCATTAAACTGATTACTAAATTGTGCATCAGATGTAAATACACGTGACTCGATAGCGGCATAGCCAGAGAGTTTTTCTTTGTCTGCATGTGTAACTGTTGGAAAAGCAATCACAAAGATAGCAATAAATTTAAATATATATTTCATTGTTTAAAATGATCATCTAGCACTGCGAAGATCGGATTTTTGAAAATCATTATCTTTCAGTCCTGTTTTAAACTTATAGTCAGAATATATTAACTCTGTGCTTTTACCCGTTTGATGATTTTTCATAACAAAATGCTGGGCACGCCAAATATTTCCAGTATATTTTTTATAACCACTGATGCTCAACGTTTTCAGCAAATCACCGCGACGTTCATAAAACTCAATCTTACGTATTTGATAGATATCCGTATCAATCCACGCTACCTGTCGTGTATAACCAGAGTACTGGTATTGTGGATACCGTTCGACCTTATTGCATTTCAACGTGCCACAAGTATCAATGCCTATAAACATATATTTATATTTATTGAGTTCAGACGCGGTTAAATCTTCAAATGCAAACTCACTACCTACAAATGGACCAGATTTATTAACCGAAGAAATACGTTTGATACGCTTCAGTGCAGGCAAGTAAAGCCATTGGTCGTCCGCGTCCAATATCTTTGCATGTGATAATATAGCTGTGCCACTAATGTCAGCTGGACTATCAAAAACAATAATACTTTTATCACCCTCATTTTCATCAGGCACTTCCAATGTTTTAAGAACAAGTGTTCGTGTAGACTCCTTGCCCGCTGCATTTCGTAAAATCATTTTTAAATTAACCTGACTATCGCCAAAGCCACGGTCACTGCGGTCACTGCGAGCTGAAATATCTAATCCTTTTTGTTCGTCAGTCTGCGCGAACACAGTTGTTGATAAAAGTAATGCTAGCGAAGTAACAATAGCTATTTTGTATTTTCTTTGTTTAAAGATAATTTTCATTCTCTGTCTTCTCCTTCATGGTATCCAATCATTAATAGTGCCGGTAGCATGAAAAAACTCACCAGCAATGCGATTATTACGGTTATCGCTGTTAGTAACCCCATTTCCATATTTATTCTAAAACTTGATGTTGCCAACCAGGAGAATCCTGCCACCAAAATCACCGCATTTGCTGCGATAGCCCAACCAACCGTTTTAAATGCATATTCAATTGCTGCAGGACGTTGTACATTCAGCTCACGTCGAGCACGAAGATATTTACTTAGAAAATGCACTGTGTTATCTACGATAATACCTAACGACGTAGCAGAAACGGTAGCCGCACCCATGCCTACTTTCCCAACCAGTAACGCCCAAACACCAAAGGCCAGTAATAAAGGAATTAAATTTGGTATCAAACTCATTGCTCCTAAGCCAACGCTACGCAAACTTAACATTAAGACAAGAGCAATACCGAAGATAGCAATACCATTACCTTTTAACATACCATTGATATTGCTTTGTGAAATATACGAAAACATAACGGTTGGGCTGGTTGGTGTTGTCCACATGTATTCTGGTACATTATTGCGTAACCAGTCGCTGGTTGTCTTAATGAACATTCGTACAGCCTTAGTGTGTAACTCATCAATCGTAACGGTTACTCGACTAGTGGATTTATCCACGCTAATACGATCATTTAGATCCAGTCCATACGGCAACGACAACTCGTATAGCAACAGATACTGAGCTGCTAAATTACGTTCCTTTGGTAATTCGTACCAACTCGGATTATCATTATGCATGTTTTTATTAAGCCGCTTAATAATGTCCGAATAGCTGTATACATGATTAACTTCGGGTAAATGGCGTAACCATTCAGTGAATTTTTCAACATTTTGTAAATATTCAGGCTCGCTGATACCTCCAGGTGCTTGTGCAGGCAAAGAAAATTCAACCCTGTAAAGCCCTGTTAAATTATCCATTGCAAATTCAGCATCCTGACGAAATTCCATTTTCTCATCAAAATACTTTACCCACTGATCATTTAGCTCAATCTTGTGAATCATTGATACCAATGCGATAGCAGTAATACTACTTATTATTAGAATAGGACGGTATTGCGATGTCACAAAATTTGCAATCCGCACAATCAATGAAGATGAAGCAGTCGTTGCATGGGAGACGTGCATAATCTTAAATGGCAATACCGAAATTACAGCGGGTAAAAATGTTAACGACAATAACCAAGCAGCGGCTATACCCATCGCGGTTATATTTCCCAAAAACCAGAAGGGTGGAGACGCGGCAAAGTTTAAACTCAGAAATCCAATAATTGTTGTAATGCTGGTAACACTGACTGGCAAAAAATTAATACGAATACTTTCTTTTAAACTAGTGATTTTATCTTTACCTTCACGCATTAGCCCTAACATCGTAACAAGGACATGCACACTATCAGCGACTGCTAACGTTAGTATTACAGTGGGTGCGGTCATGGAAATCGGGTCTAGTACAATACCAAGGTAGCCAGCCATACCTACTGCAGCCACTGTTGAAAACATAATAACTAGCACGGTCACAAACATGCCAAAGAAGCTACGAAGCACTATTAAAGTAACTAATATTAATAACAGATACATAACAGGCATCAATGTCATCGCATCAGATTGTGCAACAGCAAAGAAAGCATTATTTAAAGCTGAAATTCCAGTGATAGCCACTTTAACACCGTCATATTCTCGCTCAATCTCTTTTGCAATTCGTTCAGCCACGGCCATAGCATCAGGTAATTCTGATAGATTCTTTTCCGGAAAATTCATAGTCACATTCACACCAGTTGTTTTACCATCCGCTGTAATCAATTTACCATTCAATAGTGGTTCATTTAACGCAATTTTTTGTTTTGCGTTTAGCTGTTCTTGAGACAATGAAAAACCGTTACGATATAAATCTTCAACTGTTAAATCATCGCCATTCGCCCAACTATTTTGAAAGTTACTGACTGAATCAACCCTGGTAGCAAAGGGGATTTTCCATGACTTCTCGGTAAGTTTTTCAATTGCCGCCGCTGTCTTTGGAGTGAATACTGTTTTACCTTCACCTTGAACCACAAATAAAATATTATCTGTTTTAGAATAGGTTTTTTGAAACTCATTGAACGCAACCAACTCAGGATAATCCGAACTGAAAAAAGACTGGTAACTTGTGGATATCGTTAAGTTACGAGCACCTGCGCCTACCAGCACAAGTAAAATGAGCGTCGTAAATATCACCAGCCATCGCCAACGTACAACTTTGTTGGCAAGTGATTCTGCGATACGATCGGTTTTCGATAGTCGATTATTCATTATAAAACCTCTTGTTTAAAATTTCTTTTTTCTTTATCTAACTATAAATTTGCTATTTGTGTTTATTTGTTTTTTGCAGTTACGACCCATGTTGCTGCTTCTAAGTTAACTCCATCATCGGTTTCATAGGGTGCAATTACCTTGAATAAATCTGCTACAATTTGAGCTCGAATTTTACTATCGAGATCAATCGATTCAATCACAGAACTAGCTGGTCCCATGTGAGTTAAAAAAGTCACCGCCTCATCGAGGTTCGCGCCAATATTAAATTTAGTTATAAAAGGCTCAATAGATATATCAACGAACCCAGCCATCTCAAGAATGCGTTCTACTCTATAAAGAGCACCAAATGAAAACGCATCGGGCTCATCGGGATCTGGAGGTGTTGGTAAAGACACATGATTTGCAGTAACCTCGAGAGGTAATCTTACCCACTGGTTTTCAGTTACTGGTTGCCAACAAACAAAGGCTAAACGGCCATCGGGTTGAAGTATTTGTTGAATATTTGAGAATGCAGCTACAGGATCATTAAAAAACATTACTCCAAATCGTGAGTAGGCTACATCATAGATAATCGATTCAAAATTCTGTGATTGTACATCTGCACATTTGAAATTAATATTATAGTGAAAATCGATTATATCTCTACGCCTTGCCTCATTTATCATTAAATTAGAAATATCAATCCCTTCTACATAACCTTTATCTCCAATCAATCTTGTTATATCAAATGAAGTATCACCACACCCACATCCAATGTCGAGTACACGTTCACCACTAGAAAATGCTGCTGCTAACATGGCCTTTCTGCCAAATACTGTTAGTCCTTTACTCAGAATTTCTTGAAAACGCAACCACTTTTGACCACCAGTTCCAACCCAAAAATCGTGCATTTTAATATTTGATTTATTATTTATTGTTGCAACCATGCTATTTATCCCATATCCATAGGCAACGATACATCATTACCCCATTCAAGCATTGAGCCGTCATACACAGAAACATTTTTATAACCTAATAATGTTAATGCGAAAGCATCATTAGATGCAGCAACACCTCCACCACAATAAATAATAATAGACTTAGCCTTATCCACATCGACTTTTTCAAATATTTTTTTCAATTTCCCTGAGGGTAAATAACATCCTGTTTCTGGATCGTGTAAGTCCATAAAAGGCACATTAACGCTGTCGGCTATTCTGCCTTTTCGCCCAAAGGTTATTTCACTTAGTCCTGTATATATTGGAAATGGGAGTGAATTGATAATTCTAATTTCATTATTACCTATTGCAGATAATACCTCCGATTTATTACTTAAGAGACTTGGACGAGATATTGATGTGAAATCACCTTTCGCGTAACGGCACTGTTCAGTTGATATTGATCGACCTTCTAATTTCCACTTAGACCATCCACCATTTAAAATTGCTGCATTATTAAAACCAAATGCATGCATGAGCCACCATACTCGCGCGGCCCAATTAGTTTCCGTTGAGCTATAAAGTATTACTCGACTATCATTATTTATGCCAGAGTTTCTCATTGTTTCGATGAATTTCTTTCTAGGTGGTAGCACTAAAGGAAAATTCGCTGATTCATCAGACAAATCACTCAAAATATCTATAAAACCAGCCCCTAGTATGTGAGCCTGTTTAAAATTTTTGATACCACTTTGATAGGCAAAAGGAATTTGCTTTTTTTTATTAGAATCAGGATTAGGTGTTACATTTACAGTACAATCGAACACCCTTAAATTATCAGAATTCAAGTTTTGCTCAAGCCAATCTGTTTCAACCAGATATTCTGGGTGATGATATTGTTCTTTACTTATTGTCATTTTTTGCGCTACCCCTCATAACCGATTAGAAATAAAAACTTCCTTTAAGATGAAGGTATATTAGGGTATTTTTATATGATTGATAACGCGATAAAAATGAATATGATTTATTCTTTTAACGAATAAATATAGTATTTTTAATTTAAATATCTTAATAAGTGAAGAATTAAGACTAAAAGCACTGAAGCAATAAAGGTAGGATTGGAGATTATATTAAGTAATGCAGGATAATGGCTGTATTAATTATCTAGTAGGCATGCCGGATTATATTATAAAAAGTGTATATTAAGCATGAGATGCTGCAGAATTATTTTTCCTTTGTTTCAAGTTTTCCACGAATAAACTTGATAAAACATCGAACTTTAGCTGGAACAAAACGTCGTTCTGGATAAACCACATGAATATCCAAAGGCTTAGGAACATATTTATTAAGTATTACTTTTGCTTGACCACTTTGTATATATTCTTCCATTAACCATACCGGAGTAACTGCAATACCCTGCCCAGCAAGTACAGCCTGACGAATTGAGCGAGGGTTGTTTACACTAAACCTGCCACTTACTCGTACAGTTTCACTCCCATTTGGTCCAGTAAAATGCCATTCATTTAATGTTGTCAATAACATATAAACGATACAATTGTGGCCTTGTAAATCTTGTATACTATTAGGTACACCATTTGCAGCGATGTAATCAGGACTAGCAACCGTAACTCGCGGACTGTCTCCAATTTTAGTAGCAACCAAACTTGAGTCTGTCATTGGTCCGACACGAATAGCTAGATCCACACCATCCTTTACCAGATCAACATAATGGTCATCTGTAATCAGCTCAATTTTAATATCTGGATACATAGAAAGAAATTCCCACAAATGCGGCACTATCTCAAGTTCACCATATGTGACAGGCGTATTAATACGTAGCGTCCCTGTTGGTTTAGCATCCTGATTACGTAACATCGATTCAGTTTCAAGCACTTCATCAAGAATTTGTAAACATCGGTTGTAATATAGATTTCCAACATCCGTTAGACTCAATTGGCGCGTACTGCGATTAAGAAGCTTTATTCCTAGATGCTTTTCAAGTGCTGCAATATGCTTACTTATAGTTGGTTGAGAAACTCCCATCTCTCGTGCAACTTCTGAGAAATTCTCAGTTTCGGCTACCCGACGAAACACCGACATTGATAATAGTAAATCCATAGCTTGTTCTCATTTATTCATAATACGAATAAATATAATTCTTAAATGGAACATTATCAACTGTTACTTCGTAGTTTATTCTTAACTTGATAAATTTATCTTCTAACAATGAGACTTCATTTATATGACACATAAAATATTATTCATACCTATATTTATGACTATGATTATAAATCATTGCCGCAGCTTCAGATCGTTCAAGTATTGATATTCCCTCTCCATTATGAAAAGCAACATCTGCTTACAAAGAAAAAGGACTTTATGCATTTTTACCCTCTTTATTTGATGGTCTATTAGCAAGAGAAAGCAACAGTAAAATCGTAAATGAAGCATAGACATTGAGGGATATTGAAAGAGTGTATGGTAGCTACACTGGTCTGGAAATAATTGACGATATAAAATTCCCAATTCAACCCGAATTGTAGTTTTTATTATGAAATATCAAAATGGGCCTCTCTATGGAGTTCTAACAGTCTATAAAACAACTAGTGGTGAAAAAATAATTATTTTTAAGATAAATACAGAGAACAAAAAATTATACCATCAAACATATTATCGAATTATATCAACCAATAGGTTGTATGCATTATAAATAAGACAATTTAAACAACCTATTACTATTAATAAAAAATCAGACCGACACTATAGAATCTATAAATATCAGAAATTATTATAGCGCATACAGTAGGTATACATCATACATAAAATTACCAATTTTTATTTATTCATATTGTGAAAAGCATACTTAATAACTTTACATATAACAAACTTACACCTTGTAAAACCTAAATCACTCAGTAATCTTCGGATAACAACCATTTCTCTGTAAAAACATTAAGTTTTTAATTCTTTCTGGTTAGACGATTCCTTTTTTTTCCCCCACTTCATCCGATGAAGAAAAACAACAAGCCAAAGTCAATGTTGAAAATAAGATGGATCATTTCGAGTCCGTCTTTAGCGATGGACGAAGATATCTTCTCGGCGATAAATTTTCTATTGCCGACGCGTCTTTTTTTGTTATCTCAAGTTGGTCAATACCAACAGGTGTCGGCTTGGACAAATGGCCTAAGGTTGCCGCATTTTCAAAGCGTGTTGCTGATAGAGTGAGCGTTCAAAACTCGATGCGAGCTGAAGGGCTAATGGATTAATGAGTATTAATAAAAAGAAAAATTTGGATGAAAAATTTATTGCTGTGACAAACACCATATCGAAATACTTCGATGGCTTATATCACAGCGATACGTCTGCGCTTGCGGATGTGTTTCATTCGCAAGCGCACTATGTCTGCGCCACGGAGGGTTCCATGCTTCATCTTAATATGGACGAATACTTTCCCATTGTTAAGAAGCGCCCATCACCGGCCAGTCGTGCAGAAAAGCGAAATGATCGTATTTTGTCAATTGAGTTTGCCGGCCCCGTAACGGCATTTGCTCGAGTAGAATGTTCTATCGCTACAAAATTTTTCACCGATTTCCTGACACTCATTTTCGTAGAAGGAAAATGGCAGATCATTTCCAAAGTTTTTCACTACGATATTGCTGAATAACTAAAAACTTATGAACCTAATCTCTAAATATAATTTAAAGGAATTATAAATGCCCTACGTAAATATCAAAATCACACGAGAAGGAACAACACCAGAGCAAAAGGCTCAACTTATAAAGGGAACGACAGACCTTCTCGTTCGTGTGCTTAATAAAAACCCAGCGACCACATTTGTGGTAATTGATGAAGTTGACATCGAAGACTGGGTAGTTGGTGGCGTTCCCGTTGATAATTTCAGGAAGAATCAACAATAAAGCAAAAAATTAGTTTATCCAAACTTCATAATACGTGATTCCATACTTAGAATTAATTAAAGGATAAAGATTGAATTGCTATACATTTTTTGATGCTTGCACCAACTGCTATTCTTTACGAGAATGCAGTTGGTCTGGTTCAATATAGAACTTAAATTCTTCCAATATTTCCTTCTCTTTCCCAGCCATCACTGTCTTAAAGTGTACAAATCTAAACTCGATCTGGCATAAGATAATTAGA
>Ga0316204_10010786_pt1 | contig 11640 bp, 8 predicted proteins | sample 6monrhotite_MG_2_FD_205661 | JGI IMG/M metagenome (GOLD analysis project Ga0316204, IMG submission 205661) | Microbial mat bacterial communities from mineral coupon in-situ incubated in ocean water Damariscotta River, Maine, United States -... | ecosystem: Environmental > Aquatic > Marine >...
TTTTTCTCTGCAGTTTCGAAAAAATGCCTCTCTTACCCGGAGAAATTCTTTGCGCGATCTGAATTTTCCTGACATTCCTCTTCTTAAAATATCAGCTTCAGATAAACTGAGTCCGGCAAAGTGATGAGCAACCCGGATAACATCTTCCTGATAGACCATTACCCCATAAGTTTCGTGCATAAGTTTATCCATAATAGGGTGGATAGACTCATACTTTCCTCCGCTATGATGCCGTTCAATATAGGCACGCATCATTCCTGACTGAGCAACCCCCGGTCGGATAATCGAACTTGCAGCCACCAGTGTGATGTAATCTGCACAACGCAGTTTCCCCAGCAGCATCCTCATGGCCGGAGATTCTACATAAAAACATCCCATGGTACGACCTGTACTTAATAATTGTCGGATTTCCGGATCTTTTTTAAAAAAAGAAAATCGATGGATATCTTCTTTAATACCCCGATTACGCTGGATAATGGCTACACTATCTTTGATATGTCCAAGCCCCCGTTGACTGAGAATATCAAATTTGTAGATACCAACGTCTTCCGCAGTATGCATATCGAAATGTGTAGTAGGGAAGCCTTTGGGCGGGAGATCTACTGCAGTATATGCAGCAATGGGCTTTTCGGTAATCAATATCCCCCCCGCATGGATGGATAGATTCACCGGAATCTTAAGCATACGTTGGGCATATCGAAAGATCAGCTGAGTGATGTGATCCTTGTTCCGGTAGTGTTCCGGGTATTCTACCATCTGATCAATTTCCGACTTAGGAAGACCGAATACTTTGCCGAGTTCTCTGAGAATAGAGCGGGATTTCAGTGTGGTATGTGTACCCAGAAGTGCAGTATGAGAGGTTCCGTACTTGTTGAAAATGTAATGAGTCACTTCATCCCGATCCTTCCAGGAGAAGTCAATATCAAAGTCAGGGGGAGAGCTTCGCTGTGGGTTCAGAAAGCGCTCAAAGTAAAGATCCAGTTCAATGGGGTCTACATTGGTGATGCCCAGGCAATACGCAACAATGCTGTTGGCTCCGCTTCCTCTTCCTACATGTTCAAAATTTTTATGCCGGGCAAACTCAAGAATATCATGACTGATCAGGAAATAAGCTTCAAAACTCTTCTCACGAATGATCTCCAGTTCATGTTCCATGCGTTTTTGGGCAGGATTATCCTCGAAATGGTAACGGGACTGGAATCCGAGTAATGCAAGAGTACGCAGTCGTTCATGATCTTCCGGCGGGCTTCCGGTAAAGCTTATCTTGTTTTTATTGGTGTTGAACTCTAGTTCAAAATGGCATTCTTCAAGTAATCGCTCCGTATTTTCTATGAGTTCAGGAAGGTATTGATAATGAAATTTTAACCTCTCCAATGGCATCATAAATTCGTTGTCCTCAGCCTGTATAGATGGATTAAGTTTGCTGAGTAAGGTGTTTTGCTCTATGGCGCAGAGTAGTCGATGTACATTAAATCCTATTTTGCTATTAAATGTTATCGGATGAATAATCACTATTTTTGACTTGAACCGATTGCATTCTGAAAAGGGAAAATGACTCAGATCCTGCAGTCTTATTCCAATCCACTCATGCTCTTCCAGAGAAGCAGGACTAATGCTGTTAAAGGGATAAATAACATGTGCATGCTTAAATTTAGGTGCTCGGCTAAGCAGAGGCTTTTGATGAAGATTATGGTGGGAAAGATAACTGTTCAATTCGCAGAACCCCTCATTGTTCTTTGCAATCCCAATGTAAAGTAATTGATGCTCCCTTCTGAATTCCAGACCAGCTGCAATTTGAAGATCATATTCAGCACGTTCCTCATTGCAGATCCTTAACATTTCTATGGGAGCAGAAGTATTATTGATATCGGTTATGGCTAATTTATGAACCCCGTTTTTTCGTGCTTCTTGAAAAAGTGCTTTTGGAGACAGTGTTCCATATTTGAAACTGAAATAAGTGTGGCAATTGAGATACATGATTAACCGCTGAAAGCATTGTTATTGAGTCGGATATGTTTGTTGATACCCATAGTAGAGGCACGGATGACCTTGTCCACACCATGTTTTAGCTTAATGCGGTCAATGGCCTGATAAAGCCGGATATTTTCTTCTGTATCATCAAAAAGATGGATTTGGTATTGACCGTGAACCAGCTTGCTCATTCTTACTCCAATCAGACGAATGAGTATTCTCCGGTCATATAAACGATCAAAAAGGTCCAAGGCTACCTGAATCAGTTCATGATCGGATGAGGTGTAAGCTATGTGCGTTTGCCGGGAGACCGTATCGAAATTGGAATAGCGTATTTTTACTGCGATACAGGAAGTAAGTTTTTTTTCCTTTCGAAGACCATGCGCCAGCTTCTCTACCATGGCGACCAGCATGATTTTCAATCGTTTTATATCAATAGTGTCCGATTCAAAAGTAGTTTCGGTAGAAATTGATTTACGATCCTGATAGGGAACAATGGGAGAGTGGTCAATGCCATGTGCTCTCTTCCAGAGCATATTGCCATTTTTACCAAAAACACTTTCCAGGAGTCTCAGAGGCATCTCTCGAAGAGTTTTAACTGTTTTTACTCCCATTTCACTGAGAAATTGAGTTGTTTTTTCGCCGATCATAGGAATATTTTGCACGGGCATTGGAGCTAGAAAATCTTTTTCCTGTCCTTGAATGATTTGTTTGTACCCGTTGGGTTTGGATTCATTGGCGGCTACCTTGGAGACCATTTTGTTAATGGATAAGCCCATGGAAATTGGAAGTCCCGTCTCTTTAATGATCTTGGTTCTCAATTCCCTGGCCCAGAGGTAGCTGCCAAAAAAACGTTCCATACCGCTGAGATCCATATAAAACTCATCGATGGAAGATTTTTCAAACAGTGGAGAACTCTCTGCAATAATCTCGGTAACCATGGAAGAATATTGGCTGTATGCTTCCATATCTCCGGATATGATCATGGCATCAGGGCAAAGCTGTTTGGCAAGCCCGATGGGCATGGCGGAGTGAACACCAAATTTTCGGGTCTCATAGCTACATGCAGCAACTACGCCCCGGCGGCTGTTTCCGCCAACGATTAAAGGTTTTCCTTTTAAATCGGCATTGCGAAGGCATTCTACCGAGACAAAAAAAGCATCCAGGTCCATATGAACAATGGAACGTGTTAACATAAAAAACTAATTTAAATAGTAAAATAAATACAAGTTACTAAATATATTAGTATAATCTAGATGATTCTTTTTTCTTTTTAAGGGTTTTCGAAAGGGAATGTGATTACAAAGGTGGTTCCCTTACCCAGCGTTGAATCTACATCGATATTGCCATGAATTTTATCAATAGCTTCCTGAACAATGTAAAGACCCAGACCGGATCCACGGCTATCTTCCTGGGCTCGGTAAAACATTTTAAAGATGTTGGGAAGGTGGGTTTTTGAGATACCCTGCCCATTATCTTCAATAGTTATTTTTGCGGATTTTTCATAGGAAGAAATTGAAATTCCAATAAAGGGAGCATCCTTATGGGGGGCATGATAGATGAATGCATTGGCAATAAGATTTTTTAAAATAACCGCCAAACGACGCTTATCTGCATAAATATCATTAGGAGTCTCTGAAGAAATTCTTATTTCAATCCGCTCATTTTTATCCAGATATTTCAGCTGAGCAATGATTTGCTCGACCTCATTTGCTACATCAATTTTTTCGTAAACCAGATCCAGCCGCTGATTTCTGGAATAGTCTATAATGTCTTTGATGAAATTATCGAGCTTGTCAATGCTTTGCCCGATAAGTTGTATGCATTCATTTTTTCCTTCAGCGGTAGTTTCCAGTTGTGCCACTTCTACCAGGCCCAGGATGGAAGAAAGGGGTGCCCGAAGATCGTGGGAGGCAGAATATACAAACCGATCCAATTCTTCATTGACCTTTACGAGCTTAGCATTGACTTCTTTAACTTTTGAAATCCTCCAGAGAAATGCTAAATATATTAGTCCTCCTGCCAGTAAAATTAGGATCAGATAAAACCAGATTGTCTGGTAAAAGAAGGGCTCCACTCTAAAGGAAAGGGATGTCCCTTCATTATTCCATACATTATTGTTATTGGAGGCAATTACCTGAAAACTGTAATTGCCAGGACCAAGATTGGTGTACTCTACCTCAGTGTCATTGGTACTGATCCATTCTTTGTCAAAACCTTCCAGCTTATACTTATACTGATTTTTATTGATGGCCATATAACTCAAAGAGGCAAAGTTTAAGCTATAGCGTAAATGGCCTGCTTCAATCAACGGATTTCTGAACTCTTGTCCATCTACTTGGAAAGAGGTGATCTCTACATTGGGAATAATTTCATTATGAATAAGATTATTGATATCAATAATTGCTACTCCTTTTATAGTAGGGATCCAAATATTTCCATCATTAGTAAGTAGAGAGCGGGTTGCGCCGGTACATTCTTTGGAAATCATACCATCCGTATGATCATAAATAGTCGCTGAAACCTTTTCCAGTTCACCATCAATAAATGCATTAAGACCATCAATCGGTGTTCTTAAAATCCCAATATTGGTACTGGACCAGGCATTTCCCTGATCATCAAAAACGAGGTCAAAAAATGTTTCAGTTTTAAACTTGGCGTCAAAGCTGACCTTTTGAAACCTTTCATCATAAAAACAGAAGACTCCGATATTGGTACTGAGCCAGTACTTATTATCTGAATCGATGGTGATATTAAAAAATAAAGTACTGTTAATTCCAGGAATAGTGTAGGTCTTGACTGAATCCTTGCCAATTATGGTGATTCCTCCGGAATGGGTACCGATTACCATATTCCCTTTGAGATCTTCTTCTATAGAAAGTATATAATTTGACTTGAGATGATTGTCAGTACTAAAGTGGTTAATGTTGTTCTCATCAATAAACTGGGTAACTCCACCGGTACGAGTGGCCAGCCAAAGACTTCCATCACTACTTTTTAATACTCTTCGAACTGAATTAGAACTTATTCCATCTTCCGTAGTATATAGCTTTTCACGGCCATCCTTATAACGTATTAATCCCAGGTAACTTGCAATCCATAGACTGCCATCATTTCCAAGGGCAAAATCTCTGACACCAACTCCGTTGGTTTTGGTCAACAGGGATAGCTGACTCATCTGTCCATTGGAATATATATTTACACTTCCGTCATCACAGCCGATATAGTAGTTTTCCTTATCCTGAAAGGCGATATTAACTCTGGGATTTGAAAGTCCGTCAAATTCAGAAATATTGGTAATACTCCCTCTTTTAAGATTAATTAATCCGGCTTTTTTAGTAGACAACCAGATGCTCGATTCATGGTCAATGCAAATGGAGGAAACCTGATTCGCCGGTAATCCTTTTCTTTCATCAAAGAGCTCAAAGTAATTTTTCTCAATATGACTGCGAATTAAACCCCGTTCTGAAGCGATCCATAAATAACCCAAGTCATCTTCAATAATCTTATTGATTTCAATAGATGCTGTCTTCGGATCCTGAATAAAAGATCCATTTTCAAAATAAGCCAGTCCATTTAGCGTTCCTGCCCAAAGGCGATTTTTAGAATCTAAGTACAAAGCTGCAATGTAGTTGTCGGGTAAGCCCTGTTCTTCTGTAAATAATTCAAACTCTTCATTCTTATACCTAAGCAGACCGTTTCCCCCGGTAGCAATCCAGATAGCTCCTTCCTGATCCTGGGTAATATCTAAAATGATAACCTTTGCGAGAGCAGCATGATTAAGTTTTCTGCTTCCACTATCACTTTTTATATAAACGCCTTCATTATTTGTTGCGATCCATAAGTCTCCTTTCTTATCCCTAAAAGTCATTCGAACCGAAGAGACTTCAGATAATTCTAGTTTACTGAAGGTTCCCTCATTATACTTCAGGACTCCGGATCCTTGGGAAGAAAAGAAAAGATTATTCGCCTCGGATCTGAAGCTATAAAAGGCATTGGAGGAAAGCTGAGAAACATTCTCCTTATCAAAGAGGGTGAAGTTTTTACCATCAAACCGCAATGCTCCATTGAAGCTGGTTATCCAAATGAATCCATCCTTTGATTGTCCTACAGAAGTCAGGTTATTGGAGATTAACCCACTTTCACTGGTCCATTGTTCCATCACCATTTTATGTATGGGTACAGGCTCCTGGGCTTGCAAAAATAATGGAGAGAACAGAGCAGCTCCTATGAGTATAATTAAGGTTTTTCTCAAGATCTGGTATTAAAGAATATTAAATTAGGAATTTATATTCAATCCGTCCCTGTAATTTTTTAACTATTCACTTTTATTCTCGGGCTCTATGAAACAAATTTACCTTTTATGAATGATTTGAACCAATATCTTAGCCATAAGCTTGAGGAGAGAGTTGAGAAAGGAAATTTAAGGAGGCTGAATTGCCAGGATTACCCGATTGATTTTCTTTCCAATGATTATCTTGGGCTTTCCAGAAACAAAGATCTTGGAAGAGAAATCAGTGAATATGCTCAGAGTTATAGTTCTCATGGTTCAACCGGATCACGTTTACTTTCCGGAGATAGTCCATTTGCCCATGAGACCGAAAGCTTCCTCGCTCGTCAATTTAATTCGGCATCTGCGCTTCTTTTCAGTTCAGGATATCTAGCAAATATAGCAGTGATGAGCTCTATTCCTCAGAAGGGAGATACCATTATTTACGATGAACTTAGTCATGCCTGTATAAAGGACGGAGCCAGATTAAGTTTTGCCCAACGGTACTCTTTCAGACACAATGATATAGAGGATATGAGTAGAAAGATGGAAAAGGCAACGGGTAGGATTTATCTGGTAGTTGAATCCATTTATTCTATGGATGGAGATCGGGCGCCATTGGATGAGATTTATGCTATTGCTAAAGCAAATGATGCAATACTCATTGTAGATGAGGCACATAGTACAGGGACTTATGGGAAAAATGGTTGCGGACTGGCTGCTGATTTCAAGGATATAATAAGGATCATGACCTTTGGTAAAGGGGTAGGAGCTCATGGGGCCTGTGTTGTTGGATCGCTCAAACTGAAAGAGTATTTGATAAATTTTGCTCGTCCCTTTATTTATACCACGGCCTTGCCCATGCAAAGTATGGTTGCTATACGAAAAGGGATGGAGTACATCTCCAGGTATTCAACTATACAGCAGGACTTATATGATAGGATTGATTATTTCAAGGAAATTGCCTCAAAGGCAGGTCTGGGAGATCAGCATGGTGCTTCTGCAATTCAGGCGATCCTTATTCCGGGAAATGAAAGAGTCAAGAAGGTCGTTCGATATTTAAATAAGGAGAGAATGGATGTAAGGGCTATACTTTCACCAACGGTTAGAGAGGGGGAAGAGCGTATTCGTATATGCATTCATAATTTTAATACTTATCAGGAAATTGATGACTTAATCCATAAACTAAAATCACATTTAGCATGAATTATTTTGTTACAGCTATTGGCACGGATAGTGGTAAAACACTCGTTTCTTCGGTTTTAGTAGAAGCATGGAAGGCAGACTACTGGAAACCAGTGCAGGCGGGCTCTCCAACAGATACAGATCGGGTAAAGGAATTGACAGAAAACCGATACCATTATTATCCTGAAGCTTATTATTTAAAAAAGCCTGCTTCCCCACATGATGCAGCCAAAGAAGAGGGCCTGGAAATAAGTCTTGAAAATATATCCATGCCTGCATCTCAACGAGAACATGTGATTATTGAAGGAGCAGGTGGACTCATGGTTCCATTGAATGATAAGGAAACCATGGTTGATTTAATTCATCATTTACAGGCCAGGGTAATCCTGGTAGCTGATCTTTATCTGGGAAGTATCAATCATACGATGTTAAGTATTTCCAAACTCATTGAAGAGCGACTGCCGGTAGAAGGAATACTATTTAATGGGCCCGAAAATCCTGAAAGTGAATCATTTATAGAACGACATTCTCCCTGGCCATGCCTTTTTAAGATCCGCCCACAACAAGAAGTTACCCCTGAAGTTATTAAAGAATTAGCCCAGAAATTTTTGAATTATGGAAATACTAAATCGTGACTCCAAGTATGTTTGGCATCCTTTTACACCGTTAAAAGGTGCTCCCGAACTAATCCCTCTTAAATCTGCTCGTGGAGCATTATTGCATACTATGGATGACCGGATAATTATTGATGCTGTTTCGTCCTGGTGGGTTAATATCCATGGACATAGTCATCCAGCCATTGCTGAAGCCATGTATCAACAGGCATTGACTATGGAACATGTGATATTTGCTGGGTTTACTCATGAACCTGCCGTGAAGTTGGCAGAAAGTGTAATCGGATTGCTTCCTGAAGGACAGGCGAAAGCTTTTTATTCCGATGATGGCAGTACATCCGTAGAGGTAGGTTTGAAAATGGCTATTCAGTATTGGAATAATCAGGGTACGCCTAAGAAAAAAGTAATTGCCATTGATGGTGCTTATCATGGGGATACCTTTGGAGCTATGGCGGTGGGGGAAAGAGGAGTTTTCAATGAGGTATTCCATCCTTTTCTATTTGATGTAGATTATGTTCCCTTTCCAACCGAGGCTAATTGGGAGGAAGTATTGCAGAAATTTGAGCAGATGGTGTCTGATCCAGAGGCTGGAGTATTTATTTTTGAACCCCTGGTACAGGGTGCATCAGGAATGCGAATGTACGATTCTATCAAGCTCAATCAACTAATGAGAATGGCCAGGGATCATGGATTGGTATTGATTGCAGATGAGGTCATGACTGGTTTTGGCAGAACAGGAACCTGGTTTGCAACTCATCAGACTGAAGAAAAGGCAGATATTTACTGCCTTTCAAAAGGCCTTACCGGGGGAACACTAGCATTGGGCATGACTACATGTAATCAAAAAATTGTGGAGGTATTTGATTCTTCGGATACTTCAAAAACCTTCTTTCATGGTCATTCCTTTACCGCTAATCCTGTGGCTTGTGCTGCAGCCAATGCAAGTTTTGAGCTGCTTACTCATCCGGATTGTCGGAAGAACCTGGATCGAATTATTCTTCATCATGAAGGATTTAGAAAAGAACTGGTAGATCATCCCAAAGTCAGGACGGTACGTCAATGCGGAACTATAATTGCTATGGAAATTGATACGAGTGGAGAAACTTCCTATTTCAATAAATCCAGAAATCAAATTTATGACTTCTTCATTCAAAGAGGAGTCTTATTAAGACCTTTGGGTAACGTAGTATACATATTGCCACCTTATGTAATTACCGATGAAGAGCTTGAAAAGGTCTATGAGGCGATTCGGGAGTTTCTGGTTAAATTTTGATGCAATAATCCGGAATACTATTTCTGAATTTAGTATTTAATGTGGGTATCAGCGAGGTATTGTTGTTTTCAATAGTCCTTCCGTCTATCTCCGTAACTGGTGTTAGCTCGCCCATGGTTCCTGTCGCAAATACTTCATCAGCAGAATAGAATTCGGTAATGGATAGATTTCTCTCTTCACAGGGAATATTGTTCAAGTGACAGATATCCAAAATCAGCCCTCTGGTTATTCCCGGCAGACATGCATCTGCAAATGGGGTAAATACTTTACCATTTTTAATGAGAAAAAGATTCGTATCGTTGAGTTCAGCCACGAATCCGCGATCGTCCAGCATAACTGCTGCATCGACCCCTGCAAAATTGGCTTGAATTTTCGCCTGTATATTATTTAAAAGATTATTGTGGTGAATCTTTGAATCAAGATATTGTGGTCCATTTCGTCGGATAGATGAAGTAATTACACGGATACCTGATTTATTGTCATAAACGGGTGGCTTCCATTCGGCCAAAACGATCAAACAACTCCCTTTTTGATTGAGCCGGGGATCCATTCCGGAGGTGACCTTTTCTCCGCGGGTTAACGTAAGACGAATATGGGCATCCTTATCCATGCCATTTGCCTTAAGTGTTGCAGAAACAGCCTCCTGAATCTTTCCTTCCTCAGGGATATCTTCAAATGATAATGCTTTAGCAGAATCAATGAGTCGCTGAATGTGTCGGTCCATCAGAAATACTCCTTCCGGATATACTCTGAGTCCTTCCCATACTGCATCTCCGCCTTGAACTACCGAATCAAATACGGAGACTTTGGCTTCATTTCTTGGATAAAGTCGATCACCAACATAAATCTGAATGTTTTCGTTTTTTGGATTAAACTGTTGTAACATATCAAAGGGTTATGGAATGTTTTACAAGTTTTTGATAATAAGGTAAGGATTCATTTAATAATTCCTCGCAATGCTCGGGAAAAGGAATTTCTATATCCTTGGGAGGAGTAAACTCTGTACTTTGATGAACGCTTGAATACCAATAACTGGCCCAAATGCCATCTTCAGATTTTGGTCCGGCTGGCCAGGAAAGCATTGCAGAATCAAAAGGTATTCCCAGAGCAGTACAGAGTTTGGTAAGGATTACTCTTGGATTTTGTAGTAATACTCCAGAGTCCATGACTACAGGAGTTACCCCAGATTCATTCCTTAACTGCTCAAATAATTCCCATTCATGCTTTAAACCAATATCCCGAAGAGTTGGCTTGGGGATTACCTTAGCAAAGGAAGTAATTAATTTTTGAGGATCACGGATAAGAAATAAATTATTCCAACCACCTAGGAAGTCCATATTGTCCATGATAAGATGATGCGCCATGTTCTTTAAAAATAGAATGGATTTTTCATCAGTATTAAATATTTTAAAGATATCCTGGAGTTTTGTGGACTGGGATGCAAGTATTTCGGCTCTACCGGGATGTTCTATGCCCGTTTTATTAAGATAATAGGCATAAAATGGCTCATCAATCACTCGGGTGTCCGACCTTTGGGCAAATGAATACATCAAGGCAGTGGATATATTTCGGGGGCCAGAAATCAGATTGATATTCATAACTATTTTAATTGCTCTAAATTAATTTCTTGTTATTGCAAAACCTTTTAAAATTGTATTTATTTGGGTGACCAAATAAAATTCAGTGAGTGAGACTCTAGATATTGGAAAGAATCAACTAATACTATCCTATGACAAACTTCAATTGTTGGATGGAGTACTTGATCAGGTATTGCTTCATCCATCTGGATTTCGCTTCGGTATAAGTCCTATTGAAATGGATCCATTTATTTTGGGGTCGACGTATAGAATTGAAATCAAAGACGACCTGGATCGAAGGATAATTCTCAAATGGGACTCATATTTCAATTTAAAGCAAAAGAAAATATTAGGAGTCTATGAAATGGTGCTGGCAAGTCTGTGGAAGCATTACTTTCAGGAAAGATTAAGCCGCTATGAGAAGACTATTGATAACGGAGAAGTAGTAACCCTTGGTAATTTTCAACTCTCAAAATACTGGATCAAAAAGACTGAGGATAGTCCTGATGATGAATTCACGATAGAATTGGACAGTGCCCTAATTATAAGAAACTGGAATAAGCTTCAAATCCAATCCAAATTTGATTCAAAAGCAGAAATAAAAATAGATACCCTTTCAGAGTGGGATTCACCCTTTATTTATGCCTTATTAGACAAAATAAAGGGTGCTCCAATTAATTAACAGCAGGAGGCTGTCTCCGCCTTATCTTCAACTGTACAGCAATTATTCTCTTTGGTAGAGGTATCGTT
>Ga0316204_10010790_pt1 | contig 11637 bp, 7 predicted proteins | sample 6monrhotite_MG_2_FD_205661 | JGI IMG/M metagenome (GOLD analysis project Ga0316204, IMG submission 205661) | Microbial mat bacterial communities from mineral coupon in-situ incubated in ocean water Damariscotta River, Maine, United States -... | ecosystem: Environmental > Aquatic > Marine >...
GTCATTTCATTTAAGTGTATTTTTCATAAAAGAATACACTCTGCTACCTAAGTAACAGAGTGCTCCATTTAACCTTTATTATTCAAGTTTTCGTTAATTAATCATCATTTAACTGACTCTTTCATTTATAGGCACACTGATAGATTCATTGATAAATTAATCAACCGTTTCAAATTCAGCATCTACCACATCATCGGGGGTATCTGCTTTCGCTTCCGATTGTGCTTGATCGCTGGACTGTTGCTCAGCTTTCGCGCTCATCAATTTACCCAATGCATCTTGCAATGCTTGCTGCCCATTGACGATTGCCGTTTTGTCCTCACCCTTAATCGAGGTCTGCAACGATTCTATCGCTTGAGTCACTGCGCCCTTCGCTGAAGCATCTGCTTGTTCTCCTGCCTCCTCTAAAGCTTTACTGGCTTGATGAATCACTTGATCTGCTTGATTCCTTGCATCCACCAACTCGCGTTTACGATGATCATCCTCAGCATTAAGTTCTGCATCCTTGATCATACTTTGAATCGCGTCTTCAGATAAGCCGCTCGACGCTTTAATTTCAATCGTTTGCTCTTTACCTGAGGCTTTATCCTTTGCCGACACTTTCAGAATACCATTGGCATCAATGTCAAAGGTCACTTCAATCTGTGGCATTCCTCTTGGTGCTGTTGGAATTCCAGTGAGATTAAATCGTCCCAAAGACTTATTCCCTGAAGCCATTTCCCGTTCACCCTGCAACACATGGACAGTCACTTCTGCCTGATTATCTTCAGCCGTTGAAAACGTCTCAGAAGCACGTGCAGGGATGGTGGTATTTTTCTCTATTAACTTGGTCATCACGCCACCCAAAGTTTCAATACCCAAGGATAAAGGCGTGACATCCAACAATAATAAATCATTGACTTCACCTGTCAGTACCGCGGCCTGAATGGTTGCACCTATTGCGACTGCTTCATCAGGATTCACATCCTTACGCGGCGCTTTACCAAAGAATTTTTCAACCGCTTCCTGCACTTTAGGCATCCGTGTCTGACCACCCACAAGAATCACTTCGTCAATATCACCTTTAGATAAACCCGCATCTTTCAAAGCAGTCTCACAAGGCTTGAGCGTATTGGTAATCAATTCACCCACTAACGACTCCAATTTTGCACGTGTGACCGCAATATTCAAATGCTTGGGTCCTGAAGCATCTGCAGTAATATAGGGCAAATTCACATCCGTCTGTTGAGTCGATGATAGTTCCAACTTCGCCTTTTCTGCCGCTTCTTTAAGTCGTTGAAGTGCGACTGCATCTTTATGTATATCAATGCCGCTCTCTTTTTTGAACTCATCCGCTAAATAATTAATTAACTTGAGGTCAAAATCTTCACCGCCCAAGAAAGTATCTCCATTTGTCGATAATACCTCAAATTGCTTTTCGCCATCGACTTCAGAAATTTCAATGATTGAGATATCAAACGTTCCGCCACCTAAATCGTACACCACAATTTTTTGGTCAGCCTTGCTGTTTTTATCAATACCGTAAGCCAACGCGGCAGCAGTAGGCTCATTGATGATTCTCTTCACATCAAGCCCTGCAATACGTCCAGCATCTTTAGTGGCTTGTCGCTGAGAATCATTAAAGTAAGCAGGCACCGTAATAACGGCCTCACTAACCTTTTCACCTAAATAGGCCTCAGCATCTTTTTTCAATTTCATTAAAATTTGAGCGGACACCTCTTGTGCGGAAATTTTCTTGCCATTCACTTCAACACTGGCATCGCCATTTTCAGCTTTACTAATTTTATACGGTACAAGCTTCACATCTTTTTGAACCGCTTTTTCATCAAAACGACGACCAATTAAACGCTTTATCGCAAACAAGGTGCTGGTTGGATTCGTCACCGATTGACGCTTGGCAGGCTGCCCCACTAAAATTTCATTATTTGCATAGGCGACAACTGAAGGTGTCGTACGTGCGCCTTCTGCATTTTCAATAACGTGTGCTTTTCCCCCTTCCATCACTGAAATACAAGAATTTGTGGTTCCTAAATCAATACCAATTATTTTACTCATGTTATTTCCCCTAAATGTTCAATTTATTAACTTTTCGCAGTGGATGTAGCTTAAAGGGGTTCGCATTATTGCACTGTCACCCAGATGACAGTTTGGGTGCAGTAAGTAAAATAACCACAGTTTGATTGTTGTGTTAAATAATAGATAATCGACATCTAGAGGATGTCCATAAGCGATTTTTATCGCCCTAAACCCTTCAATTTCGTTAATCACTTCAATTTATAAAAGGCGTTAAGTTCAATGGATATTCTTACTTGGTGTGTGGCAGCAATAAGCTTATTGCTTGGTTCCTGGATTCAAACTGCCTTAGGTTTTGGTATGGCCGTTATTGCTGCGCCCATTATCATTATATTTCAACCCAATTGGGTGCCTGTCGTAATTACCATCACAGCCTTGTTTTTGAGTTTGATTAACACGTGGGACCAACGACTTTCCTTAGAGCTTAAAAGTTTAATCACGCCATTTATAAGCCGCATTCCCGGTACAATTTTAGGGGCATGGCTGTTATCTCAACTGTCGATATTCTGGATGCAAATATCAGTCGCCTTATGTGTCTTCTTAGCGGTCATTGTGAGTTATTTTGGTACCCAGTTTGCCTATACCCCCAAGCGTTTAGCATTAGCTGCCTTTGCTAGCGGTATCACTGGCACCACCACCTCGATTGGCGGGCCGCCCATGGCGTTGGTGATGCAACATGGCAACCCCAAAACTGTTCGCGCAAATTTATCTTTATACTTCAGTTATAGCTGCATTGTCAGTCTCATTGCTTATGCCTACATGGGCTTACTAAACTCAGAAATTTTCTATAGCGCAATAAGCTTCTTACCGGTTTGTTTATTAGGTTTTGTGAGTGGCAAAAAAGCCCGAAATTACGTTGATGCTGGACGCTTTCGTCCCTTACTGCTTTTGTTGTGCAGTGTTTCTGCAGGGATAGCATTCATCGGCGCGATCATAAAATACTAGGCCGATAGAAACCAATCTGAGCATTGCTTTTGATACAAACGACTAAAAGGCAACTCTATGAATACAACAAGTGCTAGCAGTACAGAAAGTATCATGAAATGTTGTGGACAATTTTTAGCAAAACTCCCCTTAGGGGATGCAGCGCTTCAAGATTTAAGCTTAGTGATACAACAAGCAGATTCGGACATTTTGAAACTAATGTACGAGCTCTCAACCTACGCAGGTTTAACGCATGATGAAGCGTGCTCTCGTGTGTTACCCATATTATTGCAACACTGCGCCATTCATCTCACTGAAGACCTTGCCAATGGTAACTGCGATTATTTACCACAAGCAATAAGCCAAGGCAGCACCGCACTGTTTACACTTCAACAGCTGTTCAATTTGAGTTTACAAAAATGCGGCTTCCGCAATAAAGCACGACTCAAGTATTATAAATTACTCGCCCTCGTGGGCGCGGCTCGACATGCTGAATTAAAAACACCGAAATGGGATTTAGATAACGCCATATTTGCTGCGAAAGGTTTGAACGGTTATCAGTTTGAAGCTTATTTCTCGATCGCAAGTTCAAACACTGAGAGCCATGATGCACTTCAATTACTCGGACACGACTTCGGTATCATCAACCATGTTGCCAATGACATAATGAATGATAATGTACGATACACAGACTTAAGCGAACAAGAAAAGGCGGCCTTGCGCGCTTGGACACTTGCTCACGCTAAAAATATTGCCGAAGCCAATATTCCACTTCTCACAGACCGACTGCCTACGCTATTGCATCACTTTCGATAAAAAGGAGCTTTTTTCACGCCATTCCAGCACCCGCTATTGTACGTTACAAATCATTCAAACTTTTCCTAGTCGCAAGTTAGAGACGCAAAGTGGCGAGCGGCGCTTAGTTTTTTTCAAGCGTTTTAAAAGCCGCTTGAATATAATCCGTAATCAGTTGTATATCGGGCACTAAATCCCGACAACCAGTAATAGAAAAGTTCAAGCTCCCGTTATAACTGGTGATCACTAAACTAATAGCATTACCTTGAAATAATAGCGTAAGTGGATAAAAAGCTTCGAGTTTTGCGTCGTTTAAATACAGTGCTTTTTGTGGCCCGGGCACGTTGGATATCAGCAAATTGAACGCTGGTTTAATTTTTGAGGTGACTCCTAAAATTTGGCTAATTGTAAAGGGCGCCATTACCAAAGCGGTCATATTTTGCAAACCGCCACTTGAGAGTGAGGCTAAATATTTCTTGGCATGACGTGTAGATTCAGTAATAACTTTCAAGCGTTGGCTTTCATTTTCTTGGGTAGTGGCCATATCACATAAAATTACGCCAAACTGATTACCAGCAGATTCCGAATCAGCCGCTCGTACTGACACAGGAAGTTGAGCGATCATGGATTTTTCAGGCAATGCCTCCTTTTCTAATAAATAGCGGCGAACCGCGCTCGAGCATAAAGCAACACTCACGTCATTAATTGTACTATTTGATTTTTTACTAATGGCTTTGATGCGAGCCAAAGGCAAACGAGTGAGCGCATAATTTCGTTGATTAGATATGGTGGTATTAAACGAACTCTTGGGCGCAGTGTAGGGTAAAAGAGAAGGATGGCTCGTTCTCACGCCCACCATACTCATTTTTGAAAGCACCTTGATAATACCGGGAATGGTTTTGACCTGTTTTGAGAGTTCAGAGTACATGGGGCTAATAAAGTGATAAAAACTAGTTTTTCGCACATGCTCAATTTCAGTTTTCATGCTTTTTTGCCACGGCATTTTGAAGGTGTTCTCACCTTTTTTAGCCGGTTTTTTATTAGACAACGAAGTTTGCATCAATCGCATCCCTCCTACACCGTCAATACAGGCATGATGGATTTTGAACAGCATGGCAAAACGATTATTTTCCAGCCCCTCGATCAAATACACCTCCCAAAGCGGGCGCGTTCGATCCAGTAGTTGACTATGAATAGACGACACCAAGGCGTGCAGTTCTTCATCGTCACCCGGTTTGGGCAAAGCAACATGGCGTATATGGTAATCCATGTCTAAATTATTGACCTCCATCCATTTTGGAAATTTTATTTTAGGGTTGGGTGTTGAGAGCACTTGATTAAAGGGTGCGGCGAGTTCGTCCACATTTCTCATCGCGTCGCACAACTCACTTAAATAGTTTTCTTTCGCCCCTTTTGGCAGCGAGTAAATTTGTAAATTCGCAATATGCATAGGTGTTTCGGCTGATTCAAATGTGAGAAAGGAAACATCTACCGGGGATAAACTTTTCATTAGGGGGTTCCAAAAGGGTGATAATCAAGATCACAGCATAACATTTTGATTCATTCGTGACGAAAGCGTGTTTGATCAACAGCCTTATTATAAGCACAGTAAAAATTTACCAAACTTCCATGCTAAAATGCGCCAGAATTGTAGATTAAAACCCATGACAGCCCCAAACTAGGACGCAGCGAATGACTATAGATTTAAGCCATATGCCAACCACATTAGACATATTTCACTTGATATTGGCCATTCTGGCGCTTAGTTTCTTTCTCCTTTTTTTGAAGAAACAGAACCAATCTTTGAAGAAACAGAACCAAAATCAACAAACACCAAATGAGTCAACCCCTTTGCGGAATGATGAATCATCCAATGTGTCCATCACCGCAGAAAAACCTGCACCTGCGCAGCTTACACAAGCCAGCCCTGATGCAGCACTTCAGCTTTTAACCTTATTACAACAAGATGCGCGTTTTATTGATTTTGTTAAAGAAGATTTGAGCGCTTATTCGGATGCAGATATTGGTGCTGCTGCGCGCGTCGTTCATGAAGGTAGCCAGAAAACCTTGAATAATTATTTCACTCTAGAAAGTGTCCGCACTGAAGATGAAGAAACTCGCATCACTTTACCTGCGGGGTTTAATGCCGCTGAAGTACGATTAACTGGAAATGTGGTCGGTGAAGCCCCATTTACAGGCACCTTAATTCATAAAGGTTGGAAGGTGAGTGAAACTAAACTACCTAAAATTGCCGAAGGACACGACACCTCAATTGTCGCGATGGCAGAAGTTGAGTTATGAGCCAGTCACCTGAAGCACGTTTTTCTGTTGGCATTGATCTAGGCACTACGCACTGTGTTTTATCTTACCTAGATTTGAGTATCTCCGATGACGAAACAAATGGTCCTGAGGTAAAAGTGCTAGCAATTCCTCAATTAAGCCAACCGGGCACGATTGAAGATAAAAACCAACTGCCTTCTTTTATTTATCAGGCACACGAATCCGAGCTAAGCCCTCAAGACATTGCCCTACCGTGGAATGCGCAACAGACCGTCATTGCTGGAAGTATAGCGCGCGAGTTAGGCAGCAAAACACCTATTCGCTTAGTCTCCAGTGCAAAAAGTTGGCTATGTCATGCGGGAGTAGATCGTCGGGCTGCATTTCTACCGGCGGGTAGCCCTGAAGACGTTCAAAAAATTTCACCGCTACAAGCAACGGTTGAATACCTAAAACACTTATCACATGCGTGGAATTATCAATTCCCCGATTATCCACTTTCAGCGCAAGAACTGACAATTACCATCCCCGCCTCTTTCGATCCAGCAGCGCGAGAGCTCACAGCTGAAGCAGCAGCTCAACTCAAGTTCTCACACGTAACCTTACTCGAAGAACCACAAGCAGCCGTGTATAACTGGATTAAAGCGTGCGGTGATAAAAAGGGTGAAGGCTGGCGTGAACAAGTGTCATTAGGCGATGTTATTTTAGTGGTGGATATTGGTGGTGGTACTTGTGATTTGTCGTTGGTCGCGGTCACCGAAGAACAAGGTAATTTAACCCTCAATCGTGTCGCGGTAGGTGATCATATTTTGCTCGGTGGCGATAATATGGACCTTGCCTTGGCCTATCGCATTAAAGCTAAACTAGCGGCTGAAGGCAACGAACTTCAGCCTTGGCAGATACATGCTATTGTACAAGCTTGTCGTGATGCGAAAGAACAGCTATTACTCGACAATGACATTCAAGAAGTGGCAATTGCGATTCCAAGCCGAGGCTCAAAACTTTTTGGCAACACCTTGCGTACCGCCTTAACTCGAGGCGAAGTGCAAGAAACATTGATCGAAGGTTTTTTCCCAAAAGTGGGTATTGATGAACACCCCGTGGCAGCCAGACGTGCAGCATTAACTCAGAAAGGTCTGCCTTATGCGCAAGACCCAGCAGTGACCCGCCATCTTGCGGCCTTTCTAAGCCGGCAAGTGGACGCAGCAAATGACCTGATCAAGGAATCATCCACTCACTTTATCAAACCTTCGGCAATTCTATTTAATGGCGGCGTATTAAAAGCACCTGCTTTGTCAACGCGTCTTCTTACCATTATCAACCAATGGCTAATAGATTCGGGTGCAAAATCGGCTCGCTTACTAGGTGGAAGCGACCTAGATTTAGGTGTGGCGATTGGCGCGAGCTACTATGGTTATGTGAGACAAGGTCAAGGCGTCAGGATTCGGGGCGGTTTAGCCAGTAGTTTTTATGTAGGAATTGAAAGCGCTATGCCTGCCATACCCGGTATGGAAGCCCCCATTGAAGCCTTGTGCATTGCACCTTTCGGCATGGAAGAAGGCACCGAAACACCAGCGAGTCGAGCAGAATTTGGGCTAGTCGTAGGTGAGCCGGTCCATTTCAGGTTTTTTGGCTCAAATGTACGACGACATGATGAAACAGGCGTGCAATTGGATTATTGGCAAGAAGGAGAGCTAGAAGAACTGCCTGAACTTCAAGCCACACTGCCTACCGAAGGGCGCCGCATCGGTGAAGTTGTGCCCGTACGGCTCATCGCTAAAGTCACTGAAGTCGGCACCTTAAAATTAGAAGCAATTGCCATTAATCCGATGGCAGAGACTTCACCTCACCCAGCCGAGCGCTGGCAAATTGAACTTGATGTGCGTAACTAATCTAATGACTGACTATTTAATTGGCATAGATTTAGGCACGACTAACACTGTCGTCGCTTATGCGGATCTCCATGAAAAATTGAATGCCGACAACTGTCATATTTTTGAGATCGAACAATTAGTTGCCCCAGGGGAAGTAGCCAAACGACCGCAACTGCCTTCATTTCGTTACCATCCAACGCAGGGTGAGCTGAGCGAAAATGATGTACTTCTGCCTTGGACCAATCGATTTGCTGCCGACCTTTCACCCGATATTTGCCAACATGTAATCATTGGAGAATGGGCCAGAGCACTAGGAGCTAAAGTTGAAGGGCGTCAGGTGGTCAGTGCAAAAAGCTGGTTATCGCACCCTCAAGTAGACCGCCATGCCCCTATTCTTCCGTGGGGCAATAGCACATCAAATGCTAAAAATAACATCCCTAAAATATCCCCTGTTGTTGCCAGCGCCAGTTATCTGTTTCATGTTCGGCAAGCATGGAATGTTGAGCACCCCGATGCATTAATGGAACATCAAGAAGTGATTATTACCCTGCCCGCTTCATTTGATGAAAGTGCTCGCGCATTAACCGTTGAGGCGGCCAAATTAGCAGGCTTAGATAAAATATTACTACTAGAAGAACCGCAAGCCGTTTGCTATGACTGGTATGCACGCCAAGGTGACTCGGTTCAAGCGCAACTGGCCAAATTAAAATTGTTATTAGTATGTGATGTTGGCGGTGGCACCACCGATCTGAGTCTGATTAAAATTTCCGCCAACAAGGATCAAACACTTTCTCTCACTCGTATTGGTGTGGGTAATCACTTAATGCTGGGGGGCGATAATGTTGATTTAGCCTTAGCGCATATTGTTGAGCAAAAACTTCAGAACCGCAATTCTTCATCCCACACAGCACCCACCACAAAATTGAATGCGGCAAGCTTGTCGCAATTAATTCAGCAAACACGTCAAGCAAAAGAAATTCTGCTCGGGCCTTCTGCCCCTGAAAGCGCAAAAGTTACTTTACTTGGTAGCGGCGCCAAATTAATTGGCGGAGCGAAAAGTTACGATTTAACAAAGGAGAAAGTGAGAACGCTGGCCTTGGAGGGATTCTTTCCCATTATTTCGATTAATGACCAGCCGATTGCTCGCCGTAATGCAATGGTTGAGTTTGGCTTGCCCTACGCACCCGACCCTGCCGTCAGTAAATATCTTGCTCAATTTGTTATTGATCATCAAAACGCTTGCCATGAGGCGTTATGTACGGACAAAGAAAAAATCGCCCTACCCGATGCTTTATTGTTAAACGGCGGCATTTTCAATAGCCCTATATTAAAAGGGCGTGCTGAGTCTGTACTCAACCATTGGCGAGCTAAAGAACAAGCTTCACCCATTACGCTATTAGAAAATAACAACCCAAATCTTGCGGTGGCTCAAGGTGCAGTCGCTTACGCAAAAGCACGTCGAGGCACTCAACTTAAAATTGGGGGCGGCTCAGCACGCACCTTCTTTCTTGCCTTAGAAAAATCTGAACAAGTCCAACACGCTATTTGTTTAATGCCAAAAGGCACCGAAGAAGAACAGGAATTAACACTGAGTGAGCGCAAATTTTCTCTGCGTTTAGGCCAACCGGTTTTGTTTCATTTACTTTCCACAACGGCCGATCATCCTTATCAAGCAGGGGAACTCATCACCTTAAGCGACGCTGAATTTGAGGAACAACGATTCATATCTTTACCTCCACTCATTGTGGCACTAGAAAAAAATACAGCACAAGATAATAGTGATTCCGAAATTACCGTTTTGCTGGCTGCAACCTTAACAGAAGTGGGGACTTTAAAATTGGAGTGTGTCGCGGAAAGTAAGTCTTCTACCGCATCCGCCCGCTGGCATGTAGAATTTCAGGTTCGAAAAAATCAATCAAATTCCACATCTTCTAGAACCAAGCAGAGTAAACAATATTCAAACGATAACTTGCCCGCCAAATTCTCAGAAGTAAAACAACTGATTACCACCGCGTTTGTTAATAATAAAAAATCAAAAGCCATCAAAACACTGAGAATAGATATTGAAAAATGTATCGGCAAGCGAGACAGCTGGGAAGTGCCCTTACTTCGAGCCTTATTTGATGAATTACTCTCACAGCAGAATCAGCGAGTTCAATCCAGTGCACATGAACGTGTTTGGCTCAATCTAACAGGCTATTGTTTGCGCCCAGGTTTTGGCTATCCAGCGGATGACTGGCGTATTGAACAACTGTGGCCACTGTTCAAACAAGGTTTAACATTTGATAAAGAAACTCAATGCTGGATTGATTGGTGGACTTTATGGCGACGCGCAGCTGGGGGTTTAAATGTAGAGCAACAATATTTTCTGTACAAAGAAATTGAAAAATTCCTCAGTCCTTCAGCATTAAAGAGCCGTCAGTTACAAGTGGAAGCCAAACAAAAATCTTACGAAGACATGGTAAAACTTGTAGCGTCCTTGGAACATTTACCAAAGGTAGACAAAATCGGAATTTCTCAGGGCTTATTAAAACGACTAGAAAAGCCCACTGAGACCAAAACCAGTTGGTGGGCACTGGGCCGCATTGCTTCGCGCGCCCCATTTCATGGTAGCCTTCACAACGTTATTGATAAAGAACCCTTACAATCTTGGTTACCACAAATACTTAAAACCGACTGGGAAAAACAGCCTCAAATTGCCTTTGCCGCAGTTCTTATGTGCAGAATGAGTGGCGACAGGGAACGCGATATTGATGATGAATGGCGCACGAGAGTAGTGACCAGACTTAAACAAGAAAAGTCACCTGCGAGCTGGACTGAAATGCTTGAAACAGTCAAGGAATTGGATGAAACAGAAACCAAGCGTGTGTTTGGAGAAGGTTTGCCCGCAGGACTAATATTACTATAAAGGCTTGAATAAATTTTCAAGCACCCATAAAAACTGCGGTTCTTTTTTCAAGAAATGCCGAAACTGCTTCTTGATGATCTTTGGTTTGATGTAGACCCGCTTGCGTACTGGCTGCCATATTTAAACTTGCTTTTAACTCCATATTAAGACCGTCACGCAATAGCTGTTTTGTTGCTCGAACGGCTAACGGGGGATTAGCTGCAATTTTGGCCGCTATTTCACCTGCCGTAGCCATTAGATCCTCAGCTGTCGTCACTTTTGACACTAGACCCCACTGCAAACTTTTCTGAGGGTCAATCGGTTCCCCTGTCAATGCCATTTCTGAAGCTCTTGCGAACCCCACAACTTTAGGCAATAACCATGCGCCACCGTCACCGGCGATGATCCCCAGTTTAACAAAGCTTTCTGCAAAAAAACCCGCTTCGCTCATAATACGGATATCACATGTCATCGCAATATCGCAGCCTGCACCTACTGCAGCCCCATTCACTGCTGCGATAACAGGCACCTCAAGAGACCAAAAAGCCAATGTTAATTTTTGAATGCCGTTACGATAATTTTCTCTCACGGCATGTGCGCTGCCCTGAAACATACTGTCACCTTCAAACTGAGCTGACATAGCTTTAACATTTCCGCCAGAACAAAAGCCTTTTCCTGCCCCCGTCAATATCACCACTCGGATATCATTATTTTGTTTAATTTCCTCACAAGCCTGCAACAAAGCCTCAATCATGTCGGGCTCAGTGATAGTGTTACGCACTTCAGGCCGATTTAAAGTCAAGGTTA
>Ga0316204_10010791_pt1 | contig 11636 bp, 13 predicted proteins | sample 6monrhotite_MG_2_FD_205661 | JGI IMG/M metagenome (GOLD analysis project Ga0316204, IMG submission 205661) | Microbial mat bacterial communities from mineral coupon in-situ incubated in ocean water Damariscotta River, Maine, United States -... | ecosystem: Environmental > Aquatic > Marine >...
GTCTACCTCTGCGTCGCGCATCATATTCGTATAGTTCGTTGGAGACCATAGAGATAGTTAAGGTATCCCCACTGCGGACGTCGATAACTTTTTCCGTTCTGAATTCCCCTGTGAAGGAGGTTTCTGAAGCCTGTCTTATTCCGAAGATCATCAAACCAATAATAGAACACAACCAAATTACGAACAAGGCAATCTTAGCGGGTGTTCCTATAGATTTAAGGTTGTTAATGAGAATCTTAAGTCCTAAAATGAATAGCACGAAAAATGGAATCCCTACCGCAAAGAGTGTCAGTAATGAAATAAGCCATAAAGGTGCATTGGTGGTGTCAACAAGTTGGTACCAGTCCATTAATTCTCCATGTCCCCAAAATCCAAAAGTACCGGCTGTAAACAGCCCGACGATAAGCCCAATAAGTGTGCTTAATGCTGTGATAATAATAAGTACGCCTATAAATTTGACAAATATCTTTAAGATTGTTAGAAGGACATTCCCCAGTGTATCGAAAAAACCGGAGGCACCGCTTTTTACTTTTTCACCGTATTTGTCATAGTCTACGTTTTTTACTTTTTCAGAGACGTTTTCATACCCTTCTTTAAACTTTTTTTCAATATTCGATATATTGATAGCCTCCCCAGTCATTTTTAATTTTTCTGATGTAGTGACTGCAGCTGGTACGATAATCCAAAACAAGATATATATTAAAACGAATATTCCGCTTGAAAAAATGGTAAACAACACCCAAAATAAACGTACCCAAACAGCGTCTATTCCAAGGTAGTGACCAAGACCGGAGGATACCCCAGCAATCACTTTATTGTCCTCGTCTCTAAACAGTTGTTTGTAAGACGACTTAGATTTCCGCTGTCTTGGAGGTGCATCCTCAAAGATTTCCTCGTCAACCATATAGTCTTCGGGCTGTCCCATTACGGTGATCACCTCGTCTAATTCTTTTATCGTCACTACCTGAGTGCTGCTTTCTAATTTTTCAGTAAAAAGCTCAGCGATTCGGGCTTCGATATCTTTTATAATCTCATCACTGCCTTGTGGGTCACTTAATGATTTTTTAATCGCAGCCAGATAGCGTTGTAGTTTTCCAAATGCATCTTCGTCGATGTGGAAAAATGTTCCTGCTAGATTTATATTAACTGTCTTGTTCATTTTGTCGTTTTTTCGCTGGTTACTCTATTAACGGCCTGTTGCAATTCGCTCCAGGTAGTGTTCAATTCTTTTAAAAATAATTTACCGGTTTCGGTAAGTAAGTAATACTTGCGTGGTGGTCCACTCGTTGATTCTTCCCAACGATAATTCAATAGCCCGGCATTTTTAAGGCGGGTTAGCAAAGGATAAATTGTTCCTTCCACCACAAGCATTTTTGCGTCTTTTAGGGTCTCAAGAATGTCACTGGTATAAGCTTCTCCGTCTTTTAGGATAGAGAGGATGCAGTATTCCAGAACCCCTTTTCGCATTTGCGCTTTTGTGTTTTCGATTTTCATCTGTTCGTTTTTATTGTTTTCACAGTTTTATGAAACCTGCAACGTTGCTCTGTTGCTCATAATAGCTGTTCGTTTTAATTGATTGATTTGCTTCACAGTTTTCCAGTAAGGATTGGTGTTGCGTTTTTTTGATGGTTACATGCTTGTTGATGTTTCATTTTGCTGTGATAATAATTCTTCTCTGGTGATAATGTACCTCGGGTTTAGCTCGTCCACCGTGTATTTGCTTGAAACATAGGTTTCAGCTTTAGAGACGATTTGGTCCTGTGGAATTTCTCCAGTGTGTAAGAGTTGGATGATTAGGCCCAACAATAATTTAACTAGCGTGCTCATTGTTTGATTGATTTTGTTCTGTTGTTCCTTCTTTTATAGGTGCTTCAGAAGATGGTTTAATAAATGGAATACTTAGCGGGTAGTTGTATAATTCACCTCGATTGGCATGTACTGTCGCATTAATTACCGCGTATAGTTCAAATACAAAGACTCCAAAAAGCAGGATGGCTACCACAAAAAATAAAGTCATATATCCCGAAAAATTCTGAATATTCTGAAAGCTAATTTCATGAGCATGATGATCAATGGCTTCCACAAGCCCTACAAAGTCTGATGCAAAAATCGCAAAGAAGGGTAGCGTGAAAATTCCAATCACCAAAGCATACATTAATATGCTAAGTTGAAAATTAAGTGCTTGTCTGCCATGTTCGTTAATAAAAGGTCTGTCTTTATTTACCGTCCATAATATCAATGGACCTAAAAAATTTCCGAATGGGAAAAAGTATTTAGAAAAGGTGGACAAGTGAACCAAAGCGGCCACATTTTTTTGATTTTCTGAAGGATTAGTTTCCATTGCTTAATAGTTTCTTATGCAAATATATGTCTTTTAAAAGGTATTATGTTACGCATAGTACTAAAAATTAACATTATATTAACAAATAAGAATTTCTAACTAAAAGAACATTTTATATGTATATACTTGTTTATCATGTAATTATATCATTTTTTATTCAATTTTAAGAATATCGAATAATTTGAAACTCTGCTTTTTAAAATTTAAGAATTATACATAATTGCTATTTTTCTGAAGGGTGAGTCCTTCAATTATCGGACAATGTCCTTTAAAACCCTCCATTATTTTGGCTATCTTCACGCTAAATTTAAGACCATGCCCATTCAACCTTCAAAAATCAATGTATACACCTTAATGAAGCTTCCGGCGGCCTACTTTTGTGGAGTAAGGGTGAAGACTATTACGGAAGAAACATGTATGGTAACAGTAAAGCATCGCTGGATCAATCAAAATCCATTTAAATCTATGTTTTGGGCGGTACAAGGAATGGCGGCTGAACTGAGCACTGGAGCACTCGTTATTTCCTGTATTAAGGAGAAGAATGCTTCTATCTCTATGCTGGTTTTAAACAATAAGGCTTCTTTCATGAAGAAAGCGACTGGTCGCATCCGTTTTTCATGCCATGATGGATTGGCCATCAAAGAGGCGATAAGACGAACCATGGAGACGGGGGAAGGGCAGACCTGTTGGATGACTTCAGAAGGAATCGACGCTCAAGGAGATGTCGTATCCCATTTCGAATTTGAATGGACCGTAAAGCTGAAAAGCCGGTCCTAGTGCTCCAAACGAGTTTGTAATTAATTGTAAATATTTGAAAAACAGTTTATTAAAAACAATTAACACACTTTAACTAGTGGAGTTGTGAACAATTATAAGTTTTATTGAGAATTTTTATTTATCTTTAAATCAGTAACAAAAAAACCGCACGCCTATTTGAAAATAACTACTTAACCGAATCCCTATCAGTAATATGGCAAGAGCAATGTTCGATTACACGAAAGCGGTCCTTAAAAAGGTCAGTTTTGACGTAAACTTGTTCTGTAAAGAGTTGAAGAAAGCGATGAAACGCCTACTTCCTCACGAGATTGAAGAGTTAAAAATTTGGATTAATTCTCTCCTCGAACAGAATCCGCAACTAAATCAGTGTTTAATCTATTTAAAAGAATAAAGTAGAGCCTTCAGAAATGAGGGCTTTATTATTTTACAGGACTTATTATTTTTACATCCTGAAACCGAATCGCACCCCTCACAACCCCAGCAATTACATCGTACATCGCGTTGATAATCTGCATTTTCAACTCACTTTTAGGGTAGATAAGGCTCACTTCTCTAGCTGGAGACGGATCTTGGAAAAACCGAAGGTGTTTCTTTTGTCCTTCGGAAATATCCAGGGTGTGCAAATAAGGGAGTAAGGTCATACCTAAGCCTTCGTGCGATAATTTAATAAGGGTTTCGAAGCTTCCACTTTCCAATTGAAAAGAATCGTCCTTCGCAAGTTTAGAGGCTTTACATAAATTAATCACACCATCTCGAAAACAATGACCGTCCTCTAATAACAAGATGTCGTCTATATCTAAATCTTTCCCTTGAATTTTAGTTTTACTATACAGGCGATGTCCTTCAGGGATATAACCCACAAAAGGCTCATAATACAATGCTCGCTCTTTAATTTTTTCATGATAGAGCGGTGTGGCAGCGATGGCTGCGTCTAAATGTCCCTCGTTTAATTTGGAAATAATCTCATCCGTGGCTAGCTCTTCTATTTTTAATAAGACCTTGGGGTATTTCACTGTAAAGGTTTTCAAAAACATGGGCAGGAGTGTGGGCATGACCGTGGGTATGATTCCCAATCGGAATTCACCTCCAATAAATCCTTTTTCTTGATCCACCACATCTTGCATACGATCGGCTTCATTGACGATACTCTTGGCCTGGTTCACTATCTTTTTTCCTACCGTGGTAAGTTCGATGGGCTTTTTACTTCGGTCAAAAATCAAAATATCCAACTCTTCCTCCAATTTCTGAATCTGCATACTCAAGGTAGGTTGAGTGACGAAGGTCTTTTCGGCGGCCTTGGTGAAGTTTTGATGTTCGGCAACAGCGAGAACATACTTTAATTGAGTAATTGTCATGGTCTGGATTGTTTACCCAAAGATACTTATTTGTATTGATAAACCTTATAGCGAATGCTAAAAAAGTAGAAGATGCTTATAGTGATGTTTTATTTTGAATGGTATGTATTCAGAAATAAAAAAAGCCTGAACATACATTGTTAGTAGGCCCAGGCTTTCTTTAATGAGACGTATGTGCTCACATACGGATTTCTAATGCAATAGGTTCTGAAGCTACTTCAAATTGAGCATCATTCCATTGTGGTGGTCCAAAGTTCATAACGTTGTTAGATACACCGTACATTTCTTTCGGCATGCCGTTTGGTTCGAAGTCCATGATTTTGTTTCCGTTTTTGTCATGATATAGGGTAATTCCATAGGTTCCAGGCGCCACATTGGTGAACGTTAGAATGGCTTTTCCGTCTTCAATCTTGCTTTCTGTTCCTTGTAAAGGGGCCGCCTTCATAAAGGTAGCCTCGTTAAAAAGAGCGGCGATTACAGTACCATCAGGACTAGCTAATGGAACTGTAACGGTGATGGTGGTTCCGTCTGCAGTCACATTGGCGTCATTTTGAGCATTTACGAATAAGGTAGAAATTGCGAATGTTAGGGTAAGAATAATAGTTTTCATGTGATGTGTTTTAAATGGTTTACTTTGTTTGAACACTTCAAAAGTGCGAATAAAGCAACTTAAGCAAAACAAAAACACACCGAACTGTCAAATGCTATGTCTGAACTGTCGATTCATATATTGAAAAGGTAATTCCGAAGGAAAAGAAAGCTATTTTCTACTGAAAATAGGTAGGTAGGTTTTGAGGTGCCAAACAAGTAAGTATAGGTTTCCAAGTAGCATACAAGCCGTTATAATTGGGGTGCCTCGCATACCTAAGGATAAAGAAACGAGGAATATATTGACCGATACGGGCAGTAATAATACTGGACTTAGCTTTTTAAACCAATGGGTCATAAGAAGCAAACCAACCAGTATTTGATAGTAACCGATAAAATTCCAGTAAATGCCTGTGGCATACATTCCCTCAAAAAAGAGGCCGACGGGATGGTCGATAGAAATGGTGGTGAATTTCACGCCGGGCATTTTGCGCAAACCTGATAGTATAAATCCGATGCCTAAAATGAGTTTTAGAAACCAATAGAATGCCACCCAAAGACGTTTGGTTTTATGATGCTCGATTATTTGTAAAAGTCCCATCTAACTTAAGACGAAGTAATAGGTGTTTTGTAACATGAGCCGTTGGAGTACTTCGGAATATTATAAAAGCCCTCTGGCTTTGATTTCTAAATATTTATTGATGGTATTCACGGTTAAATCGGCAGGAGCCGTAAGCACCGTTTGGATCCCTCGTTGTTGTAATTCTCGCACCATCAATTTTTTATCAAACTCAAATTGTTGTGCGATGGTTTGATCGTAGATTTCTGGTATATTCGTGGGTTCCGTGTTACTTAGCTTGTGCAATTCTGTATTTTCAAAAAAGATGACGACTAAAAGATGCTTCTTGGCGATGGCCTGCAAATAGGGAAGTTGTCGGTGCAAGGAGGATACATGCTCGAAGTTGGTATATAACAACAACATACTTCGATGGGTTATTTTCTGTTTCACCAATGCCTGTAAGACGCCAAAATCGGAATCTAAAAACTGCGTATCCAAATTGTATAAGGATTCCAGCACTGAGTTCAAATGAGTCTTTTTGGCCAATGCTGGCAGGTAATTCCCTATTTTATTCGAAAAATTCACCAGCCCTACTTTGTCCCCTTTTTTTAACGCCACATTGGAGAAGGCCAAGGCGCTGTTAATCGCGTAATCCACGAGTTTCAGGCCTTCAAAAGGCATTTTCATCACCCGGCTCGAATCGATGATGGAGTAGATGGGTTGCATCTTCTCGTCTTGGTATTGATTGACCATCAATTGCCCACGTTTGGCGGTGCTCTTCCAATTTACTGTTCGGACGTCATCTCCCGTTACATACTCTTTGATTTGTTCAAATTCCATCGTATGACCAATGCGTCGTATTTTCTTCAACCCAATATGAGACAAGCGGTTGTCGATGGCAAGAAAGTCATATTTTTTCATCTGAATAAATGACGGATATACTTTCACCATTTGCTCCTTATTGAAGGTATATCGCCTTCTGATGAGTCCAATGACGGTCGTGGCAAAGCAGTTTAAATTTCCGAAGATATATTCCCCTCTATCCACGGGTCGCACCGCATATTGAAACGTATTTCGGTCTTTTCCTTTTATTTTTATTTTTCTGAAGAAGTCGCGCATTTGAAACTGTACGGGCAATTCGTCCACAATTCCTACTTCGATGGGAAATTCATACCCATTGTAAAGCTGAATAGACACCAAATTTTCATCGCTATTAGAAAAACGGTCGGGTAGCAGTCGTTCTCCGCGAAGCCCTTTATTGCTATAAAGCATGGATAATTCGATCAGTATTAAAACCAGCAAACCTATGATAAGCAACCAGGTGATTCCATACCATACTGGCATCCAATACGACACTAAAAATAATAGCACCAAGGCAGTGAGCACGTAGAAAAAACGCGGTGTGAGATAAAAAGATTTTAGGAATCGAATCACTTAGCGCGGAATTTCAATGGATTTGGCAATAATATCAATCACCGTTTCTGGAGTCATGCCTTCCATCTCGCGTTCTGGTGATAAAATGATGCGATGGCGAAGTACAGGAGCCAACACTTTTTTAATGTCATCTGGCGTCACAAAATCTCTTTTTTGTATGGCAGCCATGGCTTTGGCCGAATTCATAATGGCCAACGAAGCTCGCGGAGAACCTCCAAGGTATAAATGCGGGTGATTTCGAGTTTTATCTACGACCTGAGCGATGTAGGTAAAAATCTTGTCTTCAATCAAGATATCTTGTACTTGTGCTCTAAACTTCCGTAATTCTTCTGGCGAAATTACAGCTTCGATTGCCTCTTCTGGCACCGATAGTTTGCGTTCGTGGTGGGTTTTCAAAATAGAAACTTCATCTTCTAATTTTGGATACCCTACTTTTATTTTAAAAAGGAAACGGTCCAATTGCGCCTCTGGCAGGGCATAGGTGCCTTCTTGTTCCACCGGGTTTTGAGTCGCTAACACCATAAATGGATAGTCCATGTCGTATTGGGAACCATCAATGGTCACCTGACGTTCTTCCATAACCTCAAACAATGCCGCCTGTGTTTTGGCAGGTGCACGGTTAATTTCATCAATTAAAACAACATTGGAAAAGATCGGGCCTTTTCTGAATTCAAATTCGGATGACTTCATGTTGAGAACTGACGTTCCCAAAACATCGCTCGGCATCAAGTCTGGCGTAAACTGAATCCTACTGAATTCGGTATGTAGGGTTTTTGCGAATAACTTGGCCGTAATGGTTTTGGCAATGCCAGGTACTCCTTCAATAAGGAGGTGACCGTTTGCCAATAAACCAACAATGAGTAATTCTATAAAGTCCTCTTGGCCAATAATTATTTTGGCAAGCTGGGCTTTTATGCGGTTCACCGCAGTGCTTAATTCCTCTAGCGGAATCCTATTGGTAAAGTGTAATTCTTCGTTCTGCGCTTCAGGATTTTCCATCGATAGTTGCTTTATATTCAGTAATTAATGAATTCAGTTTGATAAGTTCTTGTGCTTCTGTGTATGTTTGATGCTGTATTTTTTCAATGAATGTAAATAGTGCTTTTGTAGTTTCCAAATCGTTATTGCTTCTATCTGAAAGTGCTTTAAAAAAGTGACTGTCTAGCTGTTCTGTAGGCAGTCTCAATTGTGTTCTTATATATTCCAAAAACAAAGCGATTTGCTTGCGTGCAATCCCGTGGTGGTCTTTTTTCTCTAGATACATACCCGAAATCGTTCTAGCGTATTCGTAGGATTTATTGGTTACTGGAAGCACTATTGGGATGCTCCGTTGTTTGCGTTTTCCTTGAAAAAATATAAATAAGAGCGTGCCAATAAGCACAAGATAATACGCCCACTTGAGATACCGGTTGTTCAACAAAATGTGCAAAGGCGAAATGTTGATGGGCTTGCCACTTTTGTAATAGCCATCATAGTATATTTTTGCATCATCGTTGATATAGGAGAGTACGTTCTCAGTATGTTCTTTGTTGTCATTTAAGAGTAAAAAGTAATTAGTAAATATCTCTGGCTGATTATGAAAATAAATGGAACCTTCTCCAACAGGCGCCTTTATAAAGTTAGCTAATGGCTTGTCTATTTTCAAACTATCGGTATACAGTTGCGTTACTCCCAGTATGGTCTGTGATAAGGTGTCTATTTCATCAAAATAAGGAACCATTAAGTTTTTTTTGATATGATATGGTGTATCCGATTTTAATTTTTCGTTCACCAAATTAAGCATCGGTTCTGAATTGATATCGTCTATGTTAAAGGCGGTATACATGGAAATGTTCAACGAATCAAGAAGTTCATTGCTATGGTAGTTGGCCGATATGAAGACGGAGTTCCCTTTTTCAACCCACGAAAGGATTTTGTTCATTTCGGTGTCATCAAACGCTATTTGATCATTCACAAAGAAATAGGTGCCCGTTAGCGTACTATCCTGTAATAAATCGTACGGCTGGGTATTGACTTGGATGAGTTGATCCTGAAACGATTCCTCCATCAACTTCGTCAGCACATAGGTTCCATAAGGTATCTTGTCTTTTTGATAGAAACTGGGATACCAATTTATTTGTACAGGTTTTGTGGCTTCCGCATAGACCATCACCGCCACAACAAGCAGCACCCCAAAGAAGAATATTTTTTGAAGCTTACTCATTAGTGTTCGGAATTTGTTGTTCTAACTGAAGAAAAGTTTCTTGAGCGACCTCATAATCGGTGGCCGTCACATCAAAGTTTCCATACCAAATGTAATCGTACAAACTAGTTGCCTTTTGAAATTGCACGTTCATTTGTTCGGCGGTTATTTCTGAAATGTAGTCATTATTGGTTTTGTCGAACATATATTCGATCACGTCAGCATCGGACAATTTCTTCAGAATTAAAAGATAGTAATAACGCACTGCCAGTCGGTAGTTTTGTTTTTCTAAGGCCTTGGCGATTAGCTTTCGGATATCTTTTGTCTTTACTATTTCCTCTTCTTCCGTAAAGAAAATACCCGGTTTTTCTTGCGACTTTAACAATCCCGCTCCCGGATTGAGCTTGTAAAAAAGCCAAATAATGAAGCCTACAACCGTCGCGATAAGTATGTAAGGTAGTAAGCCAATGATGAAGGACCAAAACCCACTTGCCTCATAATCCCCTAAAAGCCAATTCCAAAGGCTTCGCCAGATTTTTGAAAGCCAACTTTTGAATTTCGCCCACCATCCTTCTTCTTGGATCGTTTCATCGTAGTTGAAATCGTCCTCCTTATTAAATTTGTCAATTTTTTCTTCTGAAAAAGTGACGGGTGTGACATCCTGCTGCCTGTCGTATTGCACCACTTTTTCTGAGGTATTCACCAAGGTGTCTTGCGAGTACAAATCAGCAAAAAACAAGGTGCAAAAAAGAAGTAATACAAATGTGCGCATATTATTCCTCACGGTTCCCGATCGACTCAATGGTTTCTATCGTCCCGGTAAAGTTTTTCTTTTCATTTAAATTAAAGTAGACAAATACGGTAGTGATTACAATTAAGATTTGCATTAGGTACTGTACAATGAGTCCCAGCGAAGTTAGAATAAGATAGCCCCAATCAACGAAATCCGTAGGGTCACCAGATATTTGTTCGGCCACCGTAAAGTCCTTCGAAAACATATAGATATATTGGGGTACTTGCACAATAATAATCACAACGTAGTAGATAATCACCATTACTAATAAGGTAGCGAAGGTAATCCACCATTCTCCTTTTATTAAGTCGAAACTATAGCTAATTGAATCTGTCACTGGGCGTTTTTCAAAAATATGAATGGCATAGGTAGTTGCTAATACCGTCGCCAAATAGACGCCGGGAAAAAAACAAAAGACAAACCCAACACCGGACATCAGCCCCACCAAGATGCTTAGTCCAATGAGGCTCCAAAAATTTCTTTTGATCCCATCATTCACTTCTTTCTCAATCACCTTGCCATCGTTTTTTATATACGACTTAATGTAGTGCAGCAGGGTGCCATACAACAGGGAATAAAAAGCTACCGCAGCTATTATCATTATAAAAGCCGATATAATCATTCCCACCACGGCATAGTCCGAATCTGTTCTCCAGTCGGCAATAGCCGTGGCAGAACGCATGTAGAACACATAGGCCAAGACCATGACGAGTAGTGCTAGTCCTGCAGTTTTAAAAATAATCGTGAACAATGGCTTAAATTCATTCCGAATAAATTTAAAGGTATCGTTCAAGATGTCGCCTAATTCGCGACGTTGTTTAAAATTAATGAATTCGTTCATAGCGTTTTTTAAGTTGTATCGGATAGATAACGTAATAGTATACAATTAAAGCCAACGATCCTCCAATAATGAGCATGGCCAACCCATCTGGCATTTCCGTATGCCTTGTCACAAATCCTTCTAGGAAGCCAGCGATGATAAAAAAGGGAATTGTACTTAGTAATATTTTTAGGCCGTCTTTAGCCCCTCGAATAAAGGATTGCAAACGGGTATACGTGCCTGGGAATAAAATACTATTTCCTAACACCAAGCCAGCACATCCGGCTATAATGATCACGGAAATTTCGATGGTTCCGTGAATCCATATCGTTCGAGCCGATTCCCACAAGAGCCCTTGGTCGTAAAAAAAATATTGAAATGAACCCAACATAATGGCATTCCGCATGATAATGTAGATAGTTCCCAAGCTGAAGAAAAGTCCAAATGCGAATGCCATCAGCGCCACTCGAATATTATTAATCGTGATTCCCAAAAACATATCGAGTTCTCCCATCTCCTTATACACGGCCATTGGGTCTTGGTTTTCTATATTTTCTAAGGTCATGTTCACGTAGCCATCCCCTAAAATAAGCCGTACAAAGTTGGAATCGGTGGCCGCAGAATAGGCACCAATGATCGAGAACAACATAAAAGTGAGAAACACTAGCAACAATTGTTTGTGGTATTTTGAGAAAAACAGCGGAAATTCTTGGGTGTAGAACGTAATAAAGCGCTTTCGAGACTCCCGTTTATTCTTATAAATTTTCTGATGAGCTAATGCGGAAAG
>Ga0316204_10010792_pt1 | contig 11635 bp, 3 predicted proteins | sample 6monrhotite_MG_2_FD_205661 | JGI IMG/M metagenome (GOLD analysis project Ga0316204, IMG submission 205661) | Microbial mat bacterial communities from mineral coupon in-situ incubated in ocean water Damariscotta River, Maine, United States -... | ecosystem: Environmental > Aquatic > Marine >...
GTCAAGTCTCCTCCTTCGTCGTCGTCGACCTGCCCCCCGGTCTGGAGGACCTTTTGCTCTGACTCTCGGGTCGTCTGGCATGCCCACCTGGGTTTGCATCCATTGCGAAACCTGGCCGGTTTTACAGCGTGGGATGGCAGAACAACAACACCTGGGCTCCGTCGAAAACCGTCCACGTGTTCGCAAGGTCTTGCCTCCTGATGTCGCCTTGCGGCGAGGCATCTGACGTCGCAACACCCTCTCGCGTGAGACGCTGGGACGTCGCGTTCCTCAGAGGTACGTATTTGATGTTGGCGCGCGCCTGACGGCACGTTCTGGCTGAAGGTGTGGGGTCACAGGGGGCTCGCCCCCTCGCCCCGTCAGGGGCCAGAAGACATGGGGAGGGCTTCAGAAGCAGCGACTCAGGAGCGCTGAGGGTCGACCGGACCCGCCTTGCGGCGAGGCATCTGACGTCGCAACACCCTCTCCCGTGTGGCGCTGGGACGTCGCGTTCCTCAGAGGTACGCATTCGCAGTTGGCGCGCCATGCGGCGCGTGCTGGTGGACGGTGGAGAGTTGGCGAGAGGGGGAATGCGGCGCGTGCTGACGGAAGGTGAGGGCTCAGAGAGGGGGGACGTCATGATCCACAACGGTACGGAGTCGCAGTTGGCGCGCCCTTCGGCGTCTGCGCCGTTACCCGGGGCCGATCTGGAATGTGTTGGACGTTGCCGGCTCAGCTGCGCGTCTCGCGCTCCCTCCGCGCAATGACGCCCAGGAACAACACCAACAACCACCCAGCGCCGCTCGGGCTCACGCCGACCGTCGCGCAGCCCTTCGTATCCTCGGCGGGGGGCGGGTACTTATTCCCACCGACAGCCTCATCCGGCTCGCCGGTGTCATCCCCGCTGGTGCTCCCGTCCGTGCCGCCATCACCCGGGTCGGTTGTGTCAGGACCGCCGGTGTCGTCTGCTCCGGTCGTGCCGGTCGTGCCGGTGTCCTCCCCGCAGTCCTCTGGCAGCACATCCGGACTCTCGTCGTCGCAGTCATCCCCGCCGTACTCGCTGGCGTCGTACCCATCCCCGTCCCGATCGAAGTCCGATCCCGCGCCGCAGTCCTGGTTGACCCCGTCGTACCACTGCTCGATAGCGTCCGGGTGAGCCTCCTCGTTGTCATCATCACAGTCCGTCGTGCTGTCGTACCCGTCCCCATCCCGGTCCTCCGCCAGCGCCTCCGGACCGCCGGTCGCGCCGATATCGCTCACGGATCCATCCCGATCGAGGATGTTGGGGTCGCCGGCGTCGCGCAGCGGGCTGTCGGGAGCAGGCACCCATGAGCTGCCCCAGGCGAGCCCCGGGTCATCGAGCATCGTGCCCCGGCCGTGGACCTCCTTGTTCGTGACCTCGCCCGAGGCGTCGCCGTCACTGTTCTCGTACCAGTCGTTGTAGGCGAAGGTCGAGTAGGCGCGGCTGTTCAGATCGAAGGCGTGCACGGACGCCCCCGACGGCGTGTCGGTCACCAGGTTGTTTCGGAAGTCGACGTAGCCCTCGTAGAGACAGAGCACCCCGCCGTCCTCGGTGGCCTGGTTGCCCACGAAGCTGTTGTTCTGGATGAGCGTCCCGTCGACCCGATACGACTCCACCTGACACATCGCCCCGCCCACCGCGGCGCGGTTGTTCTCGAAGAGGTTGTTGGTCCAGGTCTGGGTCTCGTAGCTCTCGAGGAAGTCCGAGATGTAGACCGCCCCGCCGTACCGGGCGTCGTTGTTCACGAAGCGGCTCCGGCGGGCCTCCACGACCTTCGGGTCGGTGGCGTAGAGGGCCCCCCCGAAGGAGCTCATGCCCTCCGAACGGTTGGACTCGAAGTCCGTGTCCAGCAGCGTCAACATCGTCACCGAGCGGGCGTAGATGGCGCCGCCCTCGGAGACCGCGGTGTTGTCGGTGAAGACCGAGTCCGTCACGGTCAGCACGTCGCTGTAGCTGTGGTACGGCACCACGTACATGCCGCCGCCGGCGTAGACGTCGACCGAGTTGTGGTCGAAGATCCCGCGCTCGATGGTGAGCGATCCGTAGGCGGCCTGGTAGACGCCGCCGCCGTAGCTGTAGGCGCGGTTGCGGATGAAGTCGACGTCCGAGAACACCGCGTGGGTCAGGTAGTAGAAGTAGGCGCCGCCGCCGTTGCCCCAGGTGGAGGTGTTCTCCTCGAAGACGCCGCCGTCGATGGTGACCGTCCCGCTCAGGTACGCCGCGTAGAGCCCGCCGCCGACGGAGTAGGCGACGTTCTCCCGGAAGGTGACGTCGGTGAAGTCCAGCGAGCCCGTGGTGGAGGCGAAGACCCCGCCGCCGTAGCCGTAGGTCGTGAGGTTGCCCTCGAACACCGCGTCCACGAAGTCCAGGTCGAAGCCGGACATCAGAAAGATCGCGCCGCCGTCGTCGTAACTGTCGTTGTCAGTGAAGCTCACCCCGTCGCCGGTGAGGCTGACGTAGCTGATGCCGTGGATGGCGCCGCCGAAGTAGCCGCTGTTCTCGACGAACTCGGTGTCCGACAGGTCGACCACTGATCCGTCGGCGTAGATGGCGCCGCCGTTGTAGCCGTAGTTGCCCTCGAAGCGGCCGCCGCTGACGAAGAGGCTGGCGTCGGGGCCCAGCCACACCGCGCCGCCGTCGCCGTCGGTGCGGTTGTCGAGCATGTCCGTGTCCACCAGGGTCAGCCGCCCGCTGCCCGTGACGACCGCCGCGCCGCCGCCCTCGTCCGCGTCGTTATCGGTGACGGTGCAGCGCTCCAGCGTCAGCCGCCCGCCGGCGATGTAGAGAGCGCCGCCCTGAGACGCCTCGCCGTCCTGGAGCACGCTGTCGGTGATGGTGGGCTGGCCGCTGCTCATGGCGACCAGGCCGCCGTAGGTGCCGACGCCGTCCTCGATGATCAGATCCGAGAGGGTGGGGCTGGCGCCAGCGATGGCGATCGCCGGAGCGCCGCGCACGGTGAAGCCGGAGAGCACCGCGCCGCTGCCCTCGCCGCCCTCGAAGGTCACCCCGTCGGTGATCACCGTCGCGCTGGCGTCGCCGGTGGCGATCACCGTGACGTCCAGGCCCAGGAAGTCCACCTCGTCGTACTCGCCGGGGGCGACCTCGATGGTGTCGCCGTCGGAGGCGTTGGCGAGCGCCGCCTGGATGGTGCTGTAGCGCGCGCTGCCGCCGTCATCGACCTGGAGCGTGGCGGCGAAGGCACCGCTGACCAGCGTGAGCGCGACGAACATGACAACCCCGGGTGCGAGAGAGGTCAAGGATACGCCAGAGAGCTGCAAACTTCGCCCCCGACCCGCGCGGGCGCGCACGATCCGGCCCGGTCATCGGACTATGCTCGCTGTGAGTCCGCTCTAAAGGAGGCTCCACATGCGCCCCACGCTGAAGCTGCTGCTGCCCGCTGTCCTGCTCTCCTCCGTGTTCTCGATCGCGGCCGCCGGGCCCGACCTGGAGGAGCAGGCGATGGAGGCGCTGGCGAACGGCCGCGAGGCCCGCGCCGTGCGTCTCCTGGAGCGCGCGGTCGCCGGCGCGTCGGACGCGGAGCGGGACGCGCTCAGCTGCCTGCTGGGGCGGGCGAAGCTGCTGGCGGGGGATCCAACCGGCGCCGCCGCCGTGCTGGCGGGGGTCGACGCGGGCGCGGAGTGCGCGCTCCAGGCGAGCTTCGATCGGGCGGATGCCCTGGAGGCGCTGGGAGATGACGACGCGCTGGCCGAGGCCGCGGCGCTCTACGCGGCGGCGGGGGCCGGCGCGCTGGGCGAGGAGCGCGACGCGGCGCTGGTGGAGCGGCTGCTGAGCATGGCCAGGGAGACGCTGGAGGCACCGGACGGCGACCGGTCGCGGGCGCTGCAGGTCTACACCCTCGCGCTCGGGCTGCAGCTCCCCGAGGCGACCCGGCGGGAGATCGCCCGGGAGATCGCCCGCAGCGCGGACGAGCTCCCGCTGCCGGACTTGAACCCCACCCAGGCGCCAACGGCGGCGCTGCTGGGCGCGCTCTACGAGGCGGATGAGCTCGACGACCGCCTGCTGCTCGCCCGCCTGCTGAGCCCGGACTACGCCCCCGCCGTGCTGGCGGACGCGGACCGCGGCGCCGCCGTGCTGGGCGCGCTGGCGGAGGCGGCCGAGCGCCTCGGCGACGAGGCCTGGACGCTGGCCGGGCTGCGGCTCCTCGCCGCCTTCCCAGAGAGCGAGGAGGCCACGGCCCTCGCCCCGCGGCTGTCGCTGCGCCTCGCGAACACCGGCCGGCTCGACCTCGCTCAGATCGTGCTCGATGACGCCGCCCCCGAGGTGCTGGACAGCGACGAGGCGGCGATGGCCGCGTGGACCATCGCCAGCCGCTGGGGCCAGGCCGGGGACTACAGCCGCTCCCGCGCCCTGATGGAGGCGTGGCTGGAGCGCTACCCCACCCACCACCAGCGCCGGGAGGCCGAGCGGCGGATCCAGGAGCTGGATCTCGACCTCGCCCGCGCCTTCCTCGCCGGGGGAGAGCACCACCTGGACACGCTGGCCCGCTACGACGCGCTCGTGGCGCGGGATCCCAAGGCCTCCGTCGCCCCCACGGCGGCCTATGAGGCCGGGCTGACGCTCCAATCCGGCGGCGATCACGAGCAGGCCCGGCGGCGCTGGGAAGAGGTGATGGCTCGCTGGCCCGACAGCTCGGAGGCGCGCATGGCCCTCCGCAGCCGCGCGCTCTCTCTCGCCTTCGACGCGGGCGAGCCGGAGGCCGCGATGGCCTGGGTCAAGCACCTCGAGGAGCAGGGGCCGATGAGCTACGAGGCGTCGACCCTGCGCGCGCTCCTCCAGGAGCCGTCGGTCGACGTGGCCTCCACCGACCGGGCGCCCTCGGCGAGGGACGCGGCGGTGCGGGTCGTGACGCGGAACCTGGAGACCCTCGAGGTCCGCCTCCACGCCATCGAGCCCGAGGCCTACCTGCGCGCCGGCGGCACCCCGACGGGGCTCCAGGATCTGGACGTGGGGGTGATCGCCCCCGACAAGGTCTGGACCGTGGACGTGCCGGACTACCGCCCCTACGAGGCCCTGGACTTCGAGCTCCCCGTCGACGTCCCCGGCCCGGGCATCTACGCGGTGACCACCGCGAGCCCCACGGAGGAGGCGACGGCCATCCTCTTGGTCTCGGACCTGACGCTGGCGGCCCGGGTCCACGGCCCGGACCTGGCCGTGGCGACCTTCCGCGACGGCCAGCCGGCGGGCAACGCCCAGGTGTGGGTCCGCGACGGCAGCGAGGTGATCGAGGCCCGCACCGACGGCCGGGGGCTCTTGATGACCGAGGTAGAGACCGGCGAGCTCGTGGTCCTGGCCGAGCGCGGCGGGCACCCGGCCATGCTGCGGCTGGATCGGGACGTGTACTCCCTCCAGTCGGGCACGCTGGAGACCTCGCTGGAGCTGGATCGCCCGATCTACAAGCCCGGCGGGGACGAGCTCAGCTTCCGGGCGGTGGGCCGGGAGGCGGGGGAGCCCCTGCGCGGCGAGTGGACCTTCTGGATCGAGGGCTACGAGCACCAGGCGATCAGCGTGAAGGCTGACCGCCGGGGGGCCGTGACCGGCTCGCTGCCGCTGCCGCCGCACGCCGTCTCGGCGCAGCTCTACGGCTCGACCCCGGGCTCGGAGGTCTCGAACGTCCACCGGCAGATCACGATCCAACACGACGAGGGCGCCCCCCACCTCTCGCTGGACGTCGAACAGGACGGCCTCGTGCGGCTCCACGGGCCGGACGGCGCGCCGTCGCCGGGGCGCACGGTGCGCTGGCGGGACGGGCTCCGGGAGGGCGAGCAGGCGACCGATGAGACCGGCGCGCTCCTCATCGAGGGGCCGCCGGCGGGGCTGCCGTGGACGCTCACGGCCGAAGCAGAGGGCTGGTCCAGCGCGAGCCGCCTCGTCTCTCCCCTCCAGCCGCCGACCCTGCGGCTGAACCAGCCGCTGCTGCGGCCCGAGCAGGCGGGCGAGCTGACGCTCACCGGTCCAGCCGGTGAGGTGGAGGTCGAGCTGATCCGCTGGCTGGAGCTCGCCGATCGCCCGGAGGTGCCGACGGATCCCTGGAGCCCGTCGATCTCGCCGGGCTTTGAGGTGCTGACGACGCCGTTCGATCCCACTCGGAGCCGCGAGGCCGTCGTGAGCGACGCGGTGATCGGGCTCGGCGCCCTGACGCTGGAGGAGGACACCCCGCTGTCGGTGACGCTGCCGGCCCTCGAGACCGGCCGCTACACCGCGCGGGTTCGCCGCGTCGACGGCGGCGAGCTGACCCGCTCGCTGTCCTTCGCGGTCAACGCCGAGGCCGCGCGGGTGACGGGCGCCGCGCCGCGAGCGCTGGGGCAGCGGCTGGACCTCACCGCCGAGGGCGACGCGGCGCTGGTGACCGTTGAGGGCTACCGCATGCTCGCCGCGGCGGTGCTGCGCGACGGCCAGCAGGCCGACTGGGAGGTCCGCGCGGACTGGGACGGCGAGGCCCGCGTGCGCGGCCTCTTCGCGGACGGCACCGCGCGCTCCCAGACCGTCACCTTCGACGGCTCGCTGGACGTGGACGTCTCGGTCGAGGCGCTGACCACGGAGGAGGGGCCGCGGTGGCGCGTGCGCGCCTCAGTGAAGGACGGCGAGGGTCGCCCGGTTCGCGCCCAGGTGGCCCTGTCGGCGCTGGACACCGTGCTGCTGGAGAGCGCCTATGATCCCAGCCAGCTCCACGGCGATCTGTTCGTCCCCGACGCCCTGAGCGGCAGCGGCCAGAGCGCGGCGGCCCTGAGCCTCCGGCACGCCGCGTGGGGCCAGCCAGTGGCCGACGCGCTGCTGGCGGAGGCGGCCCGGGAGGCGGAGGCGCGGCGCGCGCAGTCCGCCGAGTCCGGGGTCTTCGAGTCCACCATGGAGCAGGCCATGCTCGAGGCCGACTACATGCTGATCGGCAACACCAGCGGACTCGGCTCCGGCGGCGCGGGCTACGGCGCGGGCTACGGCGCGGGCGCGACCGGCTACGGCTCGGGCAGCGGCGGCGTGGGTGTTCGCGCCGCGCGCTACAGCGGCGAGCGGGACCGGGTGCTCTGGACCGTACTGGAGACCGATCGGGCGGGGGTGGTCGAGTACACGACGGCGCGCCCGCACCGCCCGGCGACCTGGCGGGTCCAGGCGACCGCGCTGAGCGAGGCGGCGACAGGCCGCGACGCGGTGGAGGTCGTCACCGGTGACGCGCCCTACCTGCTGGTCCACGCCCCGCCCAACCCGGGCATGCCCGGCGAGTCCGCGGCCCCGGAGGTCACCGTGGTCAACGGCGGCAGCGAGGCCCTGACGGCCGCGCTGACGGTCTCATCCGTGGCGCCCTCGGCCGCCGGGGACAGCTCCGAGGCGCTGACCCTGGCCCCGGGCGAGGTCCGCCGCCTGACGCTGCCGGCGCAGCCCGCTGGCGCGGCGCTGGCGGTGTCGCTGGTTCGAGGCCAGGAGCGCCTCGACAGCGCGGACTGGCGCTTCCCCCTCGCCTCCTCGACGCCCCACCCGTCGGGCCGCGTGCTGGAGGTCGCCGTGGACGCGGACGGCGCGCCGCCGATCGCCGAGCTGGCGCTGGCGGCCGATCCCCTCGCGCGCTGGGACGGCGTGCGGGCGATCCGGGACGGCCGCGTCGCCCTGGCGGCCCTGGATCCGCAGGCCCGGCCGGACCGACTGGACAGGCTACCCAAGGCGGACGCCGACGCCCTCCGCGCCCGCGCCGAGCAGCGCCGCCACCTCCAGCAGAACCTCTCGCAGCCGGTCCTCCCCCGCGAGCGCGCCGAGGCGCTGATCTTCATGGCCGAGGTGGACGACGCCACGGATCAGCCCATGCAGAGCGATCTGGACTCCTACTACGGCCTCCTGCGCGCGACGACGCCCGATCCCGCCGATCGGGCCTACGTCACCTGGGCCATCGCCCGCGCCGGCTTCACCCCCGAGGCCTCCACCCTGGAGCGCCTGCTGCGCGAGGCCCCCGCGCTGAGCGACGAGGACGCCAGCCTGCTGGCCCGCACCCTGCACGCGCTGGGGCGGCGGGACGAGGCCCGCGCGATGGTCCGGGGCGACGGCGTACACGCTGTCCTCGCCCGGCGCGCGCTGGGCCTGAACGGGGCACCGCTCACCACCCCGCCGCCGGCCGTGGGCGACGCGGGCCGCGCGGACTGGCTGCGGGCGATGGACGTGAAGACGCCGCGCCAGCTCGGCGAGGCGGCGGTGACGCTCTCGGGTGAGCTTGTGGGAACGCTCCCGCTCACCTCGGGCGGGCGGCTTCGGCTCGTCCTGCCAGAGGGCGCCTCGCTGGACGACGTCGCCGTGAGCGCCGGGGCCGCCGTCCTGTGGCGCAGCGGCCCGCCGCCGTCGCACTCCCCGCCGCCGAGGGCGCTGCGGCTGCCCGCGACGGGAGAGCTCCCGGCCCCCAACACCAACGCGCTGGTGCGCCTGCCTGGCCTGGGCGACGCCCTCGACATGGACGCGACCGATCAGACCTTCTGCGGCGACGCGCGGCAGCCCTGCCAGCTCACGCGCGGCGATCGGCTGGTGGTGAGCGGCGTCGACGACCGGCCCGGCTGGACGCCGCCGGGCGGGCTGACGATGGAGCGGGGGGCGCGCGCGCTCACCCTGCGCGCCGAGGTCATGGGCGACTTCACGCTGGACGGTCTCAGCGATCCGGAGACGGGCGACCCCATCGGGCCCCTGTCCATCACGGTGGGCGAAGCGCCGGCGACCCCGGCTCAGATCTCCCGCCCGATCGCGCTGGGCCTCGCCCTCACCGGCGATCGCGAGCCCCTCGCCGCCGCGGCCTGGCTCGCCCCCTGGCCCGACGAGTCCGACTGGGCGCCCGCGCAGCTCCCCGCGCGAGCGGGGGTGCGCTTCGAGGCCGCGCTGGTGGGCGACGATCCCCAGACGCTGGTCGAGCGCTTCGAGGAGCTGCGGGATCTGAAGCCGGACGCGGACCTGGACTTCGAGTCCGTGCGCGCGGTCGCCGAGGCCTACGACGCGGTGGGCCGCCCCGACCGCTCCCTCGCCGTGTGGCGGGCGGGCCTCGGCGCGGCCTTCCTGGCCCAGGCGGGCTCCGCGCGCGAGCTGGAGAGCTCGACCGGCCTGCTGGCGTCGCTGCGGGAGCTGCGCTGGCTCACCGCCCGCTACCCGAGCGTGCCGGCGGTGGAGGAGGCTTCGTTCCTCCTGAACCAGCGCGTCGCCGCCATGGCGGAGCAGGAGATCCCCTACGATCTGGCGCGAGCGGGGGTGACGGCCACCGATCTGCGGCTGACGGCGGCGGCCTGGGACCAGGCCTTCCTCGCCCTGCACCCGGACGCCCCGCAGGCCCCCCACGCGAGCTTCCAGTACGTGCAGTCCCTGATGGCCCTGCGGGCCTGGTCCCGGGCCGCGGACGCCGCAGCCTGGTTCGCGGACCGCTACCCCGAGAGCGATGTGCTCGATGGGCTCGTCTACCTGGAGGGGGTCGCGCGCGCCGAGCTCGGCCAGGACGACCGCGCCCTCAAGCACTTCGAGCGCATCGCCGAGGAGGACTTCCCTCTGGGCGGCGGCCGCCTCGGCGCCGCCCCCTCCCGCGACGACGCCCGCTACGCCGCGGCGCGCCTGCACGAGGCCCGGGGAAACCTGGAGGCCGCCAGAGAGGGCTACGAGACGGTCTCCAGCACCGGCCGCTTCCCAGAGGCTGCCCGCTCACTGAACGCCCTGACCCGCGTACGCCTGGAGCCCGATCCCCTGGTGACCCTGAGCCCCATGGACAGCCTGTCCGTACCAGCGCTGGTGACCAACCTGGATGAGGTGTTCCTGCGCGCCTACCGCGTCGACCTGCGGACCATCTTCCTCCGCGACTACGGCCTCGACGGCGTCCACGACATCGCGATCTCCGGCGTGAGCCCGGCCTGGTCCGGACGGCAGGTGGTGGACGCCGGCCCGTTCCCCCGGGAGGTGGACCTGACGCTCCCGCTCGACGGAGCGGGGGCCTGGCTCGTGCAGATCAACGGCGGAGGCGTGGAGTCCTCGGCGCTGGTGGTGCGGAGCGCCCTGGAGATGACCTGGGAGGACTCGGACCGACGGCGGCTGTGGGTGCTGCGCGACGGCGCCCCGGCAGCAGGCGTACAGATCCGCGCGCTAGGCGGTCCGATCGTCGCGGAGACCACGGACCTGCGAGGGGTGGCGCTGGTCCCGGCGGGCGCGCAGGCGCTGGCCTTCGACGGTGAGCACTATGCGTTTACTCCGACTGAGGCGTCGTACTCAGTCGATTACAGCAGGGCTCCTCAGCCGGAGGAGGATCTGATGATGAATATGCGATCTCGGCTGGAGGCTCAGCAGTCGAGTAGTCAGGGACTCTATGAGTCCAACTTTGATTCGGCGAGTCCGGCTGCGGTCAAGGCTTACGCGATGTAGATGCTTGTGTCGGGTCGGTTCTTCGGGTTGTCGGTTGTCGGTTGTCGGGTCGGCGGGTCGGCGGGTCGGCGGGTCGGTTGTCGGTTCGGCGGGTCGGCGGGTCGGCGGGTCGGTTCGGTGGGTCGGCGGGTACGGCTCGGTTTGACGGTGGTTTATGGGACTTGCGAGAGCGGTTTCGGCAGTCGCGGGCTCGTAGTTTGAGCGTCTCGGCAAGGCGCCGTCGTTCTGCCTGTTGTGTTGTTGGACTTCCCGATCCCTTTTGGTGGCGCGGTGCCCCTTGGTAGATTCGACGTGTGCTCGCTGCGCTAACGAATCCCCGGACGATTCGTCAGCGTCAAGTCGACAAGGTCTGGTGGCCGGTGCCGTGCAGCTTGCGTCACACACGCCCGAATCTCCCTGGTCGGGGCACTTCGCCATTGGCGGTCCCAGTGCGTCCTCAGCCCGCAGGCAGACGACTGATCGCTTGTAGCCCTCTAGAATCGACTGGAGGTAGCGAGGGCGTTCCCCCTGCCTGCGTGGCGGCATCGCCCTGGTCGACAACGGCGCAGGCTTACCGTCATCGAGCCCAGGAGGGGAGAGGAGAGAGGTACGGGGTGGACCGGGACACAGGTTGGAGAGGCTCCGCACCCACTGTGGCTTCACGAACAGCCGCCCGTCGTTGCGCGGAGGACTGGATGGGGGATTCATCGCCGCCACCGGGCTGGTTGGCGCAGCTCGCCAACCTGGGCGGCGCCTGCGACCGAGCGCTGAAACTCGAGAACGTCCTCATGACTCACGGCCCGCGACAGCCCTTCTGAGTTTGTCGCCGTCGGCTCACAGGCTTCAACCCGCACCCGGGTTGGCGAGCTGCGCCAACAAGCCTGGTGATGTCGACCCATCTCCCAGCCAGTCGTCCGCGCAACAATCGGTGGCTGTTGTTGAAGCAGCAGTGGGTGCGGAGCCTCTCACACCGTGTGTCCCGGTCACCACCTCCCTCTCTCCTCTCCCCTCCTGGGCTCGATGAGGGTAAGCCCGCGCCGTTGTCGACCAGGGCGATGCCGTTGGGGAGCGAGAGGAACGCCCTCGCTACCTCCAGTCGATCCTGGAGGGCTACCAGACGTTCAGTCGTCTGCCTGCGGGCTGAGGACATTCTGGGACCGCCAATGGCGAAGTGCCCCGACCAGGGAGATTCGGGCGTGTGTGACGCAAGCTGCACGGCACCGGCCACCAGACCTTGTCGACTTGACGCTGACGGATCGTCCGGGGATTCGTTAGCGC
>Ga0316204_10010795_pt1 | contig 11635 bp, 6 predicted proteins | sample 6monrhotite_MG_2_FD_205661 | JGI IMG/M metagenome (GOLD analysis project Ga0316204, IMG submission 205661) | Microbial mat bacterial communities from mineral coupon in-situ incubated in ocean water Damariscotta River, Maine, United States -... | ecosystem: Environmental > Aquatic > Marine >...
GGCAAGCACCATAGCGCCGGGCTGTAAACTAACATTCACGACGAACCCTTTTGTTGGCGCTTCCACCGAAGTCCAGGAAAGTTTTATCTTGGCTAATTCCAGTTGCGCTTGGATTTGAGCCACGTCGGCGTCTTCGCCATTGATGGTCGATTCGAGAGCGAGTTTGGCTTTAATCCGACGAGCTTGAGCTATTTGCAACGCCTCTTCGGCTTGGATCACGATCGTGTTGACACCGTCGATTTGCGAATCAAGTGCAAGTTGAGCCTGCTGACGCTTGGCTTTCGCTTCTTCGAGGCCTGCCTTGGCTGCTGCAAGATTTCGCTCTTTGGCTTCCAATTCAGCCTCAGTCATTGCTTTGCTGGCAGCAAGCTCCTTAGCACGCCCAAATTCTGCCTTCGCCAATTCAGCTTGGGCCTTTTGCTTAGCAACCGAAGCATCGGCAGCCTCAACCAACACTTTCAATGACTCAGCCTGCTTGTTTGCCGAGATGAGGGCTGCTTCAGCCTGAAGAACAGCAGCGTTGGCAGCCGCAAGATCCGACGGCAACATCTTGGCTTCTTGCTGAGTTTCCTTGAGGGCGGCCTCTAGACGATTCACTTCAGCCTGATAGGGTGCTGGATCTATCGTGAACAACAACTGTCCTTTGTGCAATTCCACTTCACTTTCGATGGGAACATCGATCACCATTCCCGAGACACTCGGTACGATCTGGATTGTATTTTTCATGACGACCGCTGTACCACTCGGTGCGCCAAAACTCATGGGAATCAATAAGAATACTTGACAAACTAGAAAGACCACGAAGGGCGACAGCTTCATCCAAAGGGTCCAGCTTTTTAGGAAGCCAAATCGGACCAGAAGCGACAGAAATCCAAGCCAGGCGGCGACAAGAACCAAGATCATTGATTTGCCCCTCTTTGTGCTTTGAACTCTTGTGTCAGCTTTTCAACTTGAACCTGCAATGACTTGATTTCATTATGCAGATCAACCTTGTTTTCATCTGATCGCTCTTTATCTCCACTGAATCGGATTGGTGTATAAGCCCACATCAGTACGAAAGGCCAAGCGACAGCGCCCAGGATTAGCGTTGTCCAGCCACCTACCATGATGGCCTGCTCGTACGGATGATCTCGTTCTTTGGCGATGCGGCCTGGGAGTGCCCCCAGATACCAAAACATCGCACCGATCAACAGGGCGAGAATGATAAGTATTAAGAGAGCGGCAATATCAAGGACACTCATGAGAATTAATCCATTTTAAGGCAGGGATGTCTTGAAAGAAGAATTCCATCCAATTCTTTCACCGCCTAAATGCGCACGGGACGTCAGTCGAATAGCAGTCCGAAGTATTACTTCTGGTTGGCCCGTTCAAGACGACCATTCTACAGCGGACCGTCGTCGAAGTGTCACAAAACTGGGAAATTGAATTGACCTCAAAAGGCAATTCGCCCGGAAGATACCCCAAAAGATCTATGATGCACAATTTCTTATTCCTAATGTCCGGGGAATAACTGATCATCAAGTTGAGACAGAAGGGATTTGATCTTGGGAATTGCTTCGAGGGTCGCCTTCTCACCGATGGCGGCCAGTTCGTTGGTTCGTGAGAATTCGCTCAAATCGATACCCGTTACGTCCGGTTCAATCACCACGTCGGCTGGTTGTACGCCGAACGAATGCATGTTCACGCTCTGGACGAGGTAACTTCGCAAAATCGTTTGCAATATCGAGGCGGATGTCATTTCTGACGTCGGCGTATCCGGCCGGTTTTTGGCGAATTCAAGTTCCAGTTTTGCCGTAACGCTCACCGCGATGACAAAATTGCAGCCACTCTCAACGAGCACGTCGGCCGGAATATTATTCACCAATCCACCATCAACCAACGCCTGTCCATTGCGGACAATTGGCTTGGAAAACACGGGGATGTTGATACTCTCTAAAATGGAATCTGTGGCATCGCCGCGATCGCGCACAAGCGGTTTGCCAGACACCAAATCAACGGTCACTGATTTCACCGGCACCGGCAACTGCTGCAATGTCCAATCTGAGATGTATTTCCTCAACATCCGATCAAATTGGCCGAGCCGATATTTATACAACAAATATAAGTGGCTGCCACGGGGCAGTAGTCGAAATGGCCATGCGGGTTTCAAGTCTTGCGCAAATAAATTGGTCAAGTGTTCGGCGTCCAGGCCCGCTGCGCAGAGTATTCCTGTCATTGCCCCGGCGCTCGTACCGGCAATCATATCGACGACAATTCCGCTTTGCTCAAGTGCTTTGAGTACTCCCAGATGGGCCATCCCACGGGCGCCTCCACCTCCCAAGGCCAGACCAATCCGCACGCCGCGCAGATGATGCACTAGGCGTTCAAAACCATCCAAGAGAGTACGTCCTTGGTTTGCCTGAGGCTCTGAAAACGAGATCTTGAAATCTCGCTTGACTAGACCGCGTAACTCCGTGGCAGACGGTGCGACCCAGGAATCGTCTTCAAGTATCCAGACTAGATTGATCTTATCTCGCCATCCCGGTGCCCGCGCTTCGATGGCCTTGAGGCGATAGACGCTCGACTCAATTTTATCGTGACTGCTACACCAAATTACTTGTTCGCTAAATTCGACGAGCAACGAAGCGTTTATTGGATCTAAAGACGCGTCTACATCGACAATGATGCGGCCCGAATCTGACCACTGATTGATCTGTTGGCGAAATTCTTCACGTGTCAGGTATTGGCCATCGTTAATGAGTGTCTGAAAGGGCACGCCGTCGGTTGCCACTCCGTCCGCTTGATCGCTCATCAGGCAGGGCGTTTCGCCTAGGTCTAACAAACGTTGAATCAATCGTCGCGTCAGCGGTCGACTAGGTTGTGATTCGTGGAATATGGTGACGAGCGACGGCTTTTTCGGTCGACGATCCGACAGCAAGACTTGACGAACCATGTTCGATATCAAATGCATCAGATTGAGGCCAAACGTCGCGTGTTCGCGTGTGAACCGAAGGAACGTCTCAAAATCAAACCTCAGCACCGCGGATGGCTCGACCGCGATAACGTCCACGGGCATTGGATCGGCTTGAGACGCCCCCAAGGCGCCGAACTGCGATCCGCGCGTCAAGAATCGCTGCAACATGATGTTGCCGTGCATGTCAACGACAGACTGTTTCAGGCGGCCATGTACGACGAGCGAAACCGCCGTCACCGCTTCGTTCGCATGATGAAGGTAATCCCCTGGCTCAAGTTGCACGAGTTCTGCGGCGTCACTGATTTCTCGCAGCGCTGTTTCATTCAATCCGCTTGAGCATTCATGCGATCGAAATAGGAGAAGTTTGTCATTAGTTATCGACACACTGAATATCCCTTCTCCGCTCGCTACACGGCATCGGAAGCTCTTTTAATTCTGTCAAGAAAGCCTCAGCTCAAATACATTGATGAACTTGGTGATTGATCGCGACAAACGGTACTGATTTTCCGTAAGCTTATCCTTCCAGCACCTTAGCATTCAAGTCGGAACCGATTCGGGAATCATGTGCACATCGCGTTGCGGGAAGGGAATACTGATTCCCTCGGCATCGAATGTTTCTTTGACCCGACGGGTCAAATCCCAATGGACAGTCCAATAGTCGGCTGTCTTCACCCAGGGGCGGCAGAACAGGTTTACGGAGGAATCCGCCAGAGTATCAACGTGGACCGTGACCGCTGGGGCGTCGAGGACCAAGTGATGCTCGACGGCAAGTTTGTTCAGCACTTCGAGCGCGTGCTGGATGTCATCGCCGTAGCCGATCCCAAACACGAGGTCAACTCGGCGAATCTTCTTACCTGTGAAGTTGACTATGGTATCTCCCCACGCCTTCTTGTTGGGGATGATCAGCACCTTGTTGTCGACCGTGAGCAGCGTTGTGGAAACGAGACTCATCTCTTGGACGGTTCCATCAACGCCGCCGACGGATACATAGTCATCAATATCGAAGGGATGGTAAACCATGATCATTAGGCCGCTGGCGAAGCTCGCAAGGGTTTCTTGAAGAGCGAAGCCGACGATGAAACTGCCGGCTCCCAAGGCTGCCATCATTGGTCCAATTTCTACGCCGAGCACACTGAGGGCCATGAGGACGCCGACTACGAAAACTATTCCGCCCGTTGTCTTGCGTGCAAAGTTTTCTAAAAGACTCGATGCCCGGGGATGGTGCGCTAATGCTTTGGCGATCACACGCCCAGCAAATTTGGAAATGAGCCAAAACACCAACAGAATGATTGCAGCCACCAGCAATCGTTTGGCCCAGAGCTTGCCACCATCGTCTCGCCCGGCCCAGTTTTTGACTTCGGCCAACAGTGCCGCTTGATATGAAGTGGCGTCGGTTGTCTCACTGAGATCCGACACCGCGTTAATAAATTGTTCCGCTGTTTGGACGTCACCTCCTTTTGCTCTCAGGGCGTCGAGCACGATCCGAGTTCGTTCCGCCAGCGCCGTTTCTTCGGTACGCAGTGCAATCAACTGGTCCGTCAGTTTATCATCCGATTCATTCTCTGGTACGGCCTTGAGTTTCAATTCAGTGTTGCCGACCTCAGTGATCTTCGCACGCAGCAGATCGAGCCAGTCATCTAACTCGATTTCTAGCTCGTCTTTCGTCAGAGGACGCAGGATCACCTGGAGATGGTCCACCGGTACTTTTGCGTCAGAGGTAGTCGCCAACTGTGGCGGTTCAGGGCTGGACGTCTCTTGAGCCCTGGTCGATGATTTGACCATCACGAGGCTGATAACAGCGACCAATACGCATCGGCCAAGCCATAATCCTGCGGACGTTCTCATTATTATCCTCCCGATATTATCCTCCCGATAAACCGGGGCTTGCCTGTCTGCCGCTAGTGAATCGACGCGCCGGACGAGCATTAGTTTCATTTGTGTTCTCCCGCTTTAATTGTGGTGGTTCTTCTTTCGGTCGGGATCCCTATTTCAATTCCACAGTCACTTTTCCAATCTTGCCGGTGAACTTATTGTCGCCATCCTTGTACTCTTCGGTCACGGGGGTGGCGTTATCCAAACCAACGTCAGCAGTTTCGTCGGCGGAGAACAGGAACGGGACCGTCTTTTCGATCCGACCTTCGGCAACCTTCTTCCCATTGACTGAGATGGTGCCCTTACCACCTGAGCCAGGTTTGCCCCCGTCGTAGGCGAATTCATAGCGGATTGTCGCTTTGCCGGCGGGCAAGGCTTTGGGGGAAGTGATGGTGTAATAATCCTTGTCCATCCAGTTGTGGACGTAGGAGACCTTGCCGCCTTTCATGTACAGGCTCCAGCCGGCAAATCGCCCACCCTGGCAAAGAATCACGCCCTCCCCGCCCCCTTGCGGGATCTTCACCTCTGCTGTGATTGTGTGGGATTGGTTCTTCACATTGAGGAAAGTGTTCTCCGTGATTCCGGCCATGCCCCCGAACAAGGTGAGTGACTTTCGGTCGCCCATCAGGTCCGGTCGTCCAGCGATCTTGGCGTTGAACCTCTCGAAGACCCGGTCGTCCAGAGGCAGGACGTTGTACTTGATCGCTTCCGCCAAGAAGAGTTTTTGCATCTTCTTGAGCTTGTCGGGGTACGTGGTAGCTAGGTCATTTGCTTGACTGAAATCTTTGGAGACGTCGTACAGTTCCCATTTGTCTTTTGCAAATGGTCCATCGGGCGCGTCCGCCCACGGAGTCCTGTGCTTCGTAGCAGCCACCCAGCCGTCGTTGTAGATAGCGCGGTTGCCAAACATCTCGAAGTATTGCGTTGAGTGTCGATCTTTGGCCTTCGAGTCGTTGAGCGAATAGATCATGCTGACTCCTTCGAACGGCTTTTGCACAGCACCATTCACCGATTTGGGGAATGGCAAACCGGCCGCCTCCAACAGAGTGGGGCCGAGATCCGTCACATGATGCCACTGTGTGCGTAATTCGCCCTTCGCCTTGATGCCTTTCGGCCAGTGAACCACCAATGGATTGCGGGTCCCGCCATAATGCGAGGCGACCTGCTTTGTCCACTGGAACGGTGTGTTGCAGGCATGCGCCCAACCTGCATGAAAGTGAGGGTAAGATGTCGGCCCACCCCACTCATCCAGCCGTTCCAGTTGATCCTCGACGGAGTCCGGGAGACCGTTCAGCACGACGGTCTCGTTAAACGTCCCGGTCAGCCCACCCTCAGCGCTGGCACCGTTATCGCCAAAGACGTAGAGGAAGAGCGTGTTGTCCATCTCGCCCACGTCCTCAATGGCATTGGCCAGCCTGCCGACCTCGTGATCCGTATGTGAGGCAAATGCGGCGAAGACTTCCATTTGGCGGGCGTAAAGTTTTTTCTCGTTGGCTGAGAGCTTGTCCCAGTCCTTAATGTCGGCTGGCTTGGACGCCAGCTTGGTTCCCGGCGGGACGACGCCTTGCTCGATTTGTCGAGCTAAAGTTTTCTCCCGGTACTTGTCCCAGCCCTCGTCGAATTGGCCTTTGTACTTGGCAATCCATTCCTGGGGAACGTGATGAGGCGCGTGTGTGGCGCCGGTGGCGAAGTAGATAAAGAACGGTTTATCCGGCGTGAGCGATTGCTGGAATTGCATCCAATTGATCGCCTGGTTGGTCATGTCAGTGGTGAAGTGATAGTCGGGGTCATCGGACGGCTCTACTTCCGTAGTGCCGTCGTGGATGACCGGCGACCACTGGTTGGCTTCGCCTCCGATGAAGCCGTAAAATTTGTCGAATCCAGAACGAGTCGGCCAGCGATCGAACGGGCCAGACGTGCTGACTTCCCACGGCGGCGTTTCGTGGTACTTGCCGAATGCCGCTGTGCTGTAACCGTTGAGGCGGAGCATTTCGGCCACAGGAGCCACGCTCTCAGGGCGGATCCCCTGGTTACCGGGGAAGGCTGTTGCGACTTCCTGGACTGAACCGCAGTTAGCCGAGTGATGGTTGCGACCGGTGAGTATGGCCATTCGGGTGGGTGAACAGAGCGCCGTGGTGTGGAACTGGTTGTAGCGCAGACCGTTTTTGGCGAGCCGGTCCAAAGTTGGTGTCTGGACGCCTCCGCCAAAGCTGGATCCGGTCCCGAAGCCAATATCGTCGATCAGTACGATAACGACATTGGGTGCCCCCTTGGGGGCCTTGACCTCGAATCTCGGCGGAGTCTTGGCCTTACGGGCGTCCACCTCCGTGATTGCTTTGTACTCTGGTGCCTGAATCGGTAGAACGGTGCGGTCAAGCGATTTGGTTGCAGCTTGTGCATTTATTTTGGTCGAGGAACAAACCATTGCCAAGCTGAAGGTCATAAGCACTGAGAGATAAAATCGCGTCATTGCTCGTCTCCGGCGTAAGAGGTGATTATCGGTGAGCCTGCTTGCTGATGTTTTCAGTCTACTCTAAAAATGCAGGACTTTGTTCTTGGGAAAGAAATAATGTGCAAACTTTACGGTGCGGATTCTTCTTTCGGCTCCTCCATCCTTACGAGAAGCCACTGCTGTGTTTGGCCGTCTTCGAAATGCACGAGCGCCGCCGCCGTATCCTTCGTCAGATTGGATAGCCCTGTTTCCATCACCGGCCAATTCTTGTCAACTATCGTCCATGCCACGCGTTGATTCTTTTGGCCGACCATCCCTTCGATCGGTTGCGACTTTTCGGTGGCTGTATTCTGGAATGTTCCAGCAATAATGCCCTGCTTGTTGACCGCCAACTGCACGAATAACGTCGGAGGGGGTCCTGACTTCTCGCCGTCTTGCGTGATGGCAAACACACCCAGCGGCAACCAATCGACAGTATCATCGACTTCGGGGGCGCTTTCAGCAAGTGTCTGTGCCTGCTCTGCGTATTCATCGGCCGAGGCGACGGCTTCTTCCCCGTAATAAACTTCACCTTCGTCATAGTAGATATTATTGCCGTAGTCGTATGCGGCAGCATCGCCCGAACCCAATGAAAACCAACCGGCGACTAAGCCCCACGTGGCAACTCGATACGGGCGATTCCAACGCCATCGTGCTGCATTGGGATTGTCTTTCCAGAAATCGTATCGTGGATGATGATCTTGAAACTGATCACGCACTTCGTCGCGACGGCCTTGGCGTTGTTCATTACGCTCACCGCGATTCTCGTATCGATCAGGGCGATTTCCCGCAAGTCTTTCGCCATCACCTGGGCGCCTTGATTCGGCTCCGAGGCGTTGCCCCGGCCGCGCGCCGGCATTCGGGAGTTTTCCCGCACCAGGGCGCTGGTCTTGATTCTTCAAAAATGCGGCTGCCCCTCCTCCGCCTGAAGCTGCGGAGCCAGGTCTTGTTCCAGGCCTTCCGGTTGTGGGCTTTGCTGGATCTAGAAAATTATTCAATTGTCCTTGGGTTGGCCGAGTTCCTGTACTAGGTCGGGTTCCTGTGTTTGGCCGAGTTCCCACATTTGGCCGAGTTCCGGTGCCTGGCCGAGGCGTGCTTGGTCGAGAAGTGCCCGGGCGGGAAGTACTTGGACGAGAATTACTAGGACGAGTCGTCGGTCGCGTGGATGTATTCGGCCGGCTCGCGGAGGGAGTTCGACTCGGTGCCGAACGTGCGCCTCCACCACCACGGCTTCCCCCGCCGCCTCCTCCGCGTCCGCCACGGGCAGCCAATTCGCTTGACGAAAATAAAATCACAGCCAAAACGGCAAGGAGGGTAGAGACTTTATTCTTCATGACACGTTCCTCTTTGTTTTTATATGGATAGACGGAGCGAATCAATTCGCCGCCTGACTGCGAACGACAATGACTTCATCGATATTCGGTAGCAAATCGCCATCTACGATGCGATTGACCGACTGCCACTTGAATCTGTCGTCATCCACAGTTGTGATGACATTCACTGAAGAGGCTTTGCGGCCGTCGGCCAGTGTGCCAGTCTTAGTGATATACCAGCGATTATCTTTTTTCATCCAACGGCCTTCCGTGAAGCCACCGTCCGAATCAAATACCCACGAGCGAATTTGTTTCGCTGCCGGATCCCAGCCAATAATTTGCATACCCGCCATGTCGATCCGATCCTGAATCGACACGGTAAACGACCGGGTGATGAAATTCTTATTCCGCGTCCATTCACAAGTCGTCTCGATGCGGGCATGACCATCACCATCGACCCAAGTGCCGATAATCCATTCCAATTCTTTGAGTTGCTCGTAATGCGACTGAACCATCGGAAGATCTTCCTCAGTCACTCGATCCAACAGCCACTTGCCGTCCCGTTTCACATGGATCGCTGTATAGCTACTCTCCTGCGGCTGGCCATCTGCAGAAACTAGTTTGGTGACGCCGTTTTCCATCGCGACATTGGGCGAAATGAACCGAATGGATTCAACATCGACGGCTAGCTTTGTTTGTTTCAGTTCAGAAAGGATCGCTTCGAACTCTCTCGTGATCGCTTCGCGTCCTTCAACTTGATTGCCGGTGAGCGGATTGATGTAAACGGCATCGGGCGACCAGTGAGCGGCCAGCGTTTTCGCGTCGCGAGCGTTGAACGCAGCCGTGTACGAATCAACTGCGGCTTCAATTGCCGCTTGATCCGCGGCCTGGTCGGCAGCGCACGTTGCCTTCGCGCCACATGTTGCAGCACAAATGACCAAGATGCCAATAAAATACTTCATTGGATTTCTCTCCGTTCTCGGGTCGCTCATTGGAGGTCAGAAACAGGGGCTTTTTTGATGCGCATCACGAAACACATGCGTATATGCAATGGCCCGCACAACGCGCATGGCCGAGCGACATGGTACAGTGGGTCGCGATAGCTGCATAGTTAAAATCGACCAGTGTCGGAGGATCCTATTTCACCTTCGCCACCTCAACAGTGATTTTGTCAATCTTGCCGGTGAAGCTAGTCTCATCGCGACCGATGCCGATGCCTTCGACAACGGGCGTCTGATTGTCGAGCCCCACATCGGCGGTCTCGTCGGCGGAGAACATTAAGGGCTGTGTTTTCTTGATACGGCCCTCTGCGACAACCTTTCCGTTTACAGATAGCGTTGCCGTACCTCCCTTGCCCGCGCCGCCTCCATCGTATTTGAAGTCGAGTATCACCTCGGCCGGGCCGGCGGGAATCTTGTCTTTCGACGCAACGGTATCTTGCGAGAGTCCCAGGAAGTTATAGGTGTAGGCCGGCTTGCCGTCTTTCATGTAGAGTGACCAGCCCCCAAAACGCCCGCCCTGCGCCAGTATCACACCGCTGGCACCCTCTTTCGGAATTTCGAGTTTTGCCGTGATCGTTTTTGACTGGTTCTTCACGTTGATAAACGTGTTTTCCAGCATGCCGTTCATTCCATCGTAGAGTGTCAGTGACGTACGGCCCGCCATGACGTCTGGCCGTCCTGCGAGGGCTGGATTGACGCGTTCGATTACGCGGTCATCAATCGGCAATACGTGGTACTTCTCCGCTTCTTTCATGAACAAAGCTTGCAGTTCTTTCAGCTTTTGAGGATATTCATCGGCCAAATTGTTTGTGAGACTGAAATCCTCTCGAACGTTGTAAAGGTCCCAGACGTCGGACGCGAGTGGCGCTTGCTTGAGGGTTTGCCACGGCGCTCGGTGAAGCGTGCGGGCCAGCCAGCCATCGCGGTAAATTGCGCGGTTGCCGAACATCTCGAAGTACTGGGTCGTGTGCCGCTCCTTGGCCTTTGCCTGGTTGAAAGAGTAGAGCAAACTGATGCCTTCGATTGGTGTCTGCGGTGTTCCGTTAACGCTCTTTGGTTCCGGCAAACTGGCAGTTTCCAGAATCGTAGGCGCAATGTCGATGACGTGCCCGAATTGGCTGCGAATGCCACCTTTTTCTTTGATCCCTTCCGGCCAGTGAACGACCATGCCGTTCCGCGTGCCGCCGAAATCAGAAGCGACTTGCTTCGTCCATGAAAAGGGAGAATCGAAAGCAACTGCCCAACCGGCCGCCATGTGAGGAAATGTTTCCGGTCCACCCCACTTGTCGATTAACGGGAGCAGATCTTCCACTTTTTCGGTCACGTTGTTGAAGTACGTCATCTCGTTGTACATGCCGACAAAACCGCCTTCGGCACTGGTGCCGTTGTCGCCGGCGATGTAGATAAACAGGGTGTTGTCCATCTCGCCGATGTCCTCGACGGCTTTCACCAATCGGCCAATCTCGTGGTCGGTTTGCTCAAGGAATCCAGCGAAGACCTCGGCTTGGCGAGCAAAGAGTCTTCGTTCATCTCGAGTCAGCGCGTCCCAATCTTTGATGTCATCCGGTTTCTTACCGAGCTTGGTCTCTGGTGGAATGATTCCCATTTTTTTCTGCCGAGCAATCGATTCCTCCCGAATCTTGTCCCACCCTTTGTCGAATTTCCCCTTGTATTTGTCAGCCCACTTTTGGGGGACATGATGCGGTGCGTGAACGGCACCTGTTGCGTAATACGCGAAGAAGGGCTTGTCCGGGGTCATCGACTGTTGTGCTTTAATCCAACCGATTGCCTGGTTCGTCATGTCGGTCGTAAAGTGGTAGTTCTGCATCTTCGGAGGAGCAACCCGAGTCACACCGTCGTAGACCAATGGATACCACTGATCCGTCTCGCCACCGATGAACCCATAGAACTTGTCAAAACCTTGGTGGGTCGGCCAGCGGTCGTAGGGTCCCGACACGCTCGTTTCCCAAGCAGCGGTTTCATGCCATTTGCCAAACGCGCCGGT
>Ga0316204_10010796_pt1 | contig 11634 bp, 10 predicted proteins | sample 6monrhotite_MG_2_FD_205661 | JGI IMG/M metagenome (GOLD analysis project Ga0316204, IMG submission 205661) | Microbial mat bacterial communities from mineral coupon in-situ incubated in ocean water Damariscotta River, Maine, United States -... | ecosystem: Environmental > Aquatic > Marine >...
ACAAATCGTAGCAGGCGGCGGGTTCGTTGGAACTATATTTGCAGTCATTGGTTCAGTTTGGCGCGGACGCCAACAACGCGGTCTTAATACCTTTGGTTCCTCTCGCTGGGCAACGCCTAAGCAAATCAAACGTGCCGGGTTATTTGATGAGGCAGGTGTATTTTTAGGCCGCACTAAACATGACTATATCCGTCACGACGGCCCAGAACATGTTATGGCGATTGCCCCGACGCGTTCAGGTAAAGGTGTTGGCCTTGTTATACCGACGCTTCTATCGTGGACGGATAGTGCCGTTATTCATGATATTAAAGGTGAGAACTGGCAGCTTACCTCGGGATGGCGATCAACTTTTTCTCATTGTTTGTTATTTGACCCGACTAATAAGGCTAGCGCTAAGTACAATCCGCTTTTGGAGGTACGTAAAGGCGAGTTTGAAGTTCGCGACGTACAAAACATTGCCGACATACTTGTTGACCCCGAAGGCATGTTGGAGCGCCGTAACCATTGGGAAAAAACCGCGCATTCACTCCTAGTCGGCACCATTCTTCATATTCTCTATGCAGAGCGCGAAAAAACGCTGGCTCGCGTAGCCTCATTCCTCTCTGACCCGAGCCGCTCTTTTGAAAAGACGTTGCGGATCATGATGAAAACCAATCATCTCGGCGCCAATAACGGAAAGGGCGCAAAGGCGAAAGTCCATCCGGTGGTCGCACAAGCAGCGCGTGAACTGTTAAACAAATCTGAAAACGAGCGCTCAGGTGTATTATCAACGGCTATGAGCTTTCTCGGTCTTTACCGGGATCCAACGGTCGCCGAGGTGACATCAAAATGTGATTGGCGCATTTCTGACCTTATGAACGCGGACAAACCAGTTTCATTATATTTGGTTATCCCGCCGTCAGATATTTCGCGTACCAAGCCTTTGGTGCGCCTGATCTTAAACCAAATTGGCCGCCGCCTAACCGAAAAACTTGTAGTCACGGGCGAAAGCAAGCCCAAGCGGCAACTCTTGCTAATGCTTGATGAGTTTCCAGCACTAGGCCGTCTTGATTTTTTTGAAAGCTCGCTGGCATTTATGGCCGGGTACGGACTGCGGGCATTCCTGATCTCGCAATCGCTCAACCAAATAGAAAAGGCTTACGGCCCCAATAATTCAATCCTTGATAACTGCCATGTGCGAGTGGCCTTTGCCACCAATGATGAGCGCACAGCTAAGCGCCTATCTGATGCAATCGGCAGCACCACAGAAATGCGGGCCATGCGTAATTATGCCGGCCATAGATTAGCCCCTTGGCTTTCGCATGTGATGATCTCGCGCCAAGAAACGGCGCGTCAGCTCATCACGCCTGGCGAAATTATGCAATTACCTGCCAGTGACGAGCTTATTCTAGTATCGGGGTTTCCAGCGATTAAAGCACAAAAAGTGCGCTATTTTTCTGATAAGAATTTCACAGGCCGTGTTTTCGGTCCCCCCAAACTGTCCCCGGACGGCTATAGCGATCTTTCCCCGGATACGCCTTGCGTCTGGGGTTCGAAGACACGGCTTGTGGATGACCGGCTATATTCTGAAGCGCAAAAAGAAACCGAAAAACAAGAAGATAAGATAGCCGCAAATTTGAGTAGCGATGACGGCGGTAAAGAACACAGCCCGGAACTGGACGCTCCTGACGTGGACATATCTTCGGACGCCAAAGACAAAAATACACCTGATCTAGAGGAAGGCGACGACCTAACAAGTTCTATCAAGCTCGGCGAATTTGTACGCGGCTCATCTCAATTGGCGCGGGCTCATGATTTATCGCGCACCACTGAACCACAGATAGGGATGTAGAATGGCTGAAGAACTTTCATCCCGTGTCCGCGCCCGTATTTCTGACACCAATGCCGCCTTACTGGGTGTGCGCTCACGGGCTTCCGGTCTTACAAAGTCCCGGATCATAGATAATGCTTTGTGTGCAAGTTTCACTTTCGAGCATGATGATGCGCGAGACGCGCGCATCATTGAACGGCTTGATATGATGACGCGGCATAATCACCGCCATGCCCGCGATCTTAACTTGCAGTCAGAAGCTTTTTCGATGTTTTTGCATTTCTTTTTCACAATGTCGCCGCAAATCCCCGCTGCTGATAGTGAGGCGCGGGCTGCTCGCGGTGTTGGTTTGATGAACCAGTATATTGATAGTCTCGGCGAGAAAATGCGCGGCGGCGGCAAAACCTTTAAGCATGCCCTTGAGGATGTGCTGGTGTCAGACGAGGATTTTTTCAAGCTCGATGAACTTAACCTCCTCAAGGCGTTACAGCACAAGAAATTAGCGTCTCCTAAAAAGGAGCGCGCCAATGTCTAGCTTGCAAAATATAGAAACGAGGGTGCGTACACTGGCTATGCTGCGCACAGCGCTTGGACCGGTGATAACCACGGCCCTTGATGATCCCAAGGTTATAGAAATCATGCTAAACCCTGATGGGCGCTTGTGGCTGGATAAATTGGGTGTTGGCCGTATTGATACGGGCCAAATACTAAGTCCCGCGGAAGGTGAGCGCGTTATCAGGCTTGTTGCTAGCCATTTAGGCCAAGATGTCACGGCTGAAACGCCGATAATTAGCGCCGAACTTCCGGGAAATAACGAACGTTTTGAGGGCGTCATGCCGCCTGTCGTAACCGCGTCGTGCTTTTCTATTCGTAAAGGCGCGGTAGCCATTTTCACATTGGCAGATTATGTCAAAGCCGGAACGATGACGAGCCAGCAGGCGGATGCTCTGCGGTATGCCGTCAATGCGCGGTTTAGTGTTTTAATCGTTGGCGGTACGTCTTCAGGTAAGACAACTTTGGCCAATGCGCTTCTTGCGCAAATGTCAGGCACAGGTGACCGAATTCTTATTTTGGAAGATACACGTGAGCTGCAATGTAAGGCTGAGGATAGCGTGGCACTGCGCACTCAAGGTAAAAGCGTTACGCTGGCCGATCTAGTGCGCTCAACATTACGTTTGCGCCCTGACCGTATTATTGTCGGCGAAGTGCGCGGGCCAGAAGCTCTTGATATGCTCAAGGCTTGGAATACCGGACATCCGGGCGGCATTGCGACCGTCCATGCCAACTCGGCTAAAGCGGGCCTGTCCCGCATTGAACAGCTAATTCTTGAAGGTGCGGCGGTGGTCCCCCGTGCCCTCATAGCGGAGGCAATCGATGTGATTGTCTTCATTTCTGGGCGAGGTTCCAAAAGACGTATTGATACGATCATGCGGCTTATGGGCGTTGACGGTGAGAGTTATCGGCTTGAAGCGTTTACGGCCCCCGTCCACCATTCCCAAACAAGAACTTAAAGGAAATTTACCATGCAAAAACCACTTACATTCCATTTTTATTCACATCAGATGTTGGCTCGCCTGACATTAGGCATTTTCATTGTCATGGCCGTGATGATCTTTTTATCGCAAACGGCTCATGCTGCTGGCTCATCTATGCCGTGGGAAGCGCCGCTGACAAAAATTCTCAAATCTATTGAAGGTCCAGTTGCCAAAATATTTGGCACGATTGTTATTATCATGACAGGGCTGGGGCTTGCCTTTGGCGATGCAGGCGGCGGCGTTCGTAAACTAATCCAGATTGTCTTTGGGCTTTCCATTGCCTTTACTGCAACAAGTTTCTTCCTGTCTTTCTTCAAGTTTTCAGGTGGGGCGTTGATTTAATGCCGGGTGATTTTTCAAACTACTTACCAGAAGGTTTTGCCATCCCGGTGCGCCGCTCCTTGACCGAGCCTATTCTTTTGGGTGGGGTTCCGCGAACGGCAGCCATACTCAACGGCACGCTTGCGGCTGCGCTCGGCCTTGGCCTTCAGCTTTGGGTACTTGGGATCATCTATTATGTCTGTGCGCATTCATTATGTGTGTTTTTCGCCGCCCGTGATCCACAATTCATGGACGTTCTTGTCCGCCACATCAAACACAAAGGGTACCTCTCATGAAAGTTTTGGCATGATAAATTTATCCGAATACCAAAAACGCCCTGAATGCTTGGCTGATTATCTACCGTGGGCTGCGCTCATTGCGCCGGGCGTGGTGCTCAATAAAGACGGTAGTTTCCAGCGCACGGCAGAATTTCGCGGGCCTGACCTTGAAAGTTCTACTGAAGAAGAATTGGTCGCTACCTGCGCTCGGCTTAACAATGCGCTGCGGCGCTTTAGCTCGGGCTGGGCGCTTTATTTTGAAGCGGCCCGTATTCCGGCGCGAGATTACCCCAAATCAGATTTTACTGACGCCGCCGCTTGGATTGTAGATGAGGAACGGCGCGGCGCATTTGAGGAAGAAACATCTGGGCGTGATTTGTTTGAAAGCGTCTATTATTTGACGCTTCAATTTATCCCGCCTGCGGACAGGTCAAACAAAGCTGAAAACCTACTCATTGAAACGCCTGATGATGACAAAGGTCTATCGGCCCAGGATCATTTACAAAGTTTTATGTCAGAAGCAGATAGATGTTTAGACCTTTTACAAGCGCAATTTCCAATGGCTAATTGGCTGGATGATGACGCGACGCTGACATATTTGCACAGTACAGTCTCTCCTAAGCGGCACATCATCAAAACACCGGAAACACCAGCCTATCTGGACGCTATTATAGGCGGGGCTGATCTTGTCGGCGGGCTTGTGCCGCGCCTTGATGAGCATTGCGTGCATACAATTACCATTTTGGGATTTCCCAGTGAAACAACACCAGGCATATTAGGTGAACTTAACAAATTAGGGTTTTCTTACCGCTGGATGACTAGGTTCCTGCCGCTTAGTAAAACCGAAGCGGTCAAAGTGATTACCAAGACGCGCAGGCAGTGGTTTGCCAAGCGTAAATCCGTGGCAGCCCTGCTCAAAGAAGCCTTGATGAATGAACAATCGGTTCTGGTTGATAGTGACGCCGATAATAAGGCAATAGACGCCGATGCTGCTTTGCAAGACCTCGGCGGTGATTATATCTCATACGGATATATGACCACGGCTATTTGCGTCATGAACGAAAACGGTGCAGTCGCAGAAGCCCGCATTCGGGCCGTAGAGCGCGTTATCAATGGTCGTGGTTTTGTCACTATCCATGAAAAGGTCAATGCCGTGGATAGCTGGCTTGGCACCCATCCGGGTAATCCTTACGCCAATATACGAATTCCCTTAGTTTCTACGCTTAATCTCGCACATATGATGCCGCTTTCCGCTGTGTGGGCAGGACCGGAGCGTAACCAGCATTTGGATGATAGGCCGCTGCTCTATGCCACGACGGAAGGTCATACGCCGTTTCGTCTGGTGACACATCAAGGTGATGTCGGACACACACTCATTGTAGGGCCAACGGGGGCGGGCAAATCCGTTTTGCTCAATCTTTTGACTATGCAGTTCAAACGTTACGCAGACGCGCAAATTTTTACCTTCGATAAGGGCCGCTCGTCCCGCGCCGCAATCATGGCGCTCGGCGGTGATTTTTATGATCTCGGCGCTACGGATACGGGGCTTGTGTTTCAACCGCTTAAAGATATCGACGGCGAAGCAGAAATGGCTTGGGCCCTCGAATGGATCACCGGGCTTCTGACCAGTGAAGGCGTGGAAATCACGCCAGATATAAAAGAGACCGTATGGTCAGCGCTTAGCAGCCTTGCAACGGCTCCGCGCGAGCAAAGAACATTGACCGGGCTATCAGCACTGCTTCAATCTAGCGATCTGCGTCAGGCTTTAAAACCGTTTACGCTCGACGGTGCTTACGGCCATATTCTTGACGGGAGCGAGGACACACTAAAAGACGGCAGTGTCCAAGCGTTCGAGATGGAAACCTTGATGCACACCAAGGCGCTCGTCATGCCAGTGCTGACCTATTTGTTTCATAAGCTAGAAGCGCGGTTTAACGGACAGCCGACATTTTTGATATTGGATGAGGCTTGGGTGTTTTTAGATGATCCGGTGTTTGCGGAGCGTATTCGTGAATGGCTTAAAATCTTGCGCAAGAAAAATGTATCCGTGATTTTTGCCACGCAATCCTTGGCCGATATAGCAAATAGTTCTATTGCGCCCTCTATTATTGAAAGCTGTTTGTCGCGGATATTTTTGCCCAATAGCCGGGCTATGGAGCCGCAACAGCAAGACGCCTATGCGCGCTTTGGCCTTAATAAACGCCAAATCCAGATCATAGCATCGGCTACGCCCAAATGTGATTATTACTTTCAAAGCCTTGCAGGTAACCGCCTGTTTGATTTGCGGCTCGGCGAAGTGGCTTTGGCTTTTTGCGCCGTAGGCAGCGAGCAAGATCATGCCGATATTGACCGCGTCGAGAACGAAGGCGGGGCAGATAACGTCGCAGATAATGTTTCTGGTAATTTTGCTACCAATTGGCTTCGCTTTAAGGGGCTGGAATGGGCTGCCGATCTTATCACCACAGAATTTCACACCCACCTTAATACGCTAGCTGACACACAAGCCCAAAACCAAACACAAGAGGAGAATGTCCCATGGATAGCCGCCGCACAATAATGAGAACTATAAACAGATCCTTTTTTGCACTTTTAATCGCTGTCATCATCGGCGCCGGGTATGCACCGTTTGCGAACGCCCAATTTGGCGGGATTGTTTATGACCCTGCAAATTATCGGCAAAACTTCATGACCGCCGTTCGCAGTTACACGCAAATTGTTCGCCAAGGGCAGCAGCTTCGCAACGAAGCCAATATGCTGATTAATCAGGCCAAACATCTTTCAAAGCTTGACCTTAATTCCGTGAACGATCTGAACCGGATCCTTTCGGAAATAGCCTATCTCAACGCACAGGCTGACAATGTGGCCTATGAGGTTGGCCGTACCCGTCAATTGGTAAAAGAGTATTTTCCGCAGAGCTACGAAGATTTTAGCGAAGATGAATTAATGGTTCGGGCCGAGCAGCAATGGCAGATGTCACAGCGCGCCTATAATGACGCCATGGTGATGCAGTCCAAAATGGTGGAAAGCCTGGAATCTGACCGGGTTATCCTTGGCCAGATTATGAATAAAAGCTACGGGTCAGTTGGTGAGTTGCAAGCCACGCAATCGACAAATCAGCTATTAGGGCTGCTCATCAAGCAATCAATGCAGGCGCAGCAAATGCAAATCACGCAGGCGCGCGCAGGCAGTATAGATGCGGCTCGCCGTATCGCTACCGAAGAAGAAAGCCGTATTCTGCATCAGCGGTTTGTTGGCTCCAACTCTGCTTATAGCGGGGGCACACGCTAATGGAAGATCTTGGTATTATTGACGAATTTGTTGCGACATTTAGCACCTATATTGATAGCGGCTTTGGTTTGCTTGGCGGTGAGGTGCAATATCTAACGGCTATTCTTATTGGCATAGACATTACTTTAGCCGGGCTTTATTGGGCCATGGGATCTGATCAATCGGTCATTGGTAAATTTCTTAAGAAGGTCATGTATGTTGGCGTATTTGCGCTGATCATCACTAATTTTTCAGGGCTCGCCAACATTATTTTTGATAGTTTTGGCGGCCTTGGCCTGAAAGCAACGTCAACCACGCTAACGGCTGATAATCTTATGCGTCCGGGTTTTATTGCCAATACGGGGTTTGAGGCGGCGCATCCTTTGTTGACCGAGATCAGCAATTTAACGGGGCCAGTGAAGTTCTTTACCAATATTGTGCTGATCGCCATTTTATTTCTCGCGTGGCTTATCACTATGTTTGCGTTTTTCTTTCTCGCCATACAGCTTTTTGTCACCATTATTGAATTTAAGCTAACCACGCTCGCAGGCTTTATTTTGATACCCTTTGCACTTTGGAACAAAACATCATTCCTCGCTGAAAAGGTTTTGGGTAATGTTATGGCCGCTGGCATTAAACTTATGGTGTTGGCAATCATTGTTGGGATTGGCTCTACACTATTTGGCGATGTTACATCCGCATTTGCCGCGCCAATTGACGGCTCGGCCCCAACTCCCGTTGGTTTGCAAGAGGCAGCATCTGTTATCCTCGCCTCTATGGCCTTACTGGCTCTTGGTATCTTTGGCCCTGGAATAGCCGCAGGTCTTGTGTCCGGCGCGCCGCAACTTGGCGCGGGGGCTGCCGTTGGCACAATGGCTGCCGTAGGCGCGGGCGCACTGGCAGGCGGCGCCGTAGCAGGTGCAGGCGTTGCAGGTGCAGCTAAACTAGGGGCGGCGTCCGTAAAAGCTGGTGCGTCAATGGCGGGTGGTTCTAAAATCGCCTTCGCTCTTGGAAAGATGGGATCAGGTTCTGGTGGTGTTAAAGGCGCAGCCGCTGGTATGGCCGCCGTCGCGCAGGCTGGTGTCATGTCAGTTGCCAAAGCTGGCGGCGCTAAAGTAATGGCCGCAGGCGGCGCAGTTTCGACGGCCCATGCAGGCGGCATGCACGGAGGTATGCGAGCCTTGTCAAAAGGTATGAAGCCATTACCAAAATCCGGTGGGGTAGACGGCGGAGACGGTAAAGGCCCGAATTGGGCCAAGAAAGTTCACCGAAAACAACAAACACGTCATGCCACAAGTGCAGCCTCACATGCCATTCGCGGCAGTGACCGCGGCGGTAGCGGCAATGGCCCAACACTTAATCCAGATGCATAAAGGAGAATAGATATGTGGAAACGCAGTTCAAACAAATTCGGAAAAACACCAGTGCCCGAAACGCCTTACCTAAAGGCCAAACAAATTGTTGATAACAGGCTTGGCAGTGCCCATGTCAGAGCAAAAAATTGGCGACTAGCTTTCTTTGGTCAAACGGCCCTATGCGCATTGCTTGCAGGCGGGTTTATCTGGCAAGGGGCGCAGGCAACTATTATTCCCTATGTTATCGAGGTTAATGAGGCTGGCGGCGTTAAAGCAGTTGGCCCGGTTCAACCTAACTTCGAACCGTCTGACGCGCAAATCGCCCATCAACTTGCAGCATTTATCAAGAATGTCCGCTCGGTTTCCATTGATCCGGTTGTCCTTAGAGAGAACTGGCTTGAGGCTTATAGTTTTGCCACAGATCAGGCTTCCGTTACGCTCAATACATATGCGAAAGCCAACGATCCGTTCACAAATGTAGGGCAGCGCAGTGTGACCGTGGACGTGTTGAGCGTTGTCAGGTCTTCACAGGACAGTTTCGAACTTCGCTGGAAAGAGACGGCGTTTCGGGGCGGGGCGCAGATTGGTACGGAAACTTTCACTGCCAGCTTGTCCGTAATTACGCAGCCTGCAACGGACGCGCAAACACTGCACCGAAATCCATTGGGACTTTATGTCCACGGCCTAAATTGGTCAAAAGACCTCAATTCAACAGGAGTAAAATAATGAGAAACTTACACAGTATTCAGTGCGTATCTGTATTGGCATTAACTGTAGGACTGTCCGGTTGTGCCAGCCTACAGGGCATGTTTGATGATGTGAAATCTGGGTTTAACAACTCCAGTACGACTTTGGCATCAGAGATGGATCGGTCAGTTTATACTATTGACGAGCCGCCCGAGAGTGCTGATCTGCCTCAGCCCATAATCAATACTCCCAGTTTGATTATGCCCGGTCAGATGAAGCTTAGACCTGTCAGTTACGAATCCAGTTATGTTTATAGTGGCCAGCCGCGTATGTCAGGGTTTCAGGCCGTAAGCACCGCTAACCGAACGGCTTTGGTCAAACCGGAGACAGATAATTATCTGAATGCCATTCAGATGTACCCATATACACCCGGTTCACTCTATCAGGTTTATACGGCGCCAGAGCAAATTACAGATATTGTCTTGGAGCGCGGCGAAAGGCTGACTTCAGTTTCTGCCGGTGATACCAACCGCTGGACGGTTGGTGACACGGTGTCCGGGTCAGGCGCAAATGAGCAAGTGCATATTTTGGTCAAACCGATGGCGGCCAAGCTTTCTACCAATGCTATCATCACGACGTCAAAGCGGACTTATTACCTTGACCTGAAATCCTTTGCGAGCACTTATATGGCTGCCGTATCTTGGCGGTATCCACATAATGCTATCAAAAGCATTCTAACACCGACTGCTAATAAAACGATGTTGAAACAATCTAAAATCAAAACTTCTGACTCCATGCCAAAAGCAGAAAACATGCGGTTTGATTATGACATCAAAGGCGATACCCCAAATTGGCGGCCAGTCCGCGTATTTAATGATGGCAAGAAGGTATTTATCCAGTTCCCGAAAAGCGTATCTGTGTCTGAAGCGCCGCCGCTTTTTGTCACTGGTAAGAAAGGGTCAAGCCGCAAACTTGTTAACTACCGTGTCAGAGGCGAGTATTATATTGTGGATCGTTTGTTTGATGCCGCCGAGTTACGTCTTGGCGAGAAAGATCAAATAATAGTACGCATTGTGCGTAAGTCATGAGCGCTGCAAAGCCGGATTTAACAATACGGGCTCGGCCTCGCATGGTGCGCCGTTTTAGCCGAAAAGCCCTTATTGGCGGCAGTGCAGTATTAGGTGTCATCATGTTTGGTGCCTTGGCCGTTGCTCTGCAATCCCCAAACTATACCGATGAAAAACATGATGAGCTTTATAATGTCACCCATAAGCCCATGGCGGACGGGTTGGAACTGCTCCCAAAATCCTACGCAGAGCTAAAGCCAAAACTCGGCCCGCCTTTACCAGGCGATCTCGGCGCGGCATATGTTGGTTTAACGGGTGAAATCCCTGTTCCTGCCACGCCAAAAACAAAGCCTGCGATGAGAGCATCTTACGCGGCACCAAGACCCGTAACGCCGCGCCGTGCATCTGCACCGACCTACGCACCACCGCCGCTTCCACAAAAGTCTAGCCTATTCTTTGCACTAAGCGGAAGCAGTATAGGGGCACAGCCAGTACAAAATACTAATTTGGGCGGGCAATATTTACCCATGCCAGAATATCCAAGCTTTAGCCCGCCGCCGTCCGCGTTCGACTCAAACCAAATTGATGACGATCAGAACCGACAGGCAACTAAACAGGCGTTTATGAATGGTGATGCGGGCGATATATACAATAGCCACGGTCTCGTCTCGCCGCGTTCTCCTTATCAGGTCATGGCGGGGAATTTGATTCCAGCATCGTTGGTGACAGGACTAAACTCCGACTTACCGGGGCAGATTATTGGTCAAGTTACAGAGAACGTTTATGATACGGTCACCGGACAATATCTTCTTATTCCGCAAGGTTCGCGCTTAATTGGACGTTATGATAGTGTCATAGCCTTTGGGCAAAGCCGGGCGCTCGTGGTCTGGACGCGGCTTATTTTGCCCAATGGTAATTCCATTGTTTTGGATAACTTGCCGGGGTCGGATGGCCAAGGTTTTGCAGGCTTAAAAGATAAAGTCGATAAACACACATGGCAGTTTATCAAGGGGGCGGCTCTATCATCACTACTAAGTATTGGTTCAGAGCTAGCGTCAGACAGTGACGACCGGCTCACGCGCGCCCTACAAAATGCGGGGCAAGATAGCGCCAATATAGCAGGGCAGCGGATTATTGACCGTAATCTAAATGTTCAACCAACTCTCAAAGTTCGGCCAGGATGGCGTTTTAACGTCATCGTCAGCCGTGACCTTATCCTCAAACCTTATGGAGACTAAATCTATGTCTGATACCAAACCCACACTAAAATTGCAGAAACTTCCTAATCTTACACCGAGCAAGATAACCATCACC
>Ga0316204_10010797_pt1 | contig 11633 bp, 8 predicted proteins | sample 6monrhotite_MG_2_FD_205661 | JGI IMG/M metagenome (GOLD analysis project Ga0316204, IMG submission 205661) | Microbial mat bacterial communities from mineral coupon in-situ incubated in ocean water Damariscotta River, Maine, United States -... | ecosystem: Environmental > Aquatic > Marine >...
GGCATCTTTATTCTCGATCAACAGGTCGCGCCCTGAACCATCCAAGGCTCATGACCTGACATGATCAGATCGACACTTCTTGCATTGGCGGCAATTGCGTTTGGCGCCGCCGCCAATGCACAGACGACGGTCGACGTACCCGTGTCGGAAGCACGCAATATTGCGACCCAGGCGCTTGTGGCGGGGGATGCGGCACTGGCGCTGCAGGTCGCGCAGGTGATCCTGACACAGGTGCCTGATGACCGGACGGCCCTGATTATTGTCGCCGCCGCCGCCCCGCAACTGGGGGATGCTGAGGCCGGACGCCGCGCAGGGGCACGGGCCTGGACCGTCTCACAGACCGACGCGCAGAAATACGAGGCCGCCCGCCTGACCGCGCTGGCCGCTGCCAATCAAGAGCGGTTTACGCTCGCGACCTTCTGGCTGCGCCGCGCTCTGACCGTGGCCCCGAACGCACAAGAGCGCAGCCGCACATTGAATGACGCCCGCGGCGTGAGCCGGATCAACCCATGGGCGACGCAGCTGTCCTTTTCACTCGTGCCGTCAAGTAACCTCAATGGCGGCGCAGAGGACGAAGCCTCGACCGCGCCGGGCAACCCGACGGGCACCCTGTCCGAGGATGCCCTTGCGCTGGCGGGATGGCGCGGGACGCTGGGGTTTTCTACCCAGTACCGCCTGCAACAGTCGCAGCGGAGCCGGACGAACCTTGGGTTCCAGTATCAACTTTCCCGCGTACGCATCACCGATGACACCAATGTTCCCGATGACGCCTTTGCGACCAACTATTACAACCTGTCGCTCAGTCAGGAACGCGCGCTTGAGAATGGCACGCTCACCTTGCGTGCATCGCGCGCATTGTTCGAGTATCGCGATCTCAATCTCGCGCAAGAGACGACTAGCTACGAGAACTATGATATCTGGCGACTGGGGGTCGATCGCCGCGTGGCGCTGAACGAACGCACGCTCCTGTCCTTTTCAGCCAGCCGGGAATGGCTGTCCTATCTGGCGACAGGTATCGGCGATGTGGACCGGCTGGTGGTCAGTGGCGGAGTGACCTATCGGCTCGCCAGCGGCGACCGGATATCCGGCACCCTTGCCGTTGTCGATAATGACGGCGACAGCGTGAACTACACCTCACAGGATCTGACGCTGAGCGGGGTCTACCGCTGGGCTGAACCGATTGGTCCCATTGCGCTGACTGTCGGTGGCGGGATGAAATGGAGCGACTACCCGGACTATCGCCTGCTGAGCCCGGTCACCGGTGGCCGACAGGACACCACTGTTTTCGTCAATGCCAATATCGGCTTTTCCGACATCTCCTATGCCGGGTTTACCCCCGGGTTGCGGATTGATGTCTCTCGGACAGACAGCAATGTAAGCCGCTTTGATCGCACCACGGTGTCGTCAGGTCTGACGATCACATCGCAGTTTTGACTGCCCTGATGTTGCACTGACGGGCTTGATATTGGAGATACCGCGCGGTCATCAATGCGCTCTGAGGCGGAATATCAATGGAACAATGGCAGCAATGATCAGCGCCGCGACCAGAAACGGCGCACCAGGCAGGTAGAGCCCTTCATCGTTCACAGCGCGCTGAAAAACGCCCGTCAGAAAGAGCGGTGCGACAACAGCCGCAACCGAGGACAGCGAAGCTATCACCCCCTGCACCAGACCTTGCATATCCTCGCCCACCCGGTTGGCGGCAAAAGCCGTCATCAGGGGCGGCGCCATGTCGGACAAGGCGGCAAGTGGCAGCAATATAAAGACCGCCCAGACAGCCGTTGTCATGCCAAAGCCAACCATCGCAATCACCGCCGCTGCGGTGGCAACAAGTAACGTCTGAAATTCGCCGATGCGCCCGGTCATGCGTGGAAGCACACCCGCCTGCACCACCGCAATCAGAATGCCATAGCCGGACAGCGTCAGCCCGATGGTAAACCCATCCCAGGCAAACACTTCGCGCCCCCAGAACGACCAGAGCGTGACATAGACCATATTGGCAAATTCAAAGACGAAGATGCAAATCAACGGGATGGCCAGACCCGGAATGACAAAGGCCCGCACGATCGTGCCAAAAGGGTTCAGGTCGCGCCTGCCGAAGGGGCGGCGGTTTTCGGGTTTGAGCGACTCTGGCAGTATGAAAATGCCGAACACGACGTTGACAATCGACAGCGCAGCCGCAATCCAGAAAGGCGCCGTAATAGACCATCCTGACGCAACACCGCCCAATGCAGGCCCCATCACAAAGCCAATGCCAAAGGCAGCACCAATCATGCCAAAGCCTGCCGCGCGTTCCTCTGGCTTGGCGATATCGGCAATATAGGCGGTCGCGGTGATATATGTCGCCCCTGCCATCCCCGCCAGAACCCGCCCGACCAGCAAAACCCAATAGGTCTGGGCGAGCGCCATGATGACATAATCAATCGCGAGCGTCACAAGGGCGGCAATAAGAACGGGCCTGCGCCCATAGGCATCCGACAGGCTGCCGACAACAGGGCCGAACAAGAACATGGCCGCCGCATAGGCAGACATCATGATCCCGCCCCACAGCGCGCCTTGGGCGGTGCTGCTTGCCCCGACACGATCCATCAGGTCCGGCATGATGGGAAAGACGATTCCCACGCCAATGGCATCAATCACCAATGTCGCCAGAATAAACAGATATGGACCAGTCAGTTTCATGGCGCTACACGACACTGCAATCGCCAAACTGACAAGCCACAAACACCCCCCATCTGATAAAATCAGAAGGTGACTGACCTCTCTTCAACCGGCAGCAACAACATCAGATATCAGAATATAGCCGGCGCCATAGATGGTCTTGATGATCTTGGGGTCTTTGGTCGAATCCTTGAGTTTCGCACGCAGCCTTGAGACCCGCACATCAATGGCCCGATCAAAGGATTCAGCGTCGCTTTTTTCGTTCAGCTCATCGCGGAGCTGGTCGCGCGTCACAAGCCGGTTCGGGCGTGTCAGGAAAATCCGCAAGAGCATCGCCTCGCTTGCCGACAGCCTTTCTGTATTGCCAAGAGCATCCGTCAGGCTGAATTGCGCAAAATCAATCGTCCAGCCCGAAAAAACCAGCCTTTCCGCATCGTTCTGCGTCGCCGCCGGTGCATTGCGGCGCAAAAGCGCGCGCACGCGGGCGATGACCTCGCGGATTTCGAATGGTTTGGCAAGATAATCATCGGCCCCCAGTTCCAGCCCGACGATCTTGTCCTGCAAGGTCGAACGACCGGAAATCACCAAGGTTGCGGTTGCGCTATTGGCAAGGGCGGCAACGATGCTCAGCCCGTCCTTGTCCGGCAGGCCCAGATCAACGATGCAGACATCCGGCGCCCTGGTGGCAAGCGCGCGCTCAAAATCAGCAGCGCGCGAAAACCCGTGGGTGCTGAACCCCGCTTCGGTCAATGCCTCGGTCAGCATCAGGCGAATCTCGGGGCTGTCGTCGACAACGGCGATGTAGCAGTTCTCAGTCATGCCTCGGCCTTTCGGAAAGCGGCCTCGAAGGTCGCAAAATCAAAGGGCTTGGACAGGACCGGATGGGCCGCCTCTGCCCTTTGGCGCAACGGATCCGCGGCGGGTAGACCCGTCACGATCAAAATCGGAATGCCCGATGGAGCTTGTGCCGCCACATCAAGCCCCGACCCTTCGCCAATTGCAAGGTCGGTCACGATATGGGTCAGACCTTCAAGAGAGAGCAGCTTCAACGCCTCATCCACAGAGGCCGCTTCAACCACCGCGTGCCCTGCCCGGCGCAGAAAACTGCGCATGGTCTGGCGCACGTCCAGCGTGTCATCCACCAACAAGACCAACCCGGCCTGCCCCGTCCTTGCCGGCGTGTAAGGTATGCGCAACGCCACCCGCGCGCCACCTGATGCGCGATTGCTCAGGCGCATTGTCCCGCCGCTGGACTTGGCAAAATCGAAAGCCGTGGTCAGACCAAGGCCGCGCCCGATCTTGCCGCTTTTTGTCGAATAGAACGGGGCCAATGCGTTGGCCAGCGCATCTTCGGAAAATCCCGGGCCGTTGTCAGTCACCGCCACCTCCAGCATGCCATCCGCCGCGCGCTGCAACTTGACCGAGATGGTTGCAGGACCAACCTGCGCCTCTGCGGCATTGAGGACAAGGTTCAGGATCGCGTCTTGTGCAAAGCCCCGATCAAATGTCAGGCGGGCGTCTGGAAGATCGATCGCAATTGACAGTTTTGCATCATCAGGCACCGCCGCCCGCGCCAGTTGCCGCACGTCTGTGACAAAATCGGCGACGGTAATCGGCGTGGGGTTGAGGCTGCGATGGGCATCAATCCGCGACAGGTTTTCAATCAGCTCACCGCCGCGTTTGGCCGCTGAGTTGATCGTGGCAGAGACCTCTGCCAAGGCAGGATGCAACGCGGCAAGTTCGTCCAGCTTGGCCTGCTGGCCAAGGATGATTGTCAGAAGATTGGCAAAATCATGCGCCATGCCGCTGGTCAGCTGCGTCGCCAGTTCCTTGCGTCGCGCATGGGCAAGGGCCGCGCGGGCAGACACCTCGTCGGTGACATCGACGGTCAGGATATAGGCACCCTGAACTTTCTCATCGGCAAAATCGGGAGTCATGGCCAAACGCACAAAGCGGCCCGACGCTTCATCGCGGATTTCTGATGTTGTCTGCTCACCTTGCAACACACGCGCAAATTGCGGCGCGACACGCGCCCAGACGGATGCGCCCAGCACGTCCTCAAACGACTGACCAACGATGTCCCCTTCGCCAACGGGCAGGATCGTGGGCAGGTAGCCGTTTGAATGGGTATAGACGCCTGCCGCGTTCACATGGGCGATATGGCCCGGCGTCATCGTGTTCATCAGCGCCAGATGTTCGCGACTGTCGGTGACCTCCTGTTTTGCTACTTCCAGCGCGTTGACCGTCGCAGACAATGTGCGGTTGGCTCGGGCAAGATCTTCGGAGCGTTGCAGCAATTCTTCCGAGAGTGTCTCGGTGTGAGAGCGAAAAAAATCTTCCTGCCGTTTGGCTTCGGTGATGTCGGTGTAGACCGAAATCCAGCCACCCTGCTGAAACGGGCTGCCTTCTACAGAGATCGACGTGCCGTTCGACCGGGTTCGTTCAAAGTAATGCGGCTCAAACGTGAAGGCGAGGCGCACCTTTTCATCGACAAAATCCGCGACGTCATCGACCTGCCCATATTCGCCCTTTTGGGTAAGATACATGACGATATCGCGAAATTCCGCACCGGGTGCGACCAGCGCGTCCGGCAGTGAGAACATCTGTTGAAAGCGGCGGTTGGCCGCGATGAGGCGCAGGTCCTCATCATGCAGGGAAATCGCCTGCTTGATCAGGTTGAGCCCCGACAGAACCATCTCTGTACGCGATATGTCGATCACCCTCATGGCAGAATTTCTACCAGCAATGCCTGTGAATGCGACAGCGTAAAACGCGCTGTAAGAATTCGTTAGGATTGAGAAGAAAACTGGAAAGGATCACCGGCTATCTCTAGGCTGATCGGCGAAGGGGGAGCTCATGACATCAAATGCGTCACGTGATGCGCCGCAATCCGTGCCAGCCCTGCTGGCGCGCAATGTTGCCCGGTTTCCCGACAAGCCTGCTTTTCGCGAAAAGGAATTCGGCATCTGGCAAAGCTGGACATGGGCCGAAACCGCAAAAGAGATCGACGCCTTCGCTCTTGGCCTGCTGACACTTGGTGCCAATATCGGTGACCACATCGCTGTTGTTGGCCGCAACCGCCCTGCCCTTTACTGGGCGATGGTTGCTGCCCAAAAGGTCGGCTGCATTCCGGTTCCCCTTTATCAGGACGCGGCGGCAGAAGAGATCGCCTATGCGCTGAACCACTGTGGCGCACGCTATGTTGTCGTGGGCGATCAAGAGCAGGTAGACAAGGTCGCTGACGTGCGTGATGGGGCAAAAGCGCTGGAGCATGTGATCTATCTTGATGGCCGCGGCCTGCGCAAATACGACCACAGCCACATGACATCCTTTGCTGAACTCAAGGGCAAAGGCGGCGATCTGGCCGAAATGGCGCGGCGCTCCGATGCGTTGACCTATGATGATACGGCTGTGATGCTTTACACCTCCGGCACCACAGGCCGCCCCAAAGGTGTGGTGCTGTCCAATCGCAATGTGATCGAGACCGCCAAGCATTCGTCCGAGTTTGACCGCCTCCTCCCGGAAGATGAAGTTCTCGCTTATTTGCCAATGGCTTGGGTCGGGGACTTCATCTTTTCGGTGGGGCAAGCCATGTGGACAGGTTTCTGCGTCAACTGCCCGGAATCAGAGCATACGATGCTCACGGACCTGCGCGAGATTGGGCCGACATATTTCTTTGCCCCGCCACGGGTCTTTGAAGGTCAGCTCACATCGGTCATGATCCGGATGGAAGATGCGGGGCGGTTCAAGAAATGGCTGTTCCATCATTTCATGGAGGTCGCCCGGCGCGTTGGCCCTGCGATGCTGGATGGCAAACCCGTCAGCTTTGGCGGCAGGCTGTCCTATGGCTTGGGCAATATACTGGTCTATGGCCCGCTGAAAAACACGTTGGGCCTGAGCCGCATTCGCATCGGCTATACCGCCGGTGAGGCGATTGGACCGGAAATATTCGATTTCTACCGCGCGCTGGGGATCAACCTCAAACAGCTTTACGGCCAGACCGAAGCGACCGTCTACATCACCCAGCAACCCGATGGAGAAGTCCGCTCTGACACCGTGGGTGTGCCATCGCCCGGTGTTGAACTGAAAATTGCCGACAGCGGCGAGGTTTTCTACCGCTCGCCCGGTGTGTTTGTGGAATACTACAAGAACCCTGAAAGCACGGCCTCGACCAAGGATGCAGACGGCTGGGTCGCCACGGGAGACGCAGGCTTTATCGAAGAAGGCACGGGCCACCTGCGGATCATCGACCGCGCCAAGGACGTCGGCAAAATGGCGGATGGGGCGTTGTTTGCGCCGAAATATGTCGAGAACAAGCTCAAATTCTATCCCAACATCCTGGAGGCCGTCGTCTTTGGTGCAGGGCGCGACCGGTGTTGTGCCTTTATCAACATTGACCTGAGTGCCGTGGGCAACTGGGCCGAGCGGAACAATATCGCCTATTCCTCCTATCAGGAATTGTCGCAGCACCCGCGCGTGCTGGAAATGATCGACGGCCATGTGGCCGAGGTCAACGCCTCGGTTGCGGAGGATGAAATGCTGGCGGGCTGTCAGATTCACCGCTTCCTTGTGCTGCACAAGGAACTGGACGCCGACGATGGCGAAATGACCCGCACCCGCAAGGTCCGCCGTGCGGTTGTGGGTGAGAAATTCGATGATCTGGTGAACGCACTCTATGGTGATACCGCCGAGATCTATACCGAAACTGAAGTCACCTACGAGGACGGGCGCAAAGGCAAGATCACGGCGACACTCAGTATCCGCGATGCCAAGATCGCCCCGGCAATGAAAGTGGCCGCAGAATGAAAGACATGCTGACCCCTTATGTGACCGAGGATGGCCGCCAGATCGGCGAGGTCCTGATGGATATGCATAACATCACCCTTCGGTTCGGCGGCGTTGAAGCAATAAAAGACATATCTTTCAATATTCAAGAAGGCGAAATTCGTGCGATTATCGGGCCCAATGGGGCTGGGAAATCTTCGATGCTGAACGTGATTTCGGGCTTCTATAACCCGCAAGAGGGCGAAGTCTGGTTTCGCGGCGCAAAGCGCCCGCCGATGAAGCCCTATCAGGTCGCCCGCCTTGGGATTGCGCGCACTTTCCAGAACATCGCCTTGTTTGAGGGGATGTCGGTGCTCGACAACGTCATGACGGGCCGCCTGAACCACATGGACGCGAGCCTGTTTTCACAGGCCCTGTGGAGAGGTCGGGCCGAACGCGAAGAGACCGAGAACCGCGAAGCCGTGGAAAAGGTTATCGATTTTCTGGAAATTCAGGCGATCCGCAAGACGCCTGTGGGCCGCTTGCCCTACGGTCTGAAAAAGCGGGTCGAACTGGCGCGCGCGTTGGCGGCGGAGCCAAAGCTGCTGCTGCTGGATGAACCGATGGCCGGCATGAACGTCGAGGAAAAAGAGGACATGAGTCGCTTTATTCTGGATGTGAACGATGAGTTCGGCACCACTATCGCGCTGATCGAACATGACATGGGTGTTGTGATGGACCTGTCCGACCGGGTGATCGTGATGGATTACGGACGCAAGATCGGGGATGGCACCCCCGATGAGGTGCGCAACAACCAAGAGGTGATCGACGCCTATCTGGGGGTGTCACATGACTAGAAAGGGCGATCGCGATGTCATCTGATTTTCTTTACGGCATAGAGGTTATCATCAACGGATTGATGGCCGGGGTGCTTTATGCACTTGTCGCCCTCGGGTTCGTTCTGATCTTCAAAGCATCCGGCATCTTCAACTACGCACAAGGTGTGATGGCGCTTTTCGCAGCACTGACACTTGTGGGGATCATGGAAGGCGACGTGCCGTTTTCCTATCTGATAAACGCGATTTTCGGCACCGAAATCTACAATTTTGGCTGGACCGTTCCGGTCTTGCTGGCAATCGCGCTGACTCTGGTGGTCATGGTGATTTTCGCCTGGGCTGTGCAACAATTTGTGTTTCGACATCTGGTCGGGCAAGAGCCGATCATCCTGTTCATGGCGACCATCGGGCTGGCCTATTTTCTGGAAGGGGTGGGTGACCTGATGTGGGGGTCGGACATCAAGACCCTCGCGCTTGGCTTGCCTCAAGGTGGCTCGCGCTGGGTGGAAGATATGACCGTCGGCCTCGGCGGCGATGATTTTTACGGGTTCTTTATCGACAAGCTTGATATGGTCGCGACGGTCGTGGCGATCGTGCTGGTCGCCGGGCTGATCCTTTTTGCGCAATACACCAAGCAAGGCCGCGCGATGCGCGCGGTGGCAGACGACCATCAGGCGGCATTGTCGGTGGGTATCTCGCTCAACTTCATCTGGGTTCTGGTGTGGTCGCTGGCGGGGCTTGTGGCGCTGGTGGCAGGGGTCATGTGGGGGGCCAAATCCGGCGTGCAATTCTCGCTCTCGCTGATCGCGCTCAAGGCACTGCCGGTGCTGATGCTGGGCGGGTTTACCTCGATCCCCGGTGCAATTGTCGGCGGGTTGATCATCGGGGTTGGTGAAAAGCTGTTTGAGTTCCTGATCGGCCCGATGGTGGGCGGGGCCACCGAAAACTGGTTTGCCTATGTGCTGGCGCTGCTTTTCTTGGTGTTTCGTCCGCAGGGCTTGTTTGGGGAGAAGATCATTGAACGTGTTTGAACCCGTCACCGCCCGTCAGGCAAGTCGGCAAATGATACCATCGGAGGCGCAGAATGCTTTATCGTGAAGCCGGTGATTTCAAGACATCCTACGAGGCAGACAGCCAGACCTTTCCAATTGCATTCGATCGCTACCGCATTTGGGTGGTGTTGGCCTTTGCCTACCTTGTGGTTCCTTTTGTGATCAATGACTATTGGGCCAACGCCATTCTGGTGCCCTTCCTGATCTATGCGATTGCCGCGATCGGGCTGAATATTCTGACCGGTTATTGCGGTCAGGTCAGCCTGGGAACCGGTGGTTTCATGGCCGTCGGGGCCTATGCCAGCTACAAGTTGATGACCGCATTTCCCGACGTCAGCATCGTTATTCACATCATCCTAGCCGGTGGCATAACGGCAGTGGTCGGTGCCGTATTCGGCCTACCCTCCTTGCGCATCAAGGGGTTTTACCTTGCTGTGGCAACTTTGGCAGCACAGTTCTTTCTGGTTTGGCTCTTCAACAAGGTGGCCTGGTTTTACAACTACTCCGCCTCTGGCCAGATCAACGCGCCAGAGCGCACTGTGTTAGGTATTGCAGTCACCGGTCCCAACACCGAAGCCTGGGCGCAGTATCTGATCAGTCTGGTCTTTGTGACGGCTTGCGCGATCATTGCCCGCAACCTGACGCGCGGGTCGCTGGGACGTACCTGGATGTCGATCCGTGATATGGATATCGCGGCCGAGATCATCGGTGTGAACCCACTGAAAGCCAAGCTGACAGCCTTTGCGGTGTCGTCGTTCTTTATCGGCATTTCGGGGGCGTTGTTCTTTACCGTCTATCTGGGCGCTGTCGAAGTGGGCGAGGCCTTTGGCATCCAAAAATCGTTCCTTGTGCTTTTCATGATCATCATCGGTGGGCTTGGGTCAATATTCGGCAGTTTTGCCGGGGCTGCCTTTCTCGTTTTCCTGCCGGTCGTGCTGAAAGTGATCGGCGTTGACCTGCTCGGCTGGCCCACCGATCTGGTGGCGCATTTTCAGCTGGTCATTGTCGGCGCTCTGATCATGTTTTTCCTGATCAAGGAACCACATGGGCTGGCGCAGATCTGGCGGCTGATAAAAGAAAAACTGCGGCTCTGGCCGTTCCCTTATTAAACGCGGTGCGTGGCAGTCACGCGCCCGACGATCGGGGGGCAAACCCCGGCAAGACAATCGGACCAACCATGGGAGGAGAAACCCGATGAAGATGAAGCAACTGGCCACAATGGCCGTGACCGCAGTGCTGGCCGCAAGCGTGGCAAGCGCGGAACTGGTCATCCCTGATCTGAGCTATCGTACCGGCCCTTATGCGGCAGGCGGTACACCATTCTCGGATGGCTATCAGGATTATTTCAACATGCTGAACGCCCGCGATGGCGGCATTGGCGGAGAACCGATCCGCATCGTCGAATGCGAGACCGGCTATAACACCGAAAAAGGTGTGGAATGCTATGAGGCCACCAAGGGTGAAGGCGCGCTGATCTATCAACCGCTGTCCACAGGCATCACCTATCAGCTGATCCCCAAGGCAGCCGCAGATGGCATCCCGATTCACACGATGGGCTATGGCCGCACCTCCGCGGCAAATGGCGAAGTGTTCAACTGGGTGTTCAACTATCCCGCAAACTACTGGACCGCTGCATCGGTGATGGTGAACTACCTGCTGGAAGAAAACGGTGGCGATCTGTCGGACAAGAAAATCGCGCTGCTTTATCACAACTCTGCCTACGGCAAGGAACCGATCCGCACGCTGGAACAACTGTCGGCCAATTACGGTTTTGAACTCACGCAGCTGGCTGTCGACAGCCCCGGACAGGAACAGAAATCGCAGTGGCTGCAAATCCGCCGCGAGCGCCCCGACTATGTTCTGATGTGGGGCTGGGGCGTAATGAACCAGGTCGCCGTTCAGGAAGCTGCCAACATCGGGTTCCCGATGGAAAACTTCATTGGCAACTGGTGGGCCGGGGCCGAGGCGGATGTCTTGCCTGCCGGTGCTGCCGCAGATGGCTATAAGTCTCTGAACATGAACCGGGTTGACCCCACCCTGCCGGTCTTTGATGACATCAGGACACTGGTGCATGATGCCGGCAATGCGGCGGGCGACGGCTCCAACCTTGGGTCGGTGCTTTATACGCGCGGTATGTATGCCGCGATGCTCGCCTCTGAAGCCATTGCCAAAGCACAGGAAATGAACGGTGTTTCTGCCGTGACCGCTGCAATGGTGCGCGACGGGATGGAAGCGCTCGAAATCACCGATGCGCGCATGGAAGAACTGGGGATGCCCAAGATCGGCCCTGAGTTCAGCGTGTCATGCGAAAACCACGGTG
>Ga0316204_10010798_pt1 | contig 11633 bp, 3 predicted proteins | sample 6monrhotite_MG_2_FD_205661 | JGI IMG/M metagenome (GOLD analysis project Ga0316204, IMG submission 205661) | Microbial mat bacterial communities from mineral coupon in-situ incubated in ocean water Damariscotta River, Maine, United States -... | ecosystem: Environmental > Aquatic > Marine >...
CTTCTCTTGGAGATATCCCCCAGAATAATGGATCGAACTTATCGACTTCTTTCATAAAACCACCCCACTTGGATTTGGTTTTATTTTCTTCGACTAGCGGATCGCCATAAAATGCCTCCCAACTCCAACGATCTTCTGGAATAATGGTCACCATATTATTTTCAGCGTTTCTTAACTTATTCCAGTACTCATCTAAATCATCTGATTGCGGCATCACACCACTAGCGCCCACTATAGCGATGGGTTGCTGCACAAACCGAAGCTCGGGAGAAATCCCATTCACCACAGGCTCTAAAGTTGCGTCAGTATCTACGTCATTAGGATTCCACCCTTTTGATATTCCATAGGAACCGACATTCACTTTTTCAGCGCTTTGCTCCTTAGACTCTGGCTGGTAGCTAGCTCCTCCGGAACTGGATGACGATGCAGCGATTTGGTGAAATTGGCGCGCTTCGTCAGGGTGCTCTTCAGCAATATATTTGGCGATTTCTCTAATATTAGGATATTCAAAAAATAAAACCGGGGTCACATCCAGCGGGTACCTTTCATTCACGGCATTGGCAAACGTTGTTAAACCAATAGAATCAAAACCTAGATCTAACAATATAGTCTCTACATCAACATCCTCAGCGTCTAACTTAAGAAACTCCATGACAATCTCGGACAATTCGTTTTGAACGTGGAGAGTCAGCTCTCCAGCGGCTTCTTGACCATCCGTTGATACCGATGTTGTCGCAGACGCAACCGGAGCAATCACTTTTTCTTCTTTAGTTATTCCCCATGCTTTTTCGATTTTTTCTTGTACCCCTTCAATCACAGCAAAACTCGGTTTGTTCGCTCCGAGCCCTTTTATGAAGGCTTCAATTCCTGTCTCTGCAGCTAAAGCTTTTATACCTAAATTTTTTCTAAAAAACAGCTCGGTTTGTTCATCTAACTGCATTCCTCCATCTGCCCACAAAGACCAATTTAGACTCAACGTCTTGCCAAATCGTTTACCTGCCTGCTGGAGATTTTGCCGCTCTGATGCGAACGAATCCATAAAATGATTGGCGAAAGAATAATCGCTTTGCCCCGCATTTCCGGCGAGAGCGGCTAGCGAAGAAAACATAACGAAAAAATCTATATCCTCTTGTTCTGTTGCCCTATCTAAATTTATAGTTCCGTAAAGTTTGGACGCAAAAACCGCCTGCATTTCTTCCTTGGTTTTATTTCGCACATAAGAATCTCTTAAAACGCCCGCACTATGGATAATTCCATTGATTTCACCAAACTGAGCCTTACTATTTGCAATCAAACTTTCAACTTCTTCATAAACCGAAACATTTGCAGGATAATAAACAACTTCTGCGCCTAACTTTTTTAGCGCTGCTATCTGAGCTTCTTTTTCGTTGGAAAGCGAAGAACGTCCTGTTAAAATCAGCCTTGCCTTAAATTCCTTGGCTAAATATTCCGCAAAGATTAAACCAAGACCTCCAGCACCACCTGTAATTATATAAACACCTTTTTGCTTGATAGGTGTACTATCAGCCGAGGAATCGTTTCCTAATGCATCTAAATCAAATCGTTTAATTGTTCTTTCATAGCGTTCGTTGTTGGTATATCGGATCGTCATTGCATCTTGAGTATCCGGATGGTACTCAGATAGAACAATATCCAATATCTGATTATCAACGACCAACGCTTGTTGTTGAATTTCTATTATTTTGCATCGAAGTTTAGGACTCTCCGCCTGCAGAATTTTCGCAAACCCATTGATAGCCTCGTTGCAAACTTGAGGCACTGAACCTTTGGTGTAAAATAAGTACTGTAATTGCACTTCACTTTCTAATTTTTTCTCTATAATTATTTGGCACAGAGAAAGAAACGCATAAACGCCTTTTTCCAACGACTTGTCTAGGGTGGTGGTGTCGAAATCACTTGACTCATTCGATACTGAAGTAGGCCATGCAAAACAAATGTTACTTATATTAATAGACTTCTGATTTATCGATTCAAATAACTGTTCAAAATGATTTTTATTAGTTGGATCGATGGTATAGCGTTGCTCAGTTAATTCCTCAAAGATGCTAGCTGGTTGAACCAAAATAACGTTCCGGCTATCTTTACCAGCGTGTTCTAAGCGTTTTTTGTAGAGATTAAAAAGAGTTTCATCTGTATCGAAAAATACGATTGAATCTAAACTAGTCTGCGAGTGAATTTCACTTGTAAGCAGAGCTTTTTCCCACACCGTTGAATAATACAGATTATTAAATTCATCACCACTTTTCTCAGCTGGTTTTTCATGTACGTCGGTAAGCGGAACACCGACTGAGTCGCGTATTCTTGTGAGAATTTTGCCTTCTTCATCAACAATTAGTACATTCTTTTTAGATAGTTTTGCACCTGATTTTTTATCATTGGTTGCATCAACGACATAGCTAAAACAAGTTTTGGTTAAAGGATGTAAAATTTCTACCTCGCCTAAAGAATAAGGTACAACCATTCCTCCTTCAGCGCCACCTCCTAATTGAGCACCCATGACGGCTTGAAAAGAACCGTCTACCAGAGATGGGTGAAGAATATAATCATCAAAATCCCCAATCCGAGCATCAGGTATTTTCAAGACACCCAAGACCTCGGTATCATTTTTGTATACTTCTTGAAGTACTTGAAAACTCGGCCCCAAGTGCAGACCTAATGACTTGAATAATGGATAAGCATCCTTTCCATCTATAACTTTTGAGCACCTAGAGCGAATACTCTCGATATCAATATATTCGGACTCTTGTTCTGAATCTTGCTTGGTCGAATAGTAGAGTTTACCTTGTGAATAAAGTTGTTTCTTACCTTCGTGTTCGCTGTAAACTTCAAATTGAACCATTTCTCCTGATGGATTCAATTCAATTAATACTTCATTTGGTTTAGAATTTTCTACCGTTAGTGGACTAACCCAAAGAATATTTTTAATTTTCTGTACTTTTCTTCCTGCCGCAATTTCACCAGCTTTTCGTGCAAAATCTAAATAACCGACTCCAGGTAACGTTGGAATGTCCGAGACTAAATGATCATAGATAAAAAATTCTTTTTCAGTGAATGTTTTTTTGAAAACCTGTCGCTCAAACGTCGACTCATTGGAATCGATCATCGGATGCATTCTGGCTTGCGTTTGCGTAGTCACTGTAGGATTGTTTACGTTAGCAATCCAATGTCGTTTATCTGCAAAAGGATAAGTAGGCAATGAAACTCTTCTACCGTCGTTTGTCGATTGATTACCTTGCCAATCGGAAAGTAGACCATCAATCCAAAGCTGAGCCAACTTCGACGGGTTTCGGCTTTTAGCAAGTAAGTCGATAAATCCAGCTTTTTCTTTTCGGCTCAATAGTTTTGTAATTCCTTGCGCATTTTTTGCGTGACCCAGAAGAATTTTTTCATCTTTTTTGCCATCAATATAGCAATTCAATTTTTCCAGCAACTCACCTTCATTTTCAGCAATAATCGCCATCCTATGCTCGAAGGACTTTCGACCAACCTGTAAAGTAAACGCAACAGAATCTAGATTTGTCTGCAAATCCACATCCGCTTGAGCTGAGGTTTTTTCTAAATAGCTTTTTAAGCGACAAGCCATCTCCAGCAACTGTTCTTCATTTCTTGCTGATAAAGGAACAATACGGGCAACGGATACCTCTTTATCTGATTGATTTAAAGCGCCTTGACTATGGCGTTGAGAAGTTTGATATTTTTCCAATATGATGTGAGCATTAGCGCCGCCAGCCCCAAAAGAACTGACTCCGGCTCGTAATGGAAATACTTCTCCATCAATGTTATGACCTTTCCACTCCTCAAGATTTTGCTGAACACGAAACGGCGAGTTTTCAAAATCAATGTGTTCATTCAACTCAGAAGAGTGCAACGATGGAACAAGTTTACGGTGCTTCATTTGCAATAGAACTTTACATACACCCGCTATTCCAGCAGCTGCTTCTAAATGTCCGATATTGGTTTTTACCGAACCAATTGAACAGCTCTGTTTATCAACATCATGTTTTTGAAATGAATTAGTTAGTCCAGATATTTCTATCGGATCACCTAACTCAGTGCCAGTACCATGCGCTTCAATATAACCAATACTTCGTGCGTCAATATTGGATTTTTCAAGCACTGATGATATCAGCTGGCTCTGTGCTTTTGAACTAGGTACGGAGTAACCACTGGCTCTGCCTCCGTGGTTAATATTTATCCCTTTGATCACGGCATAAATGTTGTCTCGATCTTTTTCTGCTTGCTCAAGCGGCTTCAGGAAAATTGCACCAATACCTTCACCAGGCACATAACCGTTAGCGCCTTTTCCAAAGGTATGACATAAACCATCTTCGGATAACAATCCCCCAGCAACGGTTATTTCTTGCTTACATTGGTGGGCGTCAATATTAACGCCACCAACGATTGCGCTGCTACATTCACCTTTTTGAATTGCCTCATTCGCTAAGTAGATCGCTGTCAAACTGGCAGAACAGGCTGTATCGACCGTGAGACTTGGACCAGTCAGATTCATAAAGTATGAAACACGATTAGCAATGCTCCATAAAAAAGAACTCGCAATCGCTTCTTTTCCCAGTAATCGCTCTTCCGCCCCAACCACTTGATACATGGTCCAAACAGCTCCAACGAATACGCCAACCTTTTGGTCATTGTTTTGTTGAAAAACTTCGGGATAATAACCCGCATCTTCCAATGCTTCCCAGGCGACTTCTAAAAATATTCTTTCCTGAGGGTCAAGTGTTTCTGCCTCTCGCGGCGAAATATTAAAAAACAAGGAGTCGAATTTATCTATATCATCAATAAATCCTCCTCTATATTTTTCAGCATTTTCATGTTGGCGTCTTCGTTGAAAACGTTCTCCAGAAATCTGCGAGATGCAGTCTTGCCCTTGAGTCAGATTCTCCCACATTTCATCCATGTTTTTTGCTTTGGGATAACGTCCGGCCATACCTACGATGGCAACGTCTTTGATGACTGGCTTTTCGTGAAATACTTTTTGTTGCTTTTGTGAGTTCTTCACCGATGACAGATTCGGCGAGTTAACGTACTCTTGAATTCCGGCGGTAGATTTTGAAGATGGTTTTGTTTTAAGATCATCCTCTTTATAAGTATCAGGCATTGAGCTTTTCAGGACGATCTCTGCTGATGCGTTGTGGTATTTTTTTAGTTCAAAACGACCGCTAAAATCTCCAAACGAATCTGGTAAATCATCACTCATTACAATTTCGGGAATATTCGATTTTTCTTCAAAGCCTCGTATTAGCCTAGCGACCATTTCATCGACTTGTTCTCTTTTTAACCCGATAGGGATTGCCAAACGTACTAAGTTATTAAGAGATGAATTTCGCTGCATACCGACACTGTGAGCCCCCGCACGAATACCGGTATTGAGATACAACCAAGCGATAAAGGAAGGTACCGGAAATTCGAGTTCACAGAATTGAGAAATTTGTTTAACATCTATTACAACGCAGTGACCACCCGCTGGCGAAACGACGGGGACATCTGCAGATTTCAGCGCACTCCAAATGAGTTCGACCCACGCCATCCGGCGAGAGCAAAATTTCTCAATCTGTTTTTTATTTTGCAGCGAAAGAGCGATCAACTTTCTGTCAATCACATCAACGGAAGTCCCTTCTTCATAAATAACCTGCTGAAGTTTATCGAAAAGAGCTGCATCGTTTGTGGCAATAATACCGCCTTTATTCACGCAAAAATCTTTTGCTAGACTGGCAATTACGACGTCGGCATATGAAAATATTTCTTGCACAACTTGCCATAGGTTTTTATCAGCGAACCCATTTTCATGTTGAATGATAAACAGTGCATTTTCGACGACTCGAGTACCATCGATAACGAGAGGGATAGAATATTGACGCGCTATTACTTTCAATTCTTTAAGATGTTCTATTGAAACTGGGTAGCCGCCTGCCGCGTTATCGTTTACTTCGATACAAATAAGCGAACTCGAACTGTCATTTTTTTGTAATTTAGCCTTCAGTTTTTCTAGATCTAAATTTCCCTTGAATAGTTTATCCGAATTTATATCAAACGCACTCAAATGCGGAACTTCTTCAGGCGTAAATCCCTTGTCTATTTGGTGTACTATTCCAGTAGGAAATAGTAAGTTTTGAAAAACGGTGCCTTTATCCTTCCAAGCTTTGTAAAACGCTTCTTCTGCATCTCGCCCTGAGCGAGTCAAAGTAAAATATGAGAACGGAAAGATCGATCTCAAACTTTCCTCCAGCACGACGTTTTGTTGTAGTTGAGCCTTCAGGAAGCTCATCTGATTGTCTATTGCGGGCATTTTTAATTGCGCCCAAGAATCAGTTTTCAGATCAAAATCGATATATTCGTTTACTATGATAAGCGGATTAAATCCAAAATCTGACAAAATTTGCGAGCGCTCTTCGCCTTTAATTATCAGCTCATTATTTTTCATACTCTTGAGTGATTTTTCGGCGGACTCAACGCTGCTGTTGCGGTCTATTGTCGTAGGAGATGGTGGGGGAAGATCTAAATCTAAGCTATCTAATTTTGACGGGTCAGCGATCATCATAATGATATCGATGATATTTTCTGGATTACTTTTGCCTATTTCTCGGCATAGATATATTGTTTCATTTTCAGTACGAAACTTATTCTTGAATTGCAGGTTACCTGAATCATTAAATATATTTTGCTCACGCAAGTCATCTAAAATTTTATCCAGCTCCGGGTCTGCATTAGCTGATGAGTTCAACTTGCATCCATAAGTACCGCCTAAACTCAGCAAGTCACAGCCTTCTTCGACAAGTATTTTGATAATATTAACTATTGCATATTCTAATCCGCCCATAGGCATGTCCTTGGGATAAAACTCCAAGTCCATCAGGTAGCCACTTCTTTCGCCGGACATTGAGGAGATTAAAATAACATTTTGTAGTTCGTCATTTATATAAGTTAAAAATAAACGATGTTCTTTACTTAGTTTGCCGGTTAATATTTCATTCTTAACGATATGGATCAACGGGTTCACCATTGTCCGCGACTCACACCACTGCTCAATAATTTTTACTATATTTTTGTCGGTTGTCGGCTCTGATCCGCTGACATATTCTTGGGTTTTACAGTGTCCATTTTTTTCAAATTTAGACACTTGGTAACGTAAGCGCCGCATTGCACCGCCCTTAAGCGAGAACTTAGACAGATTTAAAATTCTTTGAACAACACCAAAAGGTGTTGCTGAAAAAGGAATACCGCTGATAGAGTCAACTTGTTCATTAGAAAACATGTTAAACTCAAAATTATTGTCAGTGCAATATTGAAGAAACTCTCCAGCCATAGATTCTAAATAATTTTCAGCCCCGGTATACGCATAAATTAAAATGATTTTTCCGCTTCGACTGAAATTAAAATAACCTTGTTTTTCTTTACCAATAAAAAGGTAAGGCGCAATATTTCTAGTTCCTCTCGATACAGACGTCTCGTTTTTATATTTACTAAACAGATCGTTGATTAGTGCTGCCAAATCAGGACGCTGGAATACGTCTTTTTCTAAAATTATTTCAGCAGTACCTGACGTTTGTTGCTGCTTTTTGTCATTGTAAGGAGTAGTGGTGTTTTGTTTTTCGTTTAACTCTCTAGTATTTTTGGGAGACGAACTGGCATTCTCTGAACAAGCTGATATTTGTTGATTTTTGATTAGCTTTTCAGAAAGTATTTGCTGGTGTTTGTTTACAAAATAGTGTGCTAAATCGTTTATATTGAAATACTCGAAAAGTAATGTCTTTGGTAGCGCTCCAAAATCTGATTCCAATGCTTTTATAATTTTCAACACGTAAAACGAGTCGATCCCCAACTCTCCAAATGAGATAAAGGAGTCGAAATCTCTATCTATATCATTGGTAAGCTCAGATATAGTAGATTTAAGATAAGACTCAGTTAGTTCTAATAATAATTCTTGATCAATCATTTTGCGTCTCTTGACGGTGAGAAAGGGTATATATTGTGTAATTAAGGATAAAGTTAATTTTCAATATGAAGTTTCACATGCTCTGGAAAGGGCTGTATTCGAGTCAAATCATGCTCAAGAATAACTAAGTCCCCTTTTTTGCCTACTTGTTTAAAGCCTCCAAATTTGTAAGTAACGAACATCATTTTATTTCTATCGGTTCGCAAAAATTCAGCTTGCAAACGAACTCCAGCTTTTTTTGCTTCGTTCATTACATGACTCATCATAATAGTTCCAACACCGCGCGACATCACTCGACAAGACATGAGTAGTAATTTAAGCGTCCAAACCTCATCGGTTAATTCAACTAGTGCTAAACCAATAGTGCCATAGGTTCCATATTTATCATCAAGCGTAGCTGACAATAAGAGATGATTATCTGAAAGACGAAATTGATTCAATTCGTCATAGTCGTAGGTATAACCTGTGGTATTAAGTTGATTCGTGCGAACAGTTAGTTCCTCTGCTCGTTGAAGATCCGCTTCTTCCGCAGGCTTAAAACTAAACGCCATATCGAGCGTTGCTAAAAAGGACTCATCAGTTTCTATAAACGAGTCTTCTATTTCTTTACGTTTAATATCACTTAAATACATTTGCCTGCGAAGTTTTGACTCGGACGTTATAAAGCGTGGTTGCAATTCAGGCATGGCTAGAAGGTGGTCTAAATCAGCAGAGTCAATACACATAACCTCTGGCAGAGCAAAAGAAACTTCCTCACGCTCAAAACTTTGATCATCGATAAAAGCGATACTATCTAATCCGATATTGAGTGATTCGGCAATGGCGCGAATCGAAGAGGATTTTGAATTCCAATTAATTTGTGGGTATAAAAAGTATTCGTCCAATCCGTATGACTTCAACTGTTTCATCGCGGTATCATAATCATTCTTGCTGGCAATCGCTTGCAACACTCCTCTTTGATCTAATGTTTCTAATATCTCGCGCATGTTTTCAAACAAATCAACCTGGACATCTTCGAGCAATACCCCTTTCCACAAAGTATTATCTAAATCCCAAACAATGCATTTAATCGATTGTTTTTCTGCTTTTGCTTTCGCTATTTGTTGTTCTGCGATCATATGATTTTCCCTTTTATTTATTATAGGAGGGGGATGTTTAATAAAATCTGTTTTCTTATTATGACTTTTAATTACTGAATTTTTTAGACACTTCATTTTTAAACACTTGGCATCCGAAAAACTGATCATTTAAAATGAGGCATCTTATGTTTTACCAACGAATGACGTTTCAGTTTTGGAGCGACAATTAAAGATTTCGCTGTAGCAAGATTTATTGAAATATTTTTGTTGACACCGAATCACCTAATTCACAGCCGGAAACCAGTGTTTCTGCATCTACTTTTTTTGCAAAAAATAATACCGCTAGCTTTCCGGGTGTAGGTGCAAAGATAATGGCACAATCAAATGGCATCAGTTTAGTCGCATGTAGTGGCATGTGTAGCCTTTGTTTACAACCTTCAATCTCTAAGTTTCCTGTAAAACCAGCCCAATTTGTTACCAAACCAATGTTACATGTTAGCCCTTCCCAAAAGCTCGGCAAACGTTTAGTTGTTGGTTGAAAAGGAACGCCATTTAAAAGTGTTCGACGAATACCTTCGGGTGTCTCAGATGTCGCATCATCAAATAATAATGCTGCTTCATAATTACCTGCGTTATGGCTTCCAATGCTATCGACTCGATTTCTTAAATTTATCGCGGTCATGCATAAACGCGCTTTAATTGTTCTAATAAAATTTGAAGTTAGAATATCGTTTGTCGAAACAAAACCAACATTGGATTGCGAGCTAGACTTAAATTTCGCTTCTTTCACCTTGTCGGGCTCCACGTAAAATGCGTAACATTTAGCCTTTTTTCCAAATAGACCACCTGTTATCGCGTTTAAAATAAATGGTGCCGAAAATAAATAGTCATACTCTTGTTTACCAACTGCCTCCGCTATTTTTTCATCAGCCTGTCGATAACGCTTTGGTTGTAAAACTTCAACAGGGTTATTAGTAAATAGAGAATTAAAAATTTTATAGTATGTGTATCCATCAGCCGCGATATGAGAAATTGAAAAGATCAGCGCAAATCCGTCTTGTTTACAATCCATATCGGGGACAATTGTTATGCGCGAAACCACATCTGGCTTATTTATTGATTTAATTCCTTTTTTTATTACTGCTGTATGACTTTCGCGATAGAGCTCCTGGTATGGCATCTCTGATCCAATCTTCAATTCCTCAGGGTTAGGATGGAACAAGCTTTCAAACAATTCCTCTGACAAGGCATCTTGCGGGTATACCAGATGCACATTTTTATCGACGCGCTTGTTCCTGACTAGTCGTCCAATCAACCATGGATTTGCCGCCAGAACTTGCTTGGCTCTTTTTCGAAAATACTCAGTCGCTTTTCCAAGATCGCCTCGATAGAAAGTAATCGATGCTATTCCGTCTTCTTCCAGAAGTAATCGACTAGACTCTATGGCTAATAACCGTTCACTGATTTCTTCTTTACTGTCGGTAAGGTTCATAAAAACTCTATCGGTTTATTGATTTTCTAAACGATGCGATAAGGGGATATAGCGTGTATTTGATTATCTCGAAGAATTAATTTAATTAAGACATAGAAATCATTTAAGGGCACCTCTAAAAATGCACTTTGTCCACGATAGCCGCGTCGGTTCCGTGCTCTCATGAAAAAATTACTATTTTTAGAGGCACTCTTAATTCTTATTCAAAAAAAAGAATTTCGGGAAGTTGTTGATGCGCATTTCCATTATTGACATCGAGAGAAAAGGTAAAGAGTCTCCTTCGACACTCTTTACCTCATAACTTACTAACTACTCGTAACGCAAAGCCTCGCTTGGTTCCATTTCTAAAGCGCGCTTGGTTGGTAAATAAGTAGCAAGTAATACAGTACCACTTATTACAAAGGTTAGAACAATAACGACTGCAACCAGATCAGCACTGCCAATTCCTAGCATCGTTGACATGGCAAAGCCCATAGCAGAACCGGCTAGCAAACCTGGTATGCCACCCCATAATAACTGCTTCACTCCAGTCATTAAAAAGTCGTTAATAATTCTTTTATTGGTTGCTCCCAAAGCACACTTAACCCCTATTTCTTGCGTCCTCTGGTTAATCGTATTAGACATAACACCATAAATCCCAGTGCTTGCTAAGATTACAGCGGCAATACCGAAAAGTAAGAATATTGTGGTAATAAACAGCATCGGATCGGTGTGACGTGAAAAACTATCGGTATAGGTTTCGATCCTAAAAGCAGGAAGTTCAGCATCAATCGAAGCCAAAGTTTGTCTCAAAGACTTAGTAACCTGAGCCTTATCTGCTTTCATTCGCATGGCCACCGTTATCTGATCCCGGGGAGCTTGCGAAAAAGGTCTAAATACTGATGCTATTTTGCCACTTTCTTGATAAGAAGGTCCTTGAATGGTGTGTTCAACAATCCCAACAATCGTTAACCAATTTGGTTGATCACCATCAAGTTCCACCGTTCTTATTCGCTTACCAATAGCTGAACTATCAGGAAAATGACGCGAGGCAAAACTATCAGTCACTATGACAGAGCTCTTTTCCAGTCCTTCATCACTCGAGTTAAAG
>Ga0316204_10010799_pt1 | contig 11632 bp, 5 predicted proteins | sample 6monrhotite_MG_2_FD_205661 | JGI IMG/M metagenome (GOLD analysis project Ga0316204, IMG submission 205661) | Microbial mat bacterial communities from mineral coupon in-situ incubated in ocean water Damariscotta River, Maine, United States -... | ecosystem: Environmental > Aquatic > Marine >...
TATGATGCCACGCCTTGACGGGTATCAAACTTGTGCGCTTATAAAAAATAACAAGGACTTTCAGTCAACACCCGTTATCATGCTATCAAGTAAAGATGGATTATTTGACAGAGCGAAAGGCCGAATAGTTGGTTCCGACCAATATTTAACTAAGCCTTTTAGTCGAGACGAGTTACTCGGTGCTATTACAGCGCATGTAGCAAGCGCCTCCTGAAGTCATTAATAGAGATAATCTATTAATAGAGAAAATAGTGTTTTTATTTAGCACACGAATAATGTAAGAGGAAAAGTTTAAATGTCTAAAATTTTGATAGTTGATGATTCACCAACTGAAACCCATGTTCTGGAAACGATTTTATTGGCCAATAACTATCAAGTCGTTAAAGCCGAAAGTGGCGAAGATGGGGTTGCTGTCGCTAAGGTCGAACTACCTGATTTGGTGCTCATGGACGTGGTTATGCCCGGTTTAAATGGGTTTCAAGCGACCAGACAACTAAAAAGAGAGCCAACAACCGCGCATATTCCGGTTGTGATTGTAACGACTAAAGATCAAGAAACAGACAAAATATGGGGAATGAGACAGGGAGCTAAGGATTACTTAACTAAACCTGTAGAAGAAGGGAATCTAATAAATACTATTCAAGCCATTTTAGGAAGTTAAACTTACGCTATGGCTGAATTTACCGACTTACAGGCGTTTGAGTTTTTACAACTTCTTGAAAAACGAAGTTTTGAAAATGCGGGTCTGTCTACTAGAGAGCAAGATTTAAGTCGTTTTTGGACTGGGATCGGCTTTCGGATCGCAGGCAATGACTACCTCGTTAATTTAAAAGAAGTAGCTGAAATTCTATCTATCCCCCAACACACTAGGGTTCCGGGTGCTAAGTCCTGGGTTAAAGGCTTGGCAAACATTCGCGGAACTTTGATACCTCTCATGGATCTACATGGTTTTTTAGGTCGAAAAGCTCCAGCCAGCTTGCGTCGTCAACGCTTGTTAGTGGTTAATTATGCAGGTATTCACTGCGGTGTGATGGTCGATGAAGTGTTGGGTCTTAATCATTACGAACATGAAAATTGGGTAGAACAGGTTGAAGTCGCTGATGAAGCGATGAAGCCTTATTTAAAAGGCGGTTTTTATACGGATGATAAGCTGTGGAATGTCTTTAGTCTTTTCGCATTGGCAGAAACGCCAGCTTTTCGTCAGGTGGCACTATAGTTGTTTGTAGACCAGAGTTGTTTGTAGACCAGAGTTGTTTATAGATCGAGGTTGTTTATAGACCAAGGTCGTTTATAGAGCACAATTGTTAATAGATCAGAACAGTTAGTAGGCTAAAATTGTTAGTACATTGATTCGTTTGACGTCTGAATGGTTAAACAACAAATATAGCTTTTATTATCGAATGGTTTTTAATCTTTACTTTTCATTTGAGTATTTTTTATTTATTCATGCTTTTAGGAATTAAATTATGAGCGCAGCAGAAAACAAAAAACGAGAAGCAGGAAGTAAATCCAATACAGGCAGTTATATCTGGCTGTTGTTTTTATGCATCCTCGCCGGTGGTCTTAATCTAGCCTATGGTGTTTTCCAAGGGCAACAAAACCAAGAGCGCTTGACTAAGTCTGGTAACTTGCGGGTACTTTCTCAGCAGGTAGCAAAAAATGCTACGGAAGCATCTAAAGGTACGCCTCAAGCATTTGACCTTCTAACAGCGTCAATTAAAGAGTTTGAAGCTCAGTACAAGCATTTATCTCGTGGAGACGAATCCAAAGGACTTGCGCCTTCACCAGCAAGCATCTTAAACAATGAAGTAAAGCAAGTGGGTGATTTATGGGTACAGATGAAGCAAAATGCTGAAGAAATCTCTGCTGGACGAGAAACCGTTATTCAGCTTTATCAAATTTCTAGTGAGTTATCTTCTGCAATTCCTCAGATGGAATTTTTATATACCAATGTTTCAGATATTTTGCTCGACACACGAGCTCCTGCCGAACAAGTCATGTATGCCACCAGACAATCAACCTACCTGGAAAGAGTTATCAGAAGTTTCCAAAAAGTACTAGTTGGTGGTGAAGATGCTGAACTCGCAGCGGAAAACTTTGGGCAAGATGTTGATATTTTCGGTGAAATACTAACCGGGATGTTAGACGGCGATGAAATGCTTGGGGTACGAAAAATTTCTGACATTGAAGCACGTACATCGTTAGCTGAAATCCAAACACTCTATCAAGAAGTTAAAAAAAATGTGGCTTTTGTAATCGGTTCGCGAGAAGAGCTATCTAAGGTACATCAGGCGTCAAAAGAAATATTTACTCAAGCGAATAGTATGTTGACCATGACTGAATTAATGCAAGAAGCTTATTCGAGACAGACAGAAGTTAAAGGGATCGGTCACTGGCTTTATTCAGGGGTTGCCGGTGGATTTGTAATGATTTTCATCATTCTCCTCTATTTCCGTCAACGTGGTGATGACCAAGTAAGAACACAAAAAGCGCGTGTTTCAGCAGATCAGGAAAAATTACAAAACGAAAGAAACCAACAAGCGATCATTCGACTACTTGATGAAATGGAAGGACTGGCGGATGGTGACTTAACCGCCAACGCAACGGTAACGGAGGATTTCACAGGAGCAATTGCCGATGCGATGAATTTCACTATTGACCAATTGAGAAACCTTGTATCAACAATCAAAGACTCAGTTGGAAAGCTGTCCGATGCAACTACAGAAACTCAAGGTATCTCCATTGAGCTAGCACAGGCATCACGAAATCAAGCACAAGAAATTACCGGAGCATCTGCGGCAATCAATGAAATGGCGGTTTCTATCGAGCAAGTATCTGCTAACGCATCTGAATCAACCACGGTTGCGGAAAAATCGGTGGAAATAGCAAAAAAAGGTGGTGAAGTGGTGCGAAATACCATCCAGGGGATGGATACTATCCGTGAACAAATCCAAGAAACATCTAAACGAATAAAACGACTGGGTGAATCATCACAAGAAATCGGTGATATCGTATCCCTAATCAATGACATCTCTGACCAAACAAACATTCTGGCACTTAACGCTGCAATCCAAGCATCCATGGCGGGTGAAGCAGGGCGTGGTTTCGCGGTTGTTGCGGATGAGGTACAGCGGCTGGCGGAACGTTCTGGTAACGCAACAAACCAAATCGAAGCATTGGTAAAAGCCATCCAAACCGATACTAACGAAGCGGTAATTTCAATGGAATCAAGTACCGCAGAAGTGGTACACGGAGCAAGGCTTGCACAAGATGCGGGTGTTGCACTGGAAGAAATTGAGCGAGTATCAACCAGTTTGGCGGACTTGATCCAAAACATCTCAAATGCGGCACGTCAACAAGCGGCATCAGCAGGTCATGTATCTAACACGATGAACGTCATCCAGGAAATCACCAACCAAACATCCGAAGGTACCGCAAATACTGCAAACTCCATCGGTAAGTTGGCGGAGCTAGCGGATGAGCTAAATGATTCTATCGCTGGTTTCAAATTACCGGATGAATCTTAGTTTTTGAAGGTATTAGTTGTTGAAGATGTCAGCAGTTAAAGATAGTTGTAGATCGAACCGTGTCGTTGCTGGGGAATTAGATGGCTGTTTTTAACATACCAGAAATGGGTTCTGGTGAGTTTTCGCTTTGGCAATCCATGCTAGAAAAGCGAACGGGTCTTTGGTTGCCAGAAACTCGAAAGGCATTCTTAGTGACCAGTTTACAACGTCATATGCGAGAAAAAAATATAAGAGAGTATAAAGATTTTTATCAAATGCTTGATGATGGGCTGGTTTCTAGTTTGGACTGGGCAAAGTTAGTTGACTCTTTAACGGTTCATGAAACGTGCTTTTATCGAGATAAGGATTCGTTAAATTTAGTCACTAGTTATTGCCGAAATAAAGCGTTAAAAGAATTCGCTGTTAAACCCGATGAATCGCAACACTTTCAATTATGGAGTGTTGGTTGCTCCACAGGAGAAGAGTCTTACACGCTAGCGCTTGAAATGGAAAAGCTAAATACAAGCTTGAAAGAATCAACTGGAAAAAGTATTTATTATGGCGTGACAGGCATTGATGTGAGTTATCCATCTTTAGCAATCGCCAGAGAAGGTATTTATTCAGACAAAAAATTAGATTTTATGCCATCGACATCATTGAATAACTATTTTGAAAAATTAGCAGACGGGCATATACAAGTTAAGGAAAATATTAGAAAAAGGACGTGTTTTATACAGTACAATATTCTCGAAATTAACCAACAACCAAATCAGTACTATGATGTTATTTATTGTCAAAATGTAATGATTTATTTTACCCAGGAACGAAAAGAGTCAATCGTAAAAGATTTAGCAAAAAGATTGAAACCCGGTGGAATTTTGATTTTAGGGCATGGCGAAGTGACTGCAGTGACTAATTCAAATTTAACTAGAGTAGATAATAAACATTGTCTCGCTTTTATAAAAAGTGATAACAATATAACCAGTATGGTGGAGTTGTCATGACAGACAATTATGACCAATTAGCTTTAAGTTGGGTCAGAAAAGAAATCAACAATACACTTGATCAAGCAAGGCAAGGGTTAGAAACTTTTGTCGAAGATAATCAGGATCAGACCCAAATTCAATTTTGCATTAATTGTCTGCACCAAGTGCAAGGCACATTAAAAATGCTAGGCTTCGATGGCGCTGCTAGATTGGCATTAGAAATGGAAACTCTTGCAGAAAAATTGGCACAGAAATCAAGTGAAATAAATGAGGCATCTATAGAAATCCTCATGCGTTCAATGCTGCAAATGCCTGGTTATTTGGAGCGAGTTGAAAGTGGGCAAAAAGATATTCCAGTTGTTTTATTACCATTAATTAACGAATTACGTTCATCCTCTAATTTAGGTCCGGTTAATGAGAACGAACTTTTTACCGCCGACACTTCGAAAGTTGCACCACCTAAGCCAGATGAAAGCGTAACCGAAAAAGATAAAACAGTTGCTTTTCAAGATAACGCACGTAAATTAAGAGCACACTTTCAAAAAGGTTTGACCGGTATTATTCGCTCAGCCAATGTGAAAGATTGTTTGGCAAGAATTCACAAAGTTTTGCTGCGCCTTGAAGCGCTAACCGAAGGAAGTAATGTCGCTCGGTTGTGGTGGGTTGCCGATGGATTTATATTTTCGATTGCAGAAAATGGATTTTATAAAGAAAAAAATGTTCATTTATTATTAAGTCAAGTTGACAAGCAAATAAAACGCTTAGCAGATACAGGTGATGCTGCATTAAACGACGAAGTTCCTCCTCAACTTTTATCCAAATTACTCTATTTTGTTGCACGCTCTAACTCTAAAAATAGTCGAGTACTTAGCCTCAAAAAAGAGTTTAACTTACACGACTCACTCGCTGAAAGTAAATCAATCAAAAAGCAACAAGAACAACTGACTAAACCCGATCGAACGGCTATGGCTCAGGTTGTTGAAGTCATTGGTGAAGAGCTTGACTCAGTTAAAGATCAATTAGATCTTTTTGTGAGAGCGCAAGCAAAAGATCCTGCTCAATTGCGTCTACTTTCTGATTCTTTAACTAAAATCGCTGACACTTTAACCATTCTCGAATTACCTATTCCACGAGATGTTATTAGAGAGCAAATTAAAAATATTCAAAAATCGGTGGATTTAGGAAAGGTTCCTGATGACTCTGCAATTATGGACATAGCGGGCGCGTTGTTATTTGTTGACGCGAATCTCAGTAATTTCGATCTAGAGAGTTTTACGCAAGCGGAACAGACAACTGAGAATTTAACCGAAGTTGGAGAACAAAGAGCAAAAGAAACTCAAGTTGTCGATGCGACTAATTCATTGGTTAAAGTCGCTCGAAAAAATCTTCAACAAGCAAAAGATTGCATGATCAATTATATAGCTTCTACTTTTAATCAAACTGAATTGGAAAGTGTTCCGAGTTTAATTGATGAAGTGCTAGGCGCGATGAATATAATTGAATTTGATGAAGCAGCAAATGTTTTAGAAGTGGCTAAAAAGTTCGTTCAAAAATGCTTATTGAATACAAAAAAATCACCTAACGAAGCGCACCTTGATGCACTTGCTGACATAGTCACTAGTGTTGATTATTATCTTGAAGGAACAGAAGATGAAGGCGGTAAAGCCATTGCTTCTATTTTGCATAGCGCCCAGTCAAGCCAGGATATATTAACCAAGGCGCTTGAGAATTTTGAACAGGAACCAATTGAACAACAATCAGCAGAGCAAGTTTCAGTTATTGAGAAACCGGTATCTGAGTCTGAAGTTGAAGCGACAAATATAGAAACCGCCGTTGAGACTTCACCAGCAAATGTAGTTCCGATCTTACAATCATCGGCGAACAAAGCTGTCGATGAATCACTGATAGATGACGAAGTTTTAGAAATTTTTCTTGAGGAAGCTGAAGAAGAGATCGAAGCAATAGAAACGAACCTACCGGTTTGGATTAATCAATTAACTAATCATGAAGCGCTTGGAACCATAAGGCGCTCTTTTCATACATTAAAAGGAAGTGGTCGACTTGTTGGAGCAATCACCATTGGCGAGCTGAGTTGGGCTGTTGAAAACATGCTAAACAAGGTGATAGAAGATTCGATCCCTGCAGAAAGTCCAGTGATAACCGTGTTAAATAACGCTTTGAGTATTTTACCAAAATTAGTTGGAGAATTTTCTAAAAACGAACCCTATCAAGGCGATGATGTTAATGAGCTGATAGCAAGAGCGCAGCACATAGCTAAAGGTCTGAACTTGAATGATTTCGCCTATGTTTCTGAGGTCAGTGTATCAGAAACTAGCGCTGCAGAAGTACCATCGCAAAAAATACAAGAGCAAGATATTGAAATTCCAACCTTGTCTGAAAAAGTTGAAGAAAGTGTTGAAGAAGAACCAATTGATCCGGTTTTATTAGAAATATTTGTGACCGAAGCGCAAGTTCATTTAAAAGCAATCAGTCAATTTGTGAGGGATGCTGGGACTAATGCAAGCGTGTCGGTGACGGATGGTTTGATTAGAGCGTTACATACTTTAAAAGGTAGCGCACATATGGCCAAAGTTGAACCTATTGCAAAGATTGCCGGGCCACTTGAAAAACATGCGAGACTTATTAAAGGAAGTAATCGCCGATTTGATCTTGAAACCGTAGCCTTACTCAATGATTCAGCACAGTACTTAGGCAATATTGTCGAACAGTTAAAAAAATCTGAACCAATTGATAATTCTCAATTTGATAATTTATTTAACCGTATTTCTGCTCTTATTGGTGAAGCGAGCAAACAAGGAGCAAATGATCCAGGGGTACAACAAAAAGATCAACATTTGGTTTCAATTTTCTTGACGGAAGGGTTAGATATTCTGCAAGAAGTTGGCAAGTTATTAGATGGCTTAAAAGTATCACCAAAAGATACCCAAGTGTCTGAAAAAATATCTTCTGAGTTGCACGCGTTTAAGCGCGGCAGTGAAATGATCGGTTCTCAAGAATTACATAAGTTTTCTGAAATTTGTGAGTCAGTTAGTCATTTACAAGTTGATGATGCAGATAGCGAAAGAGAATATCAAAGATTATTGGCTGGTGGTATAGAGCAATTAACTGAAATGTTAAGTCGATTGGCATCTGAAGAAGATATCACACTGCCGGGCGCATTAATCGATGAGATGCAAAGTTGGATCGAAGAAGTTTCACGGGGTGATGCTCCAGAAGAAATGGATCAAGAGCTAGTAGAACTTTTTGTAGAAGAAGCGGATGAGCTTACTGAAACAGTCAATGAACTTTTAGTTAGATGGAAGGAACATCTCAATAGTGATGAAATCAATAAAGAGTTAAGACGAATTTATCATACCTTTAAAGGTAGCTCTCGTATGGCGGGAGCGATGAATATTGGTGACTTAGCTTTTGTTATCGAAGAAATATTTAATAAGGTCTTAGATTTTGGTGGTGAATTTTCTCAGACCGATTATGACGTGATTTTTTCGGCTTCAGATAAACTATCTGAAATGGTGGGTGTACTTAGAAATTTTAGATGGCCCGCAGCAGCGACTGATGAGATCGCTAAACTGAAAAAGCATATCGAAATCAGAGATCTTTCAGAGGAAAGCCAAGAATCAGAGATTTCAGAAGACATAGCGATAGAAAATGTTGTAACTGATGAAGTTGGTATAGATGAATTCTCATTAGATAGTGTGGAAGAAACTCAAGTTGAAGAGCTTCGCGATGTTGAACCAATCGAAGAAATTAAAGAAGTTAAAGAAGTTGAAGAAATTTTAGCAACGGAGCCTTTATCAACAGAATCGCCACGAAATACTTCGTTAGTATGGGACTTGGTTGAAGAGTCAGACGAAGACATACCTGTTGTTGATAAAGTGGAAGATGTTGCGGTAGCTGATGTAGAAGAAATTGAAACTGTCGAACCACCAGAAGAAACACCTGAAGTTACCCCAACGGTTAAAGAATCAACCGAAGCCGTAATTAGCGAAGACACCATTGCACCCTCGGCACCAATTGTGGTGAGTGGTAGTGTTCATAAGATCGACTTAGATGAAGATGGGCTTGAAGTACTTGAAATTTATTTAGAGGAAGCTGATGAATTATTGATAGCTCTAGATGAAGCAATGCATTTGTGGGGAAGCAACCTTTCAGATCAAGACGCTATCGATACGTTGCAAAGAACCTTGCATACATTTAAGGGTGGTGCACGTCTTTCTGATCTTGTGGTGTTAGGTGATTTAACCCATGAAATGGAAACTTATTTTGAAAAAGTGAATAATGGAGAATTGGTTGCTAAAAAAGATCACTTAGGTTTTATGCTGCAAGGTTATGATGTGATCGAATCACTTGTTAATGAAGTGAAAGAAAAAAATCAAATGACATTGCCAGAACATTATCTGCATCAATTAAAAGAACTGATTGCCGGTAAGGAAATAGAAGTAATACCTTCGGTAACAGAAGTTGTCGAAGAACAAGTAAAGGATATTGAGCCAGAAGAAATTGTCGATAAAGATGAAGTGCTCAATGATACCGATGTCGATCACAAAGACTCTGGGGCCGAAGTTGTTTCATTCGAGCAACGTAAACAACAACAAGATGAAACTCGCAAGCAATCAACCGCAGCGGATTCTGTTCGAGTTAACTCCAATCAATTAGAAACTTTAGTTAATCTCGCTGGTGAAACAAGTATTTTTCGTTCTCGACTTGAGCAGCAAATGACGGTTTTAAGATACAACTTAGATGAAATGAGTTCCACCGTTGAGCGCCTAAAAGATCAGTTACGAAATTTGGATATAGAAACAGAAGCACAGATTTCTTATCGACGTGAGATTAGTGGTGGTGTCGAATACGATGATTTCGATCCGCTTGAAATGGATCGATATACACGCCAGCAAGAATTGACTCGAGGTTTAGGCGAAAGTGCGGTCGATTTAATGAACTTAAAAGATACGTTAGATTCTTTAACTTCTGATTCTGAAACTTTGTTGCTTCAACAAGGGCGAGTCAACACGGAAATGCAAGAAGGTTTGATGCAAACACGCATGACTCCTTTTGAAAGTTTGGTTCCAAGATTGCGCCGCATGATCCGTCAAATTAGCACCGAACTTGGTAAAACAATTGAATTGTCTATCAGCGCGGATGGCGAAATGGACAGAAGCGTATTAGAGCGAATGATCGCACCGCTTGAGCATATGTTAAGAAACGCGATGGATCACGGAATTGAAACGCCAGCAGAGCGAAAAGCCGCTGGAAAATTAGAGTCAGGAAAAATTGCCATTTCACTTTTCCGAGAAGGCAGCGAAGTTTTCATACGAATTAAAGATGACGGACGAGGTTTAAATCTTGACGCGATCAGAAAAAAGGCGGTTGAAAAAGGTGTTATAAGTCAAGATACGGTGTTAAGTGAGAATGAATTACAGCAGTTGATCCTAGAGGCTGGTTTTAGTACCGCAGAAACCGTTACTCAGATCTCCGGACGTGGCGTGGGAATGGATGTGGTCAATAGTGAAATCAAGCAGCTAGGCGGGGTTATTGAAATCGATTCTCGTGCGGGAATAGGCTCTACCTTTACAGTAAGGTTGCCGTTTACCGTTTCTGTTAACCATGCACTGATGGTACAAATTGGCGAAGAGTTATATGCAATTCCTCTTGCAAATATTGAAGGTATTGTTCGTGTCAGTCCATTTGAACTAGAAGAATATTACTCTAACACCGATAGTAAGTTTGCTTATGCGGGAATTGATTATTCGGTATATTATCTCGGTAAAATGTTGGATCATCAATCAAATGCACGACTTGATGGCGTGTCACAACCTTTGCCGGTTTTACTTTTACACGGAGCCGATCATCCAACAGCTCTGCAAGTTGATGATCTATTAGGTAGCCGTGAAATTGTTGTAAAATCTACGGGCAGCCAGCTAAGTTCTGTTAGTGGAATTTCCGGTGCAACCATTCAAGGGGATGGTCGAGTTGTTCTGATTTTAGATATGCCGGCACTGGTTCGTCGTGTTGATGCCACTATTACCGATATGGATTTTGTCGAAGAAATAGTGGAAGACAAAATTCCGACAGTTATGGTTGTTGATGATTCAATCACCGTAAGAAAAGTAACTACTCGTTTATTAGAGAGAAACAATTTTGAAGTCATAACCGCCAAAGATGGGGTAGATGCAGTTTCGGTTCTCGCAGATCGTTTACCAGATGTGATGTTACTTGATATAGAAATGCCAAGAATGGATGGTTTTGAACTCGCAACCATTATTCGACATGATGAACGTCTGAAAAATTTGCCTATCATAATGATCACGTCTCGAACTGGTGAAAAACATAGAGAAAGAGCGGAGTCAATTGGCGTCAATCAGTATATGGGTAAACCATATAACGAAGTTGACTTACTAGAAACCATCAATGGTTTGTTATCAGAAAATGCTTGAGGCAAATCGTGAGTAAGTTATTTATTGGTTTAGTTACGTCTCCAAGTGAAGAAAGCAAACAACTGATTAGTTTTTTAGAAGCACTTGGCGTCGAAGTTATTTACCATATTTCACCGGAAGAAATTTCCAGCAGTCATATTGAAAACCAATCTTTAAGTGTTTGGTTACTTAATGTGGACGACGATCATTGGCACGACAATATCGACCAATTATTGGACGAGTCGGATGCGTCAATTTATTTTAACGAACCAGGCACTTTATCTAAACAGTCACATCCAGACTTTTGGTGCGAGAAATTAGTTAGCCGTTTATATGAACTGACTGGCTTGTCAGAAGAGAAGAATCCACCGCCCGAAGTTGCCGAGCAAGCAGTGGTTGCTGATCCGGTACCTAAACCCCTTGGTGATGAGCAACAATCAGTAACATCTGCGCTAGAATCTGCTGAAGATTTAAGTTTTGCGTTAGATGAATTAGAAACCAGTTCGGTTGGTCTGCCTAGCGATATTGCTGCGGAACTGGTGTCTGAATTAGAAAATATTTCTCCCGATCTCGAACCAACCGTCAGCGAGCTAGATAAGATTGTTGAAAAGCCTGCAGCAGAACCAGAAACTTCTAATTTATTAGAAGATGATCCATTATCTGATCTCGATTTTTCACTTGATGATGAATTATCTTTCAATGAGGA